>AMFO01001238.1_pt1 | contig 32275 bp, 26 predicted proteins | sample 552608 | NCBI WGS metagenome assembly AMFO01 (sample SAMN01893955, study PRJNA167987) | microbial mat metagenome | biome: hydrothermal vent | place: USA: Loihi, Hawai'I | collected 2003-05-01
GGCGATTAAGTTGGGTAACGCCAGGGTTTTCCCAGTCACGACGTTGTAAAACGACGGCCAGTGAATTGTAATACGACTCACTATAGGGCGAATTCGAGCTCGGTACCCGGGGATCCCACCTTCCCATCGAGATTTCGGTCACCCCGTGCCTCCAGCCCCCACGGGGAAGCGACGGCCTGGCATTGACCCGAACGGGAAGGTGCTTAAGGTGAACTCAGTCGGGAGGAAGCGTGGCCATCGAGCCGGACGACTCCGCGGAAACCCTGGAACTCCTCGCCGCCGGCAATGAGCGGCTACGGGTGCCCAGCCTCGTGCCGCTGTTGGCGGTTCGCGACCTGGTGATCTTCCCCGGCGTGACGGTGCCGCTGGCCGTCGGCCGCCCCGCCTCGTTGCGGGCCCTCGAGGCCGCCGGTCCCGAGGGCTTCCTGGTCGTGGCCACCCAACGCGACGCAGCCCTCGAGGAACCCGGCCGGGAGGATCTCTTCCCGGTCGGTTGCCTGGTGCGGATCCTCCGCGTCATCGACGCGAGGAGCGACGGCAAGCAGGTCGTGGTGGTGGGAATCGCCCGAACTCGAATCGGAGACTACGCGGAAAGCGGGCCCGCAGTGAAGGTTCGCATCGAACCCATCGAGGAGCCCGCAGAGGCCTCGGAGGATCTCGGCGAGATCTGGCAGCAGGTGGTCGAGCTTTCCCATCAGCTCATCGATCTACATGACGACTTTCCCGAGGAGTGGAAGACCTTCGTCCGCGAGATCCACACCGCCAGCCTGCTCGCCGATATCGTCGCCTCATCGCTCCCCATGACGCCCGAGAGCAAGGTGGCCCTGCTCGCCGAGCCTTCGACCACCCGTCGTCTCGAAGAGATCGCGAAGCACCTTTCACGCGAGGTGACCATCGCACGTACCCAACGCGATCTCGCCAACGACAGCGAAGACGACGAGATGGACCCGCAGCGACGCGAACGGCTGCTGAGAAAGCGGCGCCGGGAAATCGAACAGGAACTCGGCGAGTCGGACCCCGATATTCGCGAGGTCGAGGAGCTGCGTGAGCGCGTCGACGACGCGCAGCTACCCGAGGTGGCTCTCGCCCAGGCCGAACGCGAACTGAAGCGACTCGCGGCCATCCCCCAGCAAGCACCGGAGCGCCACCTGATTCGGACCTACATCGAGTGGCTCGCCGACCTGCCGTGGACGAAGTCCACCGAGGACATGCTGGATCTGGTCGAGGCGCGGAAGGTGCTGGACGCTGACCACCACGATCTCGACAAGGTCAAGAATCGTATTCTCGAGTTCCTCGCGGTCCGCAAGCTCGCGCCCGACGCCAAGAGCCCAATCCTCTGCTTCGTGGGTCCGCCCGGGGTGGGCAAGACGTCGCTGGGACGCTCCATCGCAAGGGCCCTGGGCCGCAAGTTCGCCCGGGCCTCGCTGGGCGGTGTGCGCGATGAGGCCGAGATCCGCGGACACCGCCGCACCTATGTGGGCGCGATGCCCGGGCGGATCTTGCAGAGCATGCGCCGGGCCGGTTCGAACAATCCCGTCTTCCTGCTGGATGAGATCGACAAGCTGGGCGCCGATTTCCGCGGCGACCCCTCGTCCGCGCTCCTCGAGGTTCTCGATCCAGAGCAGAACCATGCCTTCAGCGATCACTACGTCGAGGTAGATTTCGACCTCTCGCGGGTGATGTTCATCGCGACCGCGAATTCCCTCTCCACGATTCCCGCGGCGCTATTGGACCGGATGGAGGTGATCGAGCTTCCGGGCTACACGCAGCGCGACAAGCTGTCGATCGCCCGCCGCCACCTCGTGCCCAAACAACTGGAGGCCCACGGCCTCACAGCCGAGAGCGTGGACGTCACGGACGACGCCATCGAGAAGATCGTGAGCGAATACACGCGCGAGGCCGGCGTGCGCAATCTCGACAGGCATGTGGCAACCCTGATGCGCAAGACGGCGCGGAAGATCTCGTCCAAACGCAAGGAGGGCGGCACCGATGAGAAACTCGTGCTCGACGCTTCCTTCGCGTCGGACGCGTTGGGCGCTCCCCCCCACCTGCCGGAGACCGCCGAACGCACCACCCAACCCGGCGTGGTGATCGGCCTGGCCCATACCATCCACGGAGGCGACATCCTCTTCGTGGAGGCCAGCGTGATTCGCGGCGGCAAGGGACTGCAGCTCAAGCTGACCGGTCAACTGGGGGAGGTGATGCGCGAGTCCGCGGAAGCGGCACTCTCCTGGGTTCGCTCGAATGCAGAAAGCCTGGGCATCGCCCCGGAGACCTTCCGCAACGTCTCGATCCACCTGCACGTCCCAGCTGGTGCAGTTCCAAAGGACGGCCCCTCCGCGGGTGTCACCCTGGTTTCGGCCTTGGTGTCCGCGCTCTCGGGTCGGCGCGCACGCGGCGACGTGGCCATGACGGGCGAGATCTCGCTGCGCGGCCGGGTACTGCCCGTGGGCGGCATCAAGGACAAGGTGCTCGCGGCTTCTCGCGCCGGGATCAGCACCGTGATCCTGCCGCGCCGCAACGAGAAGGACCTCGTGGAGGTGCCCGACGACGTGCGCGAGAAACTCGAACTCTGCCTGGTGGACGACATCGCCGGCGCCCTCGCGGGCGGCCTGGAGCGCGCGACGACCGCCTAGGGAATCCGCCGGGCGCGCGGGGGCAGGCCGCGCTCAGAGTTCCGCGGCGTCCTCGTCCACGGCGTCCCGCAACTCCTCGAGGAAGTCGGGCAGCGCCGAGATGACGCGGTTCCAGTTGGGGATTTGCGGCAGGCCCATGGGGTCTCCCACGAAGCCCAAGCCCGCCGCGCGCAAGCCGCGGCTGAAGGTCTCCACGGCACGCTCCTCCTCGTGGCGATCGAAGACCAGGCCATTGAGCGCCGCGTCATCGCAATAGGAGGCGATTGCATCCTGCGCGAAGCGCCGATAGGCGGCGGTCAGCGTGTTCAGAAAACCGGAATCGAACTCCACCCCGTAGCTCGCGAGGTTCCGGATCGCCGAGGCCGCGATGTCCACCACCATGCGGTGCAGGCCGGCTCCGGGATCACCCTCCGACAGGTCCTGGTGACGATGGTCGTAGTTGTCGACCAGTTCGACCTGGCAGATCCGCTTCTGCGAACAGTTGCGATAGACCTCCACCAGCATACCGATCTCGAGCCCCCAGTCGCTGGGAATCCGGTTGATGCGGGCGAGATCTGTCTTCATCGCGACCTCGCCGGCCAGCGGGTAGCGGAAGGAATCCAAATAATCGAGCAGGGGATGCTGTCCCAGCACCGACTTCATGGCGCGCAGCAGCGGGGTGACGAAGAGACGCGTGACCCGGCCGTACATGCGGTCCGCCACGCGCCCGTAGTAACCCTTGGCGAAGTCGTAGTCGAGATTGGGGTGCACCACCGGGTAACACAGACGGGCCAGTAACTCGCGGTTGTAGGTACGGATATCGCAGTCGTGCACCGCAATCACCCGCGCCACATCGGTGGCCAGCACGTAGCCGAAAGCCAACCACGTCGAGAGCCCCTTGCCCCCGGAGCCCAGCGCCAGCCCCTCTTCACGCAGCCGGCGGTAGAGCTCCTGGATCCTGGGGCCCGTGTTCCAAAGGAGGACCGGCCCCTCGCCGCCCAGGGTCTCCACTCCCTCGAAGAAGTCGCGCATCTCCTCGTACTCTGCGCGCGCTTCGGAGCCCGACACGCTGATGACGATCTGCCGCAGGTAATGGACTCCCCGCAGGGTGTCGACGATGCCCTTGAGCCCGGGGCCCCGGAGCTCGGACTGCAGGCAGGGGAGCACCAGCGCGACGGGCCGAGAACGAGCCTGTGCGACCAACTCCGCTTCCAGGCGATCCAGCGAGGGAGGCCCAAGCCGGTGCAGCGTGGTGATCGCCCCACTCTGATGAAAATCGCCCATGCCGCGATCCTCGCACAGCCGGGGAGCGCCCAGCAACGCGCCCCAAAACGCCGCGAGGGCAGCCCTTCTTGGCCCTTTCTCAAGGGCGCAGAACGCGCCGTCGATAACGAGAATTCGCCAGAGCGGGAGGGCCCCGGACGCCATGCGCGAAATCGGCAGTTTCGACCGCCGCAAGTACGTACGCATCCCCACGCGCCAGGTGGTGTCGATTTCCCAAGCGGATGCCGCTCCGCGGTCAGCGCTCGGGAAAAACCTTTCCGTCGCGGGCATCCGCTTCGAGGTCATCGGCTGCGAAATCGAACTCGCCGACGTACTGACGATCGACTTCCAGCTCGAGGATCAGGAGATCTCCGCGCTGGGACGCGTGGTCTGGTGCATCGACGTCGATCCGATCGTCCAGGAAGTGGGCTTGGAGTTCCTCGACCTTCCGCCGGACTCCGCGGAGTTCCTCCAGAGCTTCCTCGGCGGACTGGAGCCCGCCTAGCCGGCATGCCTCGGTAGCACGAGCAGCCCGCCGAGAACTGGCAGCTAGTCGAAGAGATCCAGCTGCGCGTCCTCCTCCCCGGCCTGGACAAGGCCCGAGAGCTGCACCCCCAGCCCACGGACGCGTTGTGGTCCCGCCGGGGTTCGCGACAGCAGCAGGGAAGCGGCCTCGAGCAGCTCCGATGCCCGGGCGCAGGGCTGCGCGAGGCGCCGGGACCGAGTCACCACCCGCTGGTCCCCGAAGCGGACCCGAAGGGCCAGCTTCGTGGCGGAGAGCCCCTGCCCGCCCAGATCCTTCGCCAGTCGCTGGGTGAGTTCCCCCAGGCTCTGGGAAAGCTGGTCGACGTCGACATCGAGTTCCCCCAACGTCGTGGACCGGCTGAGGCTCTTCGGGTGCGACCTGGCGCGCACCCGCTCATCGTCCGAGCCACTCGCCAACGCGTGGATCCGCAGCCCGTGAGACCCAAACATCTCCTCGAGACGCGCACGGCCCAGCGCGGCGACCTCTGCGATGTCGTGAGCGCCCACGTCTGCGAGGCGCGCCTCGGTCTTGGGGCCCACGCCGTCGATGCGCGATGCCGGCAGCGCGGCGAGGAAGGAGCGCTCCTCTCCCGGCGCGATCTCGCGAACCCCCTCCTCCCGCATCTCGGCTGCCAGCAACCGGGCCAGGAACTTGCCGGAAGCGATGCCCACGCGAAGCTCCATGGAGAGATCACCGCGCACCACCTCGCGCATAGCCTCCGCGACGCGTAGCGCTTCCGGTCGCGAGCGGCTCAGTTCGGCGAACACGGCGCCGAGTTCGAAGGGTTCGAAATCAGGGTGGGCGGAGCGAAGCGCCACGTGCAGGCGCCTCGAGGCCTCGCGGTAGCGACGCATGTCGGTACGAAGCGCCTTCGCGGAGGGGCAGCGCTGGAGTGCCTCGAGCATCGACATGCCTGGCTCGACGCCCTGGTTCCGCGCCTCCGAACTCGCCGCGTGGACCTGCCCACGCTTGCGCGGATCGCCCCCCACGATGATGGGGCGCGACGCGATCGCGGGGTTCTCTGCGCGCTCCACGGCGGCGTAGAAACCAGCGACCTCTGCGAAAAGCACCGTTCGGGGCATGGCCTCCGCGCTCAGGTTTCGGGTTCGAGGATCAGGTGGTGCACGCTCGAGGATTCCACCAACAGGCCCCCGCTCACCAGCAGTGCGCTCTGTCCCTCTCGCCAGGGAACTAGGCCATCGCCGAAGTTGAGGTGGCCGGGGTGTTCGGACTGACCGGGCGCGATGGCCGCGAGCCCCTGGTCGAGTGCGCCCGCGTCGGCCGCAAAGCGCAACGTCGAGGCCGACGTCACTCCAAATTCCCCATCCCCCGCGTGGGCAGCCGCCTTCACGGTGTCGCCGTTTCCCGAATACGGAAAAAACGGCAGCCCGACATCGTTGGCGAGCAGCGGCGCGAGCCCTCCGAATGCCTTGACGCGCAGTACGTGCAGCCGCCCCCAGCTCCAGCGACCGCGATTCGAGCCGAGGCGATAGGAGAGAACGAGCCAGCTCTCTCGCAGGCTCTCGCGAACCGCCGCCGCATAGCCCCGCCAGGCAGTCCCAGAACCGCTCTCGCGCTGCCAATTCGCCCGGGCGATGAGCGCATGGGCCAGTGCCTGGGGATCCGCGCCGGGAACGGACCGGTAGCGGGCGGCCAGTCCCTCTCCCATGATCTCGCCCAGGAGTCGCCCGGCAAGCGTCGTCGAGAAGACATGATACGCGGCCGCGCCGATGCTCTCCGCGGAGGCCCGGCCATCCCAAGATTCGAGCACCGCTACGAGTTCGAGTGCTTCGTAGGACATGGGGGGCTCCCCTCCCTCGACGAGTTCGAGGGCAACGCGCAGACTCACCACCGCAAGGGGATCTCGGACGTCGGCCTGGAGGCGCGAGAGCCCGTGCAGGTCGACGCTTCCCGCCGTCACCGCCTGGCCGAGCAGCGCCTGCATCCGGTGGCCGCGGCGTCGATCGCGCGCCAACCACTCGATACGTGGGTCGGCGCCCAGGGAATCGAGGTTCTCGTCCCCGGCCACCAACCAGCCCCTGCGGGCCCCGAGCCGCAAGCTCGGCAGCGCCCGGTAGGGAACTCGCTCCTTCCAGTCGTACCAGCGCACGCGCCCGGGCAGCGGCATCAGGTGGCTGGAGAGCGAGCGGTCGGGCAACCAGCCCGCCATTTGCAGGCCGGCCTCGCCCCGTGAGTCCGCGTAGCCGACCAGTAGCGCCGGCTCCACGTGGGTCGCGAGGGCCTGCGCCACCTCCTCGGCGCTGGCCGCCCGGGCGACATCGAACATGGAGGCGATCCCACTGGGCCCGCCCACGCGGCCCCCCACCCAGGAAATCGAGAGTGGGCGATCCGTGAGGAATGCGGGCAACAGCGGACCGTGCCGGGTGGCGCGCACCCGGAAAAGCTCGTCGGGACCACCGCGAACGCCCAACACCTCCTCGCGCTCGACGAGTCCACGCCAGCCGCGGGCATCGTGGTAGCGGCCGGCATCCGAAGGATCGAGGGTCTCGCGGTAGAGATCGCTGGTGACAACTGGCGCTTTCAGTCCCGCCCATGCGAGCTGTCGATTGCGGCCGATCCAGAAGACCGGCAGCCCGGGGAGTGTGGCGCCTGCCACATCGAAGGAGCCCGCGCGGAGCCGATCCAGGTGCAGGAGCGCGGGCGCCGTGGGCGCTGCGTGCACTTCCGCCAAGAGCAGGGGCCGGCCACCCTCTGCGTGCTCGCCGTCTACCAGCCAGACGCTGCTCCCCGCAGCAAGGCCGGGAAGAGAGGGAAACTTGGGCTGCCGGGGCGATCGATGCGAGCCGCGCTGCGGCGATCGACCGTTTCCGTTTTCCCCGAGCTTCGGGAGTTCCGTAAAACGACCGCCCGGCAGGAAGGATCGCGCTCGCGAAGCTCCGAAGTGTTCGATCAGGTCTCCGAGCAGCAAGCCGGTGTCCAGAGACTCCCCTGCCCCCCAGGCATAGAGCTTGAGGAGGGCCAGGGAATCCTGTGGCTTCCATGGCTCGAGGGGCAGCGCCGCACGCTGGACGGAAACCGGCGCCCCCACCCGCCCTGCCTCGATGCGTCCCAAGCGGGCATTGACGCCGGCCGCGTAGGCCTCGAGGGCCTCGCGAACGTCGTCACGCAAGAACGGATATTGGGAAACCGCCAGCCCCGGGAAGTCCAGCGCGCGGGCCAGCCGGTCCCAGTCGAGGCCCGCGGCTCCCAGGCTCTCGGAACTTCGTCCTTCGGCGAGTGCCCGCAGCCAGAGCATCTGTCCAAGCCGGTCCTGCGCGTGCACGAACCCCAAGCCCAGCCAACCGTCCCGCTCGCTCTCCGCGGACACGTGGGGGATCCCCTGCCGGTCACGATCGATGCTGACCGGCGATTCCAAGCCGGGCACCACGAGGCGGCCCTCGAGCAGGGGATGGGCCGCCCATTCGCGCCGAAGCTCCAGCAGCCCCGCGAACCCCCAGACACAGAGCCCGGTGACCAATGCCAGCAGAGCCCACGGGCGCAGCCGGAGGCCGCCCGCTCGCCTGCCTCGGGATCCGGAACCCATCGCGATGTTGGCCTCCGAGCCCTCGCGCTCGATCATTCCCCCACCCCTCTCGCTCCCCTCCCGTCTAGTGCCTCCGAGGACCAGAGCCCGCCAAGTATCCCCCTTGGGGAGCGCCGAGGCTCGGTTTCCTAGAAGATGGACCCCAACGGACTTGCCCGCTATTTTGCCCGCCCTCGCAGCGTCACAGCAAATCGCAGAGGCGGAAGGGGTTTTTCATGGCCGCGCGCGTGGGAATCAATGGATTCGGTCGCATCGGCCGGCTGGTGTTTCGAGCCGCACGCGAGAAGGATCTCGAGATCGTGGGCATCAACGATCTCACCGACGCCGGCACACTGGCCCATCTCCTCAAGTACGACTCTGTGCACGGGCGCTTCCCCGGAACGGTGGAGAGCGAGGACGGCGCCATCGTCGTAGACGGCAAGCGCGTCCCCATCAGCGCGGAGCGCGATCCCGCCGCGCTGCCCTGGAAGTCCCTCGAGGCCCAACTGGTCATCGAGTCCACGGGGCACTTTGCGCACCGGGAAGGCGCCTCGAAGCACCTCGAAGCCGGCGCCGAGCGGGTGATCATCAGCGCGCCCGCCAAGGACGCCGACGTCACAATCGTGCTCGGCGTCAATACCGAGGCCTACGACCCCGCCGCGCACCGTATCGTATCGAACGCCTCCTGCACGACCAATTGCCTGGCCCCGATCGCCAAGGTCCTGCACGACGAGTACGGGATCGAATCCGCGTGGATGACCACCATCCACGCCTTCACCAACGATCAGGTCACCCTCGACTTCCCGCATTCCGACCTGCGACGCGCGCGGGCTGCCAGTGTCTCGATGATCCCCACCAGTACCGGTGCCGCTCGCGCCATCGGCCTGGTGATGCCGGAGCTGAAGGGCCGGCTCGACGGCTACGCGATGCGCGTCCCCACGTCCGACGTCTCCGTAGTGGACCTCAGCGCCAAGCTGAGCCGCAGCACCGACGCGGAGAGCATCAACGCCGCGATGCGAACCGCCGCCGAAGGTTCCCTCAAGGGGATCCTCCAGTACTCGGACGAGCCCCTCGTCTCCGTCGACTTCCTCGGCAATCCGCACTCCTCGATCCTCGACGCGCAGAGCACGAAGGTCATGGACGGAAACTTCGCCAAGATTCTCTCGTGGTACGACAACGAGTGGGGATACTCGAACCGGGTGGTGGATCTCGCAGTCCTGATGAGCCGCTGAACGAGGCCCATGCCCGTCGCTCATCTCGATGATCTGCTGGCCCGGGACGTCAGCGGTCGCCGCGTTCTGGTACGCGCCGACCTCAACGTGCCGCTTCACGAAGGAGCGGTCAGCGATGACACTCGGATCCGGGCGTCGCTCCCGACGCTCCGGAAACTCCGCGATGCAGGCGCACGCGTGATCGTCTGCTCCCACCTGGGCCGACCCGCAGGCGAGCCCCGTCCGGAATACAGCCTGCGACCGGTGCACGCAGAGTTGAGGCGACTGCTGGGCGGCGAGGTCGCCTTCTGTGCGGACTGCGTGGGCGATGCCGCGCAGGCCGCCGCGAAGAAGTTGGCGAACGGAGAAGTTCTGCTGCTCGAGAACCTGCGCTTCCACCCGGGGGAGAGCGCCAACGACCCGGACTTTGCCCGGGCGCTGGCCGAGTTGGCGGAGATCTACGTCAACGACGCCTTCGGTGCCGCCCATAGGGCGCACGCTTCCACCGCGGGCGTGCCCGCCCTGATCGACGAACGCGCGGCCGGAAGCTTGATGGAGGCCGAAACCGACTTCCTAGAACGGGTGCGCGTGCCCGAGCGGCCGCTCGTGGTGATCCTCGGCGGAGCCAAGGTCTCCGACAAGCTCGCGGTCCTCGAGGCACTTGCGCCGCACGCCGACCAACTGCTGATCGGCGGTGCCATGGCCTACACCTTCATGGCCGCGGAGGGCCTGCCGACCGGCGCGTCGCTGGTGGAAAGCAAACGAATCGAGGACGCGCGCGGCGTGGTCCGCGCTGCGAAATCACGGGGCCGCGAGGTGCTGCGTCCTACGGACCACGTGGTCACAGCAAGTCTCGAGCCCGACGCGGAGCAGCGGGTGGTAGAGGAGATCCCCGACGGCTGGTTGGCCGTGGACATCGGCCCCGAGACCGCTGAACGCTACGCGGGAGCCGTCGCCCTGGCTCGGACCTGTTTCTGGAACGGGCCCATGGGGATCTTCGAAATGCCCGCTTTCGCCAAGGGAACGCTGCGCGTCGCCCGCGCGATGGCGGAATCCCCCGGCACCACGGTCGTCGGCGGCGGCGACTCCCTGGCCGCCGTCAACCAGGCGGGCGTCGGCGAGCACATCTCCCACCTTTCCACCGGGGGTGGGGCCTCGCTCGAATACGTACAGGGCAGCGCGTTGCCCGGCTTGTTGGCACTGGAGCGATGATGCGAAGACCGATCCTGGCCGCGAACTGGAAGATGCAAAAGACCAACGCAGAAGCGCTGGCCTTCGCGGACACCCTGCTGCCCCTGGTCGCCGAGGCCTCGGATGTCGACATCGTGATCGCGCCGCCCTTCACCTGCCTGGCGAAACTCTCCGCGCGCCTCCAGGGAAGCCCGATTCAGCCGGCGGCCCAGAACGTGAACCCCGAGGCGTCGGGGGCCTTCACGGGCGAGGTCGCCCCCGGCATGCTGGTGGAACTCGCTTGCGCGTACACCATCGTGGGCCACAGCGAGCGACGTAGCCTCTACGGGGAGGGGGATGACTTCATCTCCCGCAAGGCACTGGCCCTGCTCGCCCACGGCATCCGACCCATCGTCTGCGTGGGAGAGACCCTCGAGGAACGCGAGGCGGAGCACACCGAGGCGGTGGTGGGCGCGCAACTCGAGGGTAGCCTGGCCGGCATCGACCCGGCCGACGTCTCCCAAGTGGTGATCGCCTACGAGCCCGTCTGGGCGATCGGCACCGGGCGCACCGCCACCCCCGAGACCGCACAGGACGCGCACGCCTTCATCCGCTCGTGCCTGCGTGATGGTTTCGGAAACGCGGCGGAATCCATCCGGATCCAGTACGGTGGTTCCGTGAAACCTGAGAACGTAGACTCGTTGATGTCCCAGGCAGACATCGACGGGGCCCTGGTGGGCGGCGCCAGCCTCGAGGCTGCATCCTTCGCGAGAATCGTCAACTTCGAGGGAGTGGAGGGCTAAGGGATGGACGCGGTCGTCAGCACGCTGCACGTCATCGTCTGCTTCTTTCTGGTAGCCGTGGTGCTGCTCCAGAGAGGCAAGGGCGCCCAGGTGGGGGCCGTCTTCGGCGGGGGCGGTGGCGCCACCATGTTCGGAAGCCGTGGCGCGGGCAACTTCCTCACCAAGCTCACGACCGGCGCTGCGGTCATCTTCATGATGACGAGCCTCTACCTTTCGTACCTCGGCATCTCGAGTTCGGGAGACCGGCTCTTCCAGGATGCGACCGTCGAAGAGACCCAGCGCAGCGGGCCGCAACTCGAGGAGACTCCCCGCGACGCGGAGCCCCCGCCGACAGGCGATGAACCCAACTCGTGACCGCGGCGCGGACCGATTGTACAGCCCCCGGCGTTCGGTATGCTGGGCGCCGTCTGCGGCAGTGGCGGAACTGGTAGACGCACCAGCTTGAGGGGCTGGCGGGGGCAACCCCGTGGAGGTTCGAATCCTCTCTGCCGCACCAACCCGACGCAGGGGCGCGAACGCGCTCGGTGGCGGCCGCGAGGCGTCGCCTAGACGATCGTCCAGCCGCCGTCCACGGCCAGTATGTGACCGGTCACGTAGCTCGACGCGTCGGAGAGCAGGAAGCGGACGGGCCCGACTAGTTCGCTGAGTTCCCCTGCCCTGCCCATGGGCGTGCGGCGCTGGATCCAGCGGAGCGAGCGCTCGTCGCCGAACATCTCCTCCGTCATCTCGCTCTCGAACCAGGCCGGCGCCAGCGCGTTGACGCGCACGCCACGTCGCGCCCACTGGGCGGCCAGTTCCCGGGTGAGATTGACCAGCGCACCCTTGGACGCCGAATAGGAGGCCTGAGGGACCTGCCCGGCGGCCACCAGCCCCAGCACCGAGGCGATGTTCACGATGGAACCGCGCCCTGCCCCCAGCATTTCCTTGCCGAAACGCTGGGCACACAGGAAGGCGCCCGTGAGGTTCACCGCGACCACCCGCTCGAAGGTCTCGAGGGGCTCCTCTTCAGCGGGATGGATCTCGGTGATTCCCGCGTTGTTGACCAACGCATCGACGCCGCCGAAGTGCGCGAGGGTCGCCGCCACCAGGCCATCCACCTCGTGCTCCCGGGACACATCGCAGACCACCGGCAAAACCTCCGCGCCCAGGGCCTTCACTTCCTCGGCTACTTCATCGAGGCGCTGCCGGCGCCGGGCCGACACCACCACGCGGGCTCCGGCCGCTGCCAGTCCGCGAGCCAGGACCTCGCCGATTCCCGCGGAGGCACCGGTGACCACCACCACCCTTCCCTCGACGGAAAAGAGTTCGTCCTTCATGCTCCCTCCTTCCGACGATCTCGCGTGCGCACCACCCAGCGCCGATAGCTGGCGAGCGGCAACGCCCCCGTGACCACGGCGTCCGAATCCGAGAGGCGCAGCGAAGGTACGCCGGTGGCCCCGAGATCCAGCGCCTCCTGGTGTTCGGCGACGACCTGCCGGCGAAGTTCCGCATCTTCCATGGCCGCAAAGCCCCCCTCGCGAATCCCCGACTCCCGCCAGAGATCGAGCAGCGTGTCGCGATCACTGATGTCGCGGCTCTCCGCGAAGTAGGCGTGGAAGAGGCGCTCGTGGAGCGCCTCGAAGGCCTCCGGTCCCTGGCGGGCGGCGGCTTTCGCGGCAAGCTGAGGGGGCAAACTCGAGTTGGGAGGGGAGGTGTCGCCTTGCCAACTCTGGAAGCGTCCCGCGTCGGACTCCTCTCCGGGACGTGACCAACTCCGGGTATAGGCACGGAAGCGCTCGAGGTCCCTGCGTCCAGGACGCGACGGCAACAGGTAGCTGCGCCAGCAGACCTCCACTGCCGGGTCCTCCTGCTGCAAGCGTTGCAGGCGCACGGCGGCGTTGAAACACCAGGGGCACAGGTAGTCCGAGTAGGCGACCAGGCGCACGCGCTCCACTCAAAACACGCTACCACAGCCCCCCGGGCCGGGGGCCGCTCGGATCCCTTGACACCCGAGGCGGGTCGGCAACAATTCGAGCGCTCGTCCACCGAACCCCCCGCAGCGCGTCCGCGAGCCCCGCCTGCACGCACGGAGACCTTCATGGCCAGCCTCGAAGAGATCGCAGGTGCATTGGTCGCGCCCGGCAAGGGCATCCTCGCCGCCGACGAAAGCAGCCCAACCATCGCCAAGCGCTTCGCGTCCATCGACGTGGAGTCCACGGAAGAGAATCGCCGGGACTACCGGGAGTTGCTCTTCAGCACGGCCGGTGCAGAGAAATTCATCAGCGGCGTCATCCTCTTCGACGAAACGATCCGCCAGGACGCGGCCGACGGGAGGCGGCTGGTGGAGGTGCTGCAGAAAGCCGGGATCATTCCCGGCATCAAGGTGGACACCGGCGCCAAGGCGCTGGCAGGCGCCTCCGCGGAGAAGGTGACCGAGGGCCTCGACGGGCTGCGGGAGCGCCTCGCGGATTACCGCGAACTCGGCGCTCGCTTTACCAAATGGCGCGCCGTCATCACGATCGGCGACGGGATTCCCAGCGATTACTGCCTGGAAACCAACGCGCACGCACTGGCGCGCTACGCGGCACTCTGCCTGGAAGCCGGCATGGTACCCATCGTCGAACCGGAGGTCTTGATGGACGGCGGGCACGACATCGCACGCTGCTTCGAGGTCACCGAACGCACGCTCACCAAGGTCTTCGCCGAACTCCACGCCCAGCGCGTCGCGCTCGAGCAGATCCTCCTCAAGCCCAACATGGTGCTCTCGGGCAAGGACTGTCCGCAGCAGGCAGGCGCACGCGAGGTCGCCGAAGCGACGCTGCGCTGCTTCCGCCGCACGGTGCCGGCGGCGGTTCCGGGCGTCGTCTTTCTCTCGGGCGGCCAGAGTGACGAACTCGCCACCGCGCACCTGAACGAGATGAATGCGATCGGCAATGTCCCCTGGGAACTCTCCTTCTCCTACGGTCGAGCCCTGCAGGCTCCTGCCCTCAAGGCCTGGGGCGGGCGCTCCGAACAGCGCGCGGCTGCGCAGGGCGCCTTGCTGCATCGCGCACGCTGTAACGGCGCCGCGCGTTCGGCTAGCTACTCGGCGGAGATGGAGCAGGCTGCCTAGCGAAGTCCCTGCCCACGTCTTCCAGCGCGGAAGGCGCCGGGCTCAGATCGCGTCGAAGCGACCGTAGGTCCCCGCGTAGTAGAGGAGCGGCGGCCGCTCCGAGTACTGGACGGCTTCCACGTGGCCTACGTAGACGATGTGGTCTCCGTGCTCGTGGGCAGCCACGACCCGGCATTCCAGGCTTCCCACCACCCCGGACAGGATGGGTGCGCCGTTCCCACCCAGCTCGAAGTCCAGCGAATCGAAGCGCGTCCACTCGTCCTTCTTAGACGCGAATTTATCGGAGATCGCCTCCTGTCCCTCCGCCAGCACATTGACCGCGAACACGCCGCCGGCATCGATGAAGGGACGTGTATTCGCCTCCCGTTCCGCGCACACCAGCACCAGCGGTGGCTCCAGGGAAACCTCGGTGAAGGCCGAAACCGTCATCCCGTGCACGCGCTCGCCATCACGGGCCGTTACCACCGTGACACCCGTCGCCCAGCTGCCAAGCAGCTTCCGGAAGGCTTCGTTCGAGACCGCCATTCGCTTCCCCTGCTCCTCGCTGCCTCTCGCCCGTGTGAATCCCCGCCACCCGCGTGCGCCGGGGGCACCGCACTTCTCTCCCAGCCCGATGCTAGTGCGTCCCGCCGCGAGTCTCCCGCCCCATGAGAACTAGGAGTCGGGCGCACCCGCGGCGAGCAGCGCCAGATCCATCACGTTGGTCCGCGTGGCTCCGGTGCGAAAGACTCCGCCTTCCCTGGCGAAAAAGCCGTGAGAGTCATTCTCCTCGAGGGCACACGCGGCATCCAGGCCCAGCGCCCTGCCCCGCGTCACCGTACCCCCGTCCGCAAAGGCGCCCGCGGCGTCCGTGGGACCGTCCCGGCCGTCGGTTCCGGCGGCGAGAATCGCCCATTCCTCGAGGCCCTGGAGGCCGAGCGCCGCGGCGAGCGCGAGCTCCTGGCTTCGGCCGCCCCGACCGCTGCCCTGGACCCGCACGCGGCTCTCCCCTCCAGCCACGAAGCATTGGCGAGCGCTCTCCCGCGTGGCCCGGGCCAGGGAAGCCAGGGCTCTGCCCACCCGACTCGCCTCGCCCGTAAAGGGCTCGGGGAACTCGAAGCAGCGCCAGCCCCGCTCGCGAAGCGCGCCGCAAGCGGCCGCCCGGGCCGTGGCGTTGCTCGCCAACAACGTGTGGTGCACTCCCCGGAGCCTGGGGTCTCCCGGTGCCGGCGTCTCCGGCCTGCGACCCGCCACGCCCGCGAGGAGGTCGTCTCGCACCGCCGGGGGAAGATCCGCGAACAGACCCCGCTCCCGCACGCAGTCCAGGGCGTCGCCGTACGAACTGGCATCGGCCGCGAAGGGTCCGGACCCGATCACGTCGATGGCGTCGCTCGGGACGTCCGAGATCAGCAGCACCTCGACCCGGCCCGCTGCACAGCAGAGCGCCAGGCGACCCCCCGCCAGCGCGCTCAAGTGTTTCCGGACCGCGTTGAGGGATTCGATGGGCGTGCCCGCTGCCAGCAGCAGTGAGGTCGTGCGCGCCAGGTCCTGCAAGCCGATCCCCGGCGCGGGCAGCGCCAACAGGCTCGACGCACCGCCCGAGAGCAGCACCAGCAGGCACTCTCCGGGACGCACTGCCACCGCAAGTTCTCGGGCGGCGTTCGCAGCCAGCAGACTGCTCGCGTCCGGCACGGGGTGGGAGGCTTCGAGGATACGGGTCCGCGACAGATCCAGGCCGTAGCCGCGCGGCACCACCGCCAGGGAGTGAGCGAGCCGGCCGCCCAGTTGGTCCTCCGCGGCACGCGCCATGGGGGCAGCCGCCTTGCCCACAGCGAGCAGGTGGACACGACTCGCATCGCGGAGTCTCTCCCCCACTCCGCCGCGGCCGAGTCGAAGGGCAGCGTCCACCAACCGCTCGGGGTCCACCGACCTGAGCGCTTCCCGGTACGCGCCCTCGAGCGCAGCCCGCAGCCTCAGCGCCGGGGAAGTCACGAATCTCCGGTGACGCTCCCGGCTCCGGCCGTCTCGCCCGCTCCGGCGCCATCGCTCCCCTGGCGCGTGTTCGGGATGAGACGGATCTCGATGCGGCGGTTGCGGGCGCGCCCTTCGGGCGTCTCATTGCCCGCCGTGGGAGCAAAGCGACCGTAAGAGACCGCCGTCATGCGAGCGCCGTCGATTCCCTCGGCCTCGAAGAGGCGCACCACACTGGCAGCGCGAGCCGCAGCCAGCTCCCAGTTCGTGCCGAAACGCATCGCGAGATCGCGGACGAGTCGCTTGTCGTCGCTGTGGCCCCGTACTTCGATGCGGTAGTCGTTGCTGATCAGTCGCCCGGAAACCTTGCGCAGCACAACCTCACCGCGCGGATCGAGGTCCACCGAGCCCGAGGGGAAGAGGATCGACTGAGGGAGATTCAGCCGGATCCCATCCCGCAGTTGTTCGATCTCGATCTGGCCGCTGGTGACCTCCGACTGGAGATCTGCGACCAGGCCGCGATACGTGTCCGAAACCTGGGAGAGCTCCTCGACCTGGGAATCTCGATCGCGCAGGTGACCGGTGAGGATCTCTCGAGCGCGATTCAGCTTTTCGACATCACTCGCCAGCTCGTCCCGATCCAAGCGCATGTCCTCGAGCGCCTCGCTGAGCTGCACGTTCTCCTTGGTGAGCGCGTCGTTCGAGCGCTCCTGGTTCTGCAGCCGCTCACTGATCGCGCTCTCGCGCGCTTCCATGCGACGCATGTCCTCGTCGTAGGTCCCCCGCGACACGCACGCTGCTCCCCCGAGCAGCAGCAACGTCACCAGCAGGGCGCGACGCTCAGCTGAGCGGCGCGAGCGTGTGTCGCAAGGCTTCATCGATGGTCCCCACGTATTCGAGGCTGAGCCCCTCCAGGAGCTCGGCCTCGACCTCCTCGATGTCCCGGCGGTTGCGCTCCGGGAGCACCACGTGCTCGATCCCCGCGCGCTTGGCGGCGAGCACCTTCTCCTTGATTCCCCCAACGGGCAGGATCTTGCCGCGCAGCGTGATCTCTCCGGTCATCGCCACTTCCGGCCTGCCCACCCGGCCCGTCATCATCGACGCCAGCGAGGTCACCATGGCCACCCCGGCCGAGGGTCCGTCCTTGGGGACGGCGCCGGCAGGCACATGCAGGTGGAGATCCGAACCCGTGAAATTCTCCGGGTCGATTCCGTAGAGTTCTGCGCTGCCGCGAAGCCAGGAGCGCGCCGCCTCTGCAGACTCGCGCATCACGTCGCCGAGCGAGCCGGTCAGCTTGAGTTCTCCCTTCCCGGGCATCCGCGTGGATTCCACGAAGAGGATGTCACCTCCGGCGGGCGTCCAAGCCAGCCCCACGGCCACTCCGGCCACGCCACCCCGCTCGGCGATTTCCGGCTCGTACTTCACGGGCCCGAGCAGATCGAAGAGCTTCTCGGGCAGGACTTCCAGGGGCCCCTCCGTCTCGCCCTCTGCGACCTGCCGCGCCACCTTGCGGGCCAGCGCGCCGATCTCGCGTTCGAGGTTCCGCACGCCGGCCTCGCGCGTGTAACTGTGGATCAGCGCGCGAAGCGTCTCCTCTGGGAGCGTGAGGCCGATGTCGCCGACACCGTTCTGCTCCAGCTGACGCGGCACCAGGAAACGGCGGGCGATCTCGAGCTTCTCTTCCTCCGTGTAGCCCGGGAGCTCGATCACCTCCATCCGGTCCCGAAGCGCGGCGGGCACCGGGTCCATCCAATTCGCGGTGGCGATGAAGAGGACCTGGGAGAGATCGAAGGGCACCTCGAGGTAGTGATCGCTGAAGGTGGAATTCTGTTCCGGATCGAGAACCTCGAGCAGAGCAGAGGATGGATCGCCGCGGAAATCGGCGCCCACCTTGTCGATCTCGTCGAGCACGAAGACTGGATTGCGGCTGCCGGCCCGCTTCATGCCCTGCACCACCCGGCCCGGAAGCGCTCCCACGTAGGTGCGGCGGTGACCGCGAATCTCCGCCTCGTCCCGCACGCCGCCCAGGGAGATCCGATGAAACTCCCTTCCCAGGGCCCTCGCGATCGACCGCCCCAGTGATGTCTTCCCGGTGCCCGGCGGACCCACGAAGCAGAGGATTGGCCCCGCCAGATCCCGTTTGAGGGAAAGCACGGCGATGTACTCGACGATCCGCTCCTTGACCTTGTCGAGTCCGTAGTGGTCCTCGTCCAGGATCCGCCGGGCCTCGTCCACGTCCAGGCGGTCGTCGGTGGCGACGTCCCACGGAAGTTCCACCATCCAGTCGAGGTAGGTTCGGATCACGCCGTGTTCGGCTGCCGCCGTGGGCATCTGGGCCAGCCGCTCCAGCTCGCGCAGCGCCTGTTCATGCGCCTCCTCCGGCATGCCCGCCGAATCGATACGTCCGCGCAGCCCCTCGACCTCGCTCTCCGCATCCTCCGCCTCTCCGAGTTCCTGGCGGATGGTCTCCAGCTGCTGGCGCAGCATGTACTCGCGCTGCGTCTTTCCGATGTCGCTCTGAACCTTCTCGCGAATCTCGGTCTCGACTCGCATGGCGTCCTGTTCCCGGCCCAGTTCCGCGAAAACCGCGCGCAGACGGGCGGACACCCTCAACTCCTCGAGCAACGTCTGTTTGGCCGCAAGGTCGAAATCGAGGTTGGATCCCACGAGATCCGCCAGCCTCGAGGGATCATCGATGTTCTGGGCCAGCACGGAGAGCTCATCCGAGAGCTTGGGACTCGAGTGCACGAGGTCCGTAAACTCCTGCACGATGTTCCGCACCAAGGCCGTCGTCTCCACGGAGTCGCGATCCCCCGTCTCTTCGAGGCGTGTCACGTTGGCGAGGAAGAAGGGCTCCTCCTCGAGAAAGTCGTCGAGCGAAACACGCGCGACTCCCTGCACGAGAAGCCGGTAGGAGTCGTCGGGGAATTTGAGCATCTTTGCGATGCGCATCACCGTTCCGACGCGGTAGAGATCGCCGGCGCGGGGAGTTTCCTCCACGGGTTGCTTCACCGCCACGCAGACCAATAGGCGCGCCCGAGTCCGCAAAACGGAATCGACCAGGGACCGAGCGCGATCCGTGTTGACCAACAGCGGGGACAGCAGGTGCGGGAAGAGCACCGTGTTCTTCAGCGGCAGCACCGGAAGCGCGTCGGGAATCCGCAGCAAGGAGGTGTCGTCGCGCTCTTCCGCGCTGCCCACGAAAACCTCGGTCCCGCCGCCGGAAATCTCCTCCGGCGTGATGTCACTCCCCTCGCTCTCATTCATCGTCGACTCTCAACGCTTTCGAGGGCTCTCCCTCGACCTCCACCCTGCGGTGCTGCGGCTGGCGCTTTCCCAGCGTCACGCTGAGCACGCCGTCCGCCAATCGCGCGCTCACGCGCTCCCGATCGATGCTGGCCGGCAATGCGATCCTGCGCTCGAAGGGCCCCGATGCGATCTCCATTTGATGCAGCCTCGTGACCTCTGCGGCGCTCGAAGGCGCACGCTCTCCGCTGATCCGGAGCACATTCGCGTCTACCGTCACGCGAAGGTCTTCACTGGGAACACCCGCAAGCTCTACGAGAACCTGCAGATCGTGCTCAGTCTCGAAGACGTCCACGTCAGGCTGCCAAAAATCACCGCGAACGCGGTCGGGAAAGTCCCCGAAGAACTCCCCAAAGAGATCGCTGCCGCTCCGATCCCGCATCGCGCCCTTCCCTCAAGTCAGGAGTCGCTCTTTTCTTCCGTGTACTCGGCGTCCACCACGTCCTCGGGAGGACCCGAGCCAGCGTCTCCCGGAGCCGCTTCCGCTGCAGTCGCCTCATCGGGAGCCTGTGCCTTGTAGAGCGTCTCCGCCACCCCGTGAAGCGCCTTTTCGACCCGCTGATGCGCGGTATCGAGCCTGGCCGCATCCTCGCAGTCGAGTTCCCCGCGGGCCTCCTCGAGCGCCGAGCGCACCCCCTGGATCTCGTCCGCCGAGAGCTTGTCCTCACTCTCCGAGAGCGTCTTCTCCGCCTGGTAGATCAACGAGTCGAGGGCGTTGCGCTTTTCCACCACTTCGCGGCGGCTCTTGTCGTCGCCCGCATGCGCCTCGGCCTCTCGGACCATCCGGTCGATCTCGTCCTGCGCGAGCCCGCCGCTGCCCTCGATTCGAATCGACTGTTCCTTCTGCGTCGCCTGGTCTTTCGCGGACGCAGACAGGATGCCGTTCGCGTCGAGGTCGAAGGTGACCTCGATCTGCGGCATTCCCCGGGGCGCCGGCGGTATCCCATCAAGCACGAACTTCCCCAGCGTACGGTTCCCACTCGCCATATCGCGCTCGCCCTGGAGAACATGGATCTCCACCTGTGGCTGGCTATCAGCCGCCGTGGAAAAGATCTGACTGCGCTTGGTGGGAATCGTGGTGTTCTTCTCGATCAACCGCGTCATCACCGCCCCGAGCGTCTCGATCCCGAGGGAAAGCGGCGTGACGTCCAGCAGCAGCACATCCTTCACGTCGCCGGAGAGCACGCCCCCCTGCACCGCGGCGCCAACCGCCACAACTTCGTCCGGGTTCACCGTTCGGTTCGGTTCCTTGCCGAACAGTTCGCTCACCTTTTCCTGAACCATCGGAATGCGGGTGGTCCCACCGACCAGCACCACCTCGTCGATATCGCCGGCCGCTAGCCCCGCGTCCGCAAGCGCTTGACGACACGGCGCCAGGCTGCGTTCCACCAGATCCTCCACCAACTGCTCGAACTTCGAGCGCGACAGCTTCAGGGCCAGATGCTTCGGGCCAGTCTGATCCGCTGTGATGTACGGGAGGTTGATATCGGTGCTCTGGGCGGTGGACAGTTCGACCTTCGCCTTCTCCGCGGCCTCTCGGAGCCGCTGCACCGCCATCGAGTCTGCGGCGAGGTCGACACCTTGATCCTTCTTGAACTCCTCGACCAAGTAGTCGATGATGCGCTGGTCGAAGTTGTCCCCGCCGAGGTGCGTGTCGCCATTGGTCGCCTTCACCTCGACCACGTTTTCACCCACCTCCAGGATCGAGATGTCGAAGGTCCCGCCCCCGAAGTCGTACACCGCGATCTTCTCCTCCGCCTGTTTGTCGAGCCCGTAGGCGAGTGCTGCGGCCGTGGGTTCGTTGATGATGCGCTTGACATCGAGGCCCGCGATGGCACCGGCGTCCTTCGTGGCCTGGCGCTGGGCATCGTTGAAATAGGCGGGCACCGTGATCACGGCGCCGCTGACGGGCTGCCCGAGATGGTGCTCGGCCGCGGCCTTCAATTTCTGCAGGATCATCGCGGAGATTTCGGGCGGGGTGTAGGTTTTTCCCAACGCGTCGACGGTTGCCATCCCCTCCTTGCCTTCGCGAACGTCGTAGGGAACCAGGCTGATCTCCTCGGGGACCTCCGACAGCCGTCGCCCCACGAATCGCTTGATGGAGTACACCGTGCCCTTCGGGTTCGTGACGGACTGGCGCTTGGCGACCGCTCCCACAAGCCGCTCTCCCTCGTCCGTGAAGGCCACCACCGAGGGCGTCGTGCGTCCCCCTTCCTCGTTGGCGATCACGCTGGGCTGTCCGCCCTCTACCACAGCCACCACCGAGTTCGTCGTGCCGAGATCGATACCGATGACCTTGCCGGAATCCGCCATTGTGCCGCCTAGCCTCCTGCTCGAAGCCGCGCGAAATGGGCCCCGAGCCCCCAAAACTTCGATCCCACGACCACAATGTCAAGCCCCGATACCCCCTCTAGGCGCCGTTGGGCGCCTGCTCCCCACCGATCGGCCCAGAGATCTGCATGCCCAAATGGGTGCATAACCACTCATAGGAGCGCCACCACGGAACAGAAGGGCAATCCGCGGAATCCATTTGGGCAGAAAGCGCAACGCGCCGATGTAGGGGGAGACCGCTAACTCCCCGAAATTCTGAAGGATCGTAGATTGAAGCGAACCCGCACCCGGGTATACTCCGGCCGTCTCGCTGCCCTCCCGCGAGGCGCGGGGTGATTCCATGGCCGCGTACCTCAGCCGGGCAGCCAACCTCGTGCTGTTCTGCCTCTGCTGCTGGGTGATGGCGGACGCTGCGAACGCCGTGCTGGCGGCCGTGTTGCTGCCTCCCACCGCCGACGCAGCGGGCGCCGAGCTACGCGTGCCGCCGCCACGCCCCCACACCTGGGGCGAGCGCCAGGTCATCCTGGCCCGCAACCTCTTCAACGCCTCCGTTCTGCTGCCCGGCGAGGTCGCCGAAATCGAGCCGGAAGTCGAGGACGAAGACCTCCAGGAAACCACGCTACCGCTCCGCCTGCTGGGAACCGCCGCCGCCCAGAACGTGATGATGGCGCGAGCCGCCATCGAAGACACCGAAGAGCGCGCGCGCCTCATCGTGGCCGTCGGTGATCGCGTCAAGGACCAGGCCACAGTCCTGCGCATCGAAAGACGTCGCGTGGTACTCGCGGAAAACGACGCGCGCCGCGTGCTGTCCCTTGACGACGATCCGGAAGTATTGGCGAGGCTGCCGAAACAGCGCGGTTCCGCGCGCCCGCGCCCACGCACGAACCGGCTCGCGGAACGCATGTTGAAGAACAAGCTCGGTGAAGCCATGGCGAAACAATCGACGATCCTCCAGCAAGCCCGCTTCCTACCGAAATACGTGGACGGCGCAATGACAGGCCTGCAGGTAAACTCCATCAAGGCCGGGAGCCTCGTCGAGCAAGCGGGCATCGAGAATGGCGACGTCATCATCACCGCGAACGGGATCGCCATCAATAGTCCGCAGGCCAGCGCCGAGGCCTTCGAGGAGATGGGCGACGCAGACGAGTTCGAACTCGAGGTCAGCCGTTCAGACGGCTCCATCGTTCCAATCTTCATCACCACGCAATAGCGAACGACATGACGTTTCCCAGCCTCTCAAGAATCAGGAACACCACGCTGCTGGCCACCCTGCTGCTGATCGCCGGCCCCGCGATTTCGCAAGTTGCTCCCGGTTTCGAGGACGGGAGCGGCGAGGATCTCGTCACGCTGGATTTCGCAGACGTCGAGTTGCCGGTGGTCATCGACACCATCGCGCGCATGACGGGACAAAACTTCATCTACGATGACCGCGTCCGGGGCCGGGTCACCATCATCTCGCCCACTCCGATCCCCATCGACCAGGCCTACGCGGTATTCGAATCCGTCCTGCAGGTGAAGGGCTTCACGACGGTGCAGACGCCGGGCGGTACCATCAAGGTGGTGCCCTTGCGGGAAGCCAAGGAATCGAGCGTCGAGACGGTGCAAAGCTCCGAACGACCTCCGAACAGGGACCACTTCGTCACGCGACTCATCCCACTGCGCTACATCGACGCGGAGTCCATCGTCAACACCCTCAAGCCGTTGGTTTCGAAGGACGCCCACATGGCGCCCTACGCCGCCACCAACACCGTGATCCTCACGGAATCGGCCTCCAACATCCGGCGCATCATCGCCATCCTGGAGTCGATCGACATCGAAACCTACAAGGAAGAACTGACGGTCATCCCGATCAAGCACGCCGATGCGGTGACCCTGGCCGAACAGCTTTCCGAAATCTACGGGGTCGAGGCCTCGCAGGTTGGTGGCACGAGCGCTGCGCGGCGCGCCGCCAATCGCCGGCGCAGCGGCTCCCAGCCCGACGCCGTGGGAACAAAACGGGAGCCGGTACGCATCCTCACCGACGAGCGCACCAACTCGCTGCTGGTGCTAGCCCCCAGGCGCAAGCTCGATGAGGTTCGGCAGCTCGTTTCCCGCCTCGACGTTCCGGTGATCGGTGGGGGGCGCATCCATGTCTACTACTTGAAGAACGCCAACGCCGAAGAACTCGCCGAGACGCTGTCGGGGCTCGTCGACGGGGGCGGAACGCAAGCCTCCTCTGGAGGCGCGGCCGGCCCGGGCGCCGCCCAGGTCCTGCGCAGCACGGTGGCCAGCCTTGCGGGGGGGATCTCGGTCACCGCGGACCCCGCGATCAACGCACTCATCATCCAGGCCAGCCAGGAGGGCTACAGGACCCTGGTCGGTGTCATCGAGCAACTCGACATCGTACGTCCCCAGGTGCTGGTGGAAGCGCTGATCATGGAGGTCACCGTCACGGACGCCATGTCGCTGGGCGTCAGCGCTCTGTACGAGTACGTCAACGGGGATCTCGCGCTTGCCTTTCAGACGGCGGCCCAGGGTGCGATCTCTGGATTCACCGCAATTATTCCCCCACTCCCGGTCGGAGTAGACACCAGCGGTAATCCCGCCAACGCCTTCGAAGGCGTCGCGGGGCGCAGCACCCGGGGCCCGGACGGAACCGGGGATGGCAGCATCATCCGAGGGCTGATCAGCGCGTCCGCGTCCAACGGCGACATCAGCATCATCTCGGCCCCGCATATCCTCACGTCCGACAACGAACAGGCAGAGATCCGAATCGGCGACAACATCCCCATCGTCACCAGCCGCGTCTCATCTGCGGCGGGGAACCAATTGGGGCAGTCGACTTCGGTGGGTGTCGAGCGGCAGGACATCGGGGTCACCCTTCGCGTGACACCCCAGATCACGGAGGGCAACACGCTGCGCCTGGAGATCTTTCAGGAGATCAGCAATGTCAACGAGGCACTGACGAAGATTACGGGGACGGCCTCAGATGTCGGCGTCGCCCTTTCGAACCGCCAGGTAGAGAACACGGTGGTGGTCGCAGATGGAGAGACCGTCGTGATCGGCGGGTTGATCGACGACAGCGTGAGCGACACCGTCACCAAGGTTCCCTGGCTCGGGGACATCCCGGTGCTCGGCTGGGCGTTCAAGCGCACCTCGAAGTCCCTCACGAAGAAGAACCTCTTGATCTTCCTGACGCCACACATCATTCGTTCGTCCGCGGATCTCGAGGGTCAGACCATTCGAAAGCGCGAGGAGTTCCGGCAGAACTCGGGCGCGAGCATGAGGAACTCCGACGAGACCGTCGAGTCCGAACTCGAACGGATGCAGGAAGCTGATCGCCTGGGAGTCCCCTATTTCCCCGGCGAGGGCCGCACGCAACTCGAAGCCGAAATCGCTGGGCATATCGCGCGCTACCCGCCAGAGCGCGTCGGCGAGATCAACGCCGCCCGACGAGCGGAGGAGGCCGAGGCGGCTGCCCGTGCGGCCGACGACCAGCCGCCGCGTTACTACCTGGAGGTGGCTGTCTTCGGCGACCCCGAGGCTGCAGCATCAGTGCTCACCGACTTGGTCGACGCCGGTCACGACGGTACACTCGAATCCACCGAAGTTTCGGGCTCTCTCCTCTATGAGATCGTCCTGGGCCCCTACGAATCACTCGACGATGCCTCGGCGATTTCGGAGGTGGTAAGACAGTCGCACGGCCTAGAGCCCAGCATCCTCGTGAAGGACCCGCAGAAGAGCGAGCCATGAGCCAAGCATCAGCACAGGCGGCCGTCCCTTCCCTCGGCCGCGCAGACCTCGCAGCGCGCCTACTGGAATCCGATCTCATCAGCCCCGAGCAGGTCGCTGAGGCGCAGGAGCGCATGGCCGAGATGGGGGGGCGCCTGGTGGATCACCTCCGGGAGTTCGCGAGCCCCGAGGCACTGATGGAGGTGCTGAGCGAGCAACTCGCCCTGCCCATCCGCACCCAGATCGACAGGAACGACGTCGACAACGAGGTGCTGGAAAAAGTCTCCATCGCCTTCGCGAAGGAGCATGACCTCCTGCCCCTGGGCATGAGCGCCGACGGCTCCATCCGGGTCGCCGTCACCGATCCGCTCCGGACGGAGGTCTTCGATGACCTACGGCTGCTTTTCGACGGCGCCGACCTGAAGCTGGAACTCGTGACCAAGCGGACGCTGCTTGGCGCCATCAACGAGGTCTACGACCGGGGCCCAGCCCTCACCGACGCCCTGGCCGAGGACGCCGTCGAGGACCTGGACTCCCTCGCCTCCGAGATCAGCCAGGAGCCCCAGGACCTCATCGACTCCGACGAGGACGACGCGCCCATCGTCAAGCTCGTGAACTCCCTGCTTCACACCGCCGTCAAGGAACGCGCCAGTGACGTTCACATCGAACCCTTCGAAAGCGATGTGCGCGTGCGCTTCCGCATCGATGACGTGCTCTACGAGCCCACCAAGCCGCTTCCCAAGGCCATCCAGGCCAGCTTGGTCTCCCGCGTGAAGATCATGGGGCACCTGAACATCGCGGAGAAACGGCTCCCCCAGGACGGGCGCATCCGGCTCAAGATCGCCGGCGCCGACTACGACGTGCGCCTCTCCACCCTGCCTGTCACCTATGGAGAGCGAGTGGTAATGCGCCTGTTGCCCCGGACGCAGGATCTCACAGACCTCGAGAAGCTGGGCTTCGACAGCGACCAGCTCGACAGCATGGAGCGGCTGATCTCCCGCCCCAACGGCATCGTGCTGGTGACCGGCCCCACTGGGAGCGGGAAGACCACCACGCTCTACGGATCCTTAGCCCGCATCAACACGACGGACAAGAACATCGTCACCATCGAGGACCCGGTAGAGATCCAGCTGCCTGGCATCGGGCAGATCGAGGTGAACACCAAGGTCGGCCTCTCCTTCGCCGCTGGCCTGCGCTCGGTGCTGCGGCAGGACCCCAACGTGATCCTGGTGGGCGAGATTCGGGATCTCGAGACCGCCGAAATCGCGATCCAGGCCTCCCTCACCGGGCACCTGGTCTTCTCCACCCTGCACACCAACGACGCCGCCAGCGCCATCACCCGGCTCGTGGACATGGGCGTGGAGCCCTTCCTGGTCGGTTCTTCGCTCGTGGCGGTGCTCGCACAGCGCCTGGTCCGGGTGCTCTGCACCGACTGCAAGAGTCCCCACGAGGCCACCCCCGAGGAACTGCACGAAATCGGAATCGACTCCACGCACGAGATCGAAATCTTCGGCCCCGAGGGTTGCCCCTCCTGCAACTACACGGGCTACCACGGCCGCCTGGGCATCTTCGAGTTGATGCACGTGGACGACGACATTCGCGCGCTGGTCTCGCAGAACATCGACTCCAAGACCATCCGAAACACGGCAATGCGCAAGGGGATGCACACCCTCCGCGCGGACGGCGCTCGCAAGGTGCTCGCGGGACACACCTCGGTCTCCGAGGTCCTGCGAGCCACCGAGGAAGAAGCAACCGTCGCACAGATCTAAGCGGAGCCCCATGCCCGTCTATGCGTACAAGGGCGTCACCCACTCGGGCAAGCGTACCCGCGGCCATCTAGACGCAGAGAACGCCCGCAGCGCCCGTGCGCGGCTGCGCGCGGACGGGGTGACCCCGTTCGAAGTGACTCAAATGGGCCAGCGCAGCGTCCGCAGCAAGAGCCGCACGGGGCGCTCCTTCTTCGAAATTCCGAGCCTGCAGCGGGTCTCCGCACTCGACTTGGCGGTGGCGACCCGACAAGCCTCCACGCTGCTGGGGGCCGGTGTCCCCCTGGTCGCCACCCTCCGCGCCCTCACGGATCAAGTCGAGAACCCCAAGCTCAAGTCGGTCTTCGGCCAGGTTCGGGACCGGGTGAACGAGGGAACTTCCTTCGCCGACGCCCTGTCGGAGAGCCGCATCTTCCCCGATCTCTACGTGGGGATGGTTCGGGCCGGCGAGGCGGGGGGCGCTCTCGAGCAGGTGCTCGAACGCCTGGCCGACTATCTCGAGAGCCAGGTGCGGCTGAAGAACAAGGTAGGCTCGATCCTCATCTACCCGGCGATGATGTTCCTCTTCGCGTGCGTGGTGGTGGGCGCGCTGGTGACGGTGGTTCTTCCGCAGATCACGGAGCTGCTGATCAGCATGGACCAGCCTCTCCCCTGGTACACCAAGGCCATCATCTCGCTCTCGAACTTCACCCGGGAGTGGTGGTGGGCGATGATTGCGGTCGCAATCGGCACCGGCTTCCTGTTGCGCGCAATCGGAAGGACACATGCCGGCCGTGCTTTCTACGACCACTGGAGCCTTCGCCTTCCAATCACGGGACGCCTGGTTCGGCTAGTGGCCATCGCGCGCTTCACCAAGACCCTTTCCACGCTGCTCTCCGGTGGCCTGCCCATCACCCACGCCCTGGAGACCGCCGGGGAAGTCACGGGCAACACGGTGCTGGCCAGAACTGTCGAGAGCGCCCGCATTAGCATTGCCGAGGGCGCCAGCATCGCTCATCCCCTGCGGAGCAGTGGAGAGTTCCCGCCGCTCGTCACCCACATGATCGAGATCGGCGAGCAGAGCGGCGAACTCGAGCTGATGCTCGAAAAGATCTCGGAGACCTACGAGGAGCAGGTCGAGACGACCGTAACCCGCCTCACTGCACTGCTCGAACCCATCTTGATCCTCATCATGGTGGGCATCGTACTGGTGATCATTCTCGCAACGCTCGTACCCCTTCTCGAAATCACGAGTTCCCTCGCCTGAAAGGAGTCCCCATGCAGAATTTCCGAGCCCCTGCCCCGTTCAAGGCAGGGTTCACGCTCATCGAGATCATGGCGGTGGTGCTGATCATCGGACTGCTCTCGACACTGGTAGGCATCGCGATCTTCCCTCAGATCGACAAGAGCCGCGTCAATGCCGCGCGCGCTCAACTCAAGATGCTCGACGCGGCGCTCGAGACTTTCCGCATGGACTCCGCGCGCTTCCCTACCACCGATCAGGGGCTCGAGGCCCTGATCATCGAGCCCGCCGACGCCCGCAACTACCAGGCCGGAGGCTACCTGCGCGAACGCCGAGTTCCGGATGACCCCTGGGGCAACCCCTACCTCTACGAATTTCCGGGACAGAACAACCCACACGCCTATGACATCTGGTCCTGGGGTGCGGACGGAGAAGCGGGCGGTTCCGGTGTGGACGCCGACATCGGGAACTGGAGAGAGACGGACATGGTAGGTGGCTGAGGGACGGTGTAGGAGTGCCGCGAGTACGCCGCCGACGCGGCTTCACGCTCATCGAGATGCTCGCCGTAGTGGCGATCATCGCGCTGCTGGTGGGCGTCACCGCCCCGAACCTGGGCGCCATGCGCGAGCGTTGGCTCCGCAACCAGTCGCGTCAGGTCGCCTCCTACGTCGAACTGGCTCGCCAACGCGCCGTAATGACCGGAGTCCCCCACCGGGTGCTACTGGATTTCGAAGAGGGAGCCTATCGCTTGGAGTGGAAGACCCACGACGAGAAGGATGACAGTACCGCTCCCGCGCGCCCACATTACGACGTGCGAGGTGCCACTCGTCTGTCCCTCTCGCCGCCGCCAGCGAGGGAACTCAGCTTCAATCCGGTACCCGGAAACATGGGGAGCTTCCACTACCTCGCTGACGAGATCTACTTCGCGGGGCTCGAGACCCCCGAAGGCTGGATCGACCGCGGCGAGTTCGGCGTCGTCTTCGATGCGGACGGCACCGCCGACCACAACGAGATCGTCCTTGAAAACGAGCGCGGGGAGCGCATGTGGCTGGAGATCCGCCCCATCGCCGACGCCGTACGGATCTTCGATGACGAGGCGTAGGGACGCAGAGCGCGGAACTGCCCTGCTCGGTTTCACGCTGATCGAGGTCTTGGGGGCCGTCGCGGTACTCGCCATTCTCTACACGGTGCTCGCGAGCGTCGCGATCCAGGCGTTGCGCGCGGAGGGCGAGAGCCGCCGCCGCATGGAGGCCTCTCTCCTCGTCGGGGAACGCCTGGCGGCCCTCGAAGCCGCCAGCGCCCTGGGAAGCGCCCCCGATCTGGGCGAGGAGATCGAGGAGGTCGACATCTTCAGCGTGCAGACGTCGGTACGCGCCGTCGCAGCCGAATCGCTGGGCTTCGAGAAGACGGCCTCGGCCGAACGCGGCGCAGGCCTGCTCTTCGCCGATAGCGAGAACGGCGATCCTCCCCCCTTGCGTGAGATCGAAATTCTCATCCGCTGGTCCGAGGGCGATCGCGAACTGGAGGTCGCACGCTCCACCTACGCGCTGGACATTTCGGGGATGGCGGACCTCGTGCCGGCCGGCACTGGGGAGAGTGGCGCGGGTCGCTCGGATGATGGGAGCGGATCGCGGAGTGGCGAAGGCGGCCGGGGCAGCGGGCGCGACAGCGGTGGGGGGGGAGCAGCGACGCCGTGGATTGCAGCAGCCCTTGCCCCGCCAGGGACGTCGACTGTCTGGTGCGACAGTTGTCCCAGTGCGTCTGACGGTGCGGGAGCGCGCGTCGCTGGGTTTCACACTCATCGAAGTGCTGGCGGTCATCCTGTTGACGAGCCTGGTGCTGGGAATGGCCCTCGACTTCTACGTCGACCTCTCCAATCATGGCAACCAGGCCACCGCGGTCACCCGGACCTGGCGACGAAGCCTGGCGGTAGTCGACCGCGTGAGCAGCGACCTGCAGCGCGCCTTCTTGCTCGTCAAGCCGACGGAGCGGGACTGGCTCAGCCATCCGTGGGTCTTCCTGGGCGAGCGGGGCCATTCCGAGTCCGGAGCCGACCGGATCAAGTTTTCGACCAGACGCGCCCCCCAACACGGCACAAAGGGCCCCACGCAGGATCTGGGCTATGTCGCGTACGTCCTTCTGCCGGCCGTCGATCGCGAAGGCTACGAGTTGCTGCGTTGGAGTCGGCCCGGCCTGCCCGAAGGCCTGGATCGCGACCTCCCGAACCCGCAGGACATGCAGGTGGTCGCGGAAGAAATCGCGGACTTCGGCGTGCAATTCCTCGACGAATCGGGTCAGTGGTGGGATGAATGGGACTCCTCGCAGCTTCGACACTCCAACGAGTTGCCCTCGGCCGCGAAGATCCACCTGACCTTCCTGGACAGCGAAACTTCGAAAGCCCCCAGCATCGAGCGGCGCATCAACCTCCCCATGGTGCCCATCGATCTCGAAGCCCTCGTGGAAAGGGACGATGCCCTCGCAGGAGGAGGGGAGGAAGAAGAAGACGCGGAGGGCCTCAGCGTCGCGGACTGCATTCTGGACTTCGATGCACTTCCCGAGGAATTGCAGGCCGTGATCGAAAATAGCCTGGACGAACCCATCAAACCCTTCCTCTCGACCATCGAGGAATTCGGTAGCGCTGCAGAACAGCATCTGGACCCGGAATGCCTGTGAAGCGACGATACGGCCAAGACGGGTTGGTCCTGATGATGGTGCTGGTCTTCGCGCTACTGCTGGTGGGCTCCGTGGCCACGTTGAGCCGGCAGGCGGTGATCGACTCCGCGATTGCCCGCAACCGGGAGAATCGAGAGCGCGCGGACGGGCTCGCGCGGGGTGGCATCGAACTCGCGAAGGCCCTGATCCTGGCCGACAAGTTCCAGGGCAGCGAAGAACAGGCGCTCGAGACCAGCAACGACCTCTGGGCGACGATCATGGAACACGAGATCGAGGCACCCGGAGGAGGCAGACTTCGCCTGCGCATCGAGGACGCGACCGCACGCCTCAACCTCAACGCGGTGGTGGTCGACTCACAGGGCGACGACCTCATCGAGTCGGATGGCCAGGGACTGCTAGAGGCGCTGCTCGAGAAGGTGATCGACGAGATGCCGATTCCGCCCGGCGAAAAGATCTACGATCTATCCGAGCTGACAACCAACCTCATCGACTTCATCGATGCGGATGACGACAGCCTGGACGGAGGAGACGAGAGCCGCGCCTACCAGTACCGGTCCCGGGACGAGCCCGGCCCGCTGAACCGGCCGCTGCTCTCCATCGACGAATTGCGCGCGGTTCCGGGCTTCGACGCCAGACTCGTCGCGGCCTTGAAGCCCTACCTCACCGTGCACCCCCCGGGATTCCGCGGCGGCATCAACCCCAACACCGCCCCGCCCCACGTACTCGCCCTGATATTCTTCGACGACGGCGTCCAGCAGCGCCTGGCGGACGAAGACGACGTGAGGGAGATCCTCAAGATCCGGCAGGAGGGCGGTTTCGTCTGCGGAGAGGGCCAAAGCCTGGAGGCCTGCACGCCGATGAGTGAGATCGTGCCGAACGCAGCGGGCATCTTCCCTCCCCTGAGCTTCGTGAGCGACGTCTTTCTCGTCGTCTCCGAGGCACAGGTCGGGGACATGCGACGAAGCGTCGAAGCAGTGCTCGACCGCAGCGGAGCGCCGTCCGTTACACTGCTATCCTGGCGGGTTCTGTGATGGGGGGGGGCCCATGGCGAGCCTGACGAGACCCGTGACCGGCCTTGACCTGGGCAGTCACAGCCTGAAGGTCGTCGAACTGC
>AMFO01002333.1_pt1 | contig 32236 bp, 29 predicted proteins | sample 552608 | NCBI WGS metagenome assembly AMFO01 (sample SAMN01893955, study PRJNA167987) | microbial mat metagenome | biome: hydrothermal vent | place: USA: Loihi, Hawai'I | collected 2003-05-01
CATCCAGGGGCAGGTGGAACGTGTCCATGAACTGACGAATGGGGAGGACCCGCCCCACAAACTCCTCATCCTGCCGCCGGGCGAGAATCTCTTGAAGCGTTAGAGGCTGCTGTGCCGGCATCGACGTTATCCTCGCTTTCTGCTCTGGCCTCTTCTGGTACCGGAATTGACCGTTCCATGCTATGCGCATTATAGTGGGAGAAGAGAGGGGTGTCAAAGACGCAATGGGAACACGCGGCTCCGTCAAAACGTCCAGATGGTGGGACGACCGTCCGTGACCGTTTGCTGAGACTGTTCGTGGGGAGGCGAGAGAATGAAGCGGTTCGCATGGATACTGGTTTTACTCCTGGGAGGCGTGTTTCTGGCCTCTTGTGCACCCGTAACCCCTCAATCTGTAGCCCGGCAAGGGATGCCGGAGCGGGCAGTAACAGCAAGCCCGGGCAACCTGCCATCCCGGCCGTCAGAAAAGAGCATTCTCACGGTGCCGGAAGGAGGAATGCAGGTGAAACCGAAAACATTGCGCCAGGGTGACCAATGGCCTACCCGCGGGTCCGAAGCGTTCTTCCTGATAACCGGTCCCACGGCCTGGGGAGCATTCCTTTCCAGGCAGCATAGTGATCCGGCCCAGTGGCCCTCGGTGGACTGGGCGCATGAGGTGGCGTTCGTCGCCCTCATGGGAGGAAGACGCACAGGCGGCTATCGCATCACCGTCAAAGACGTGACGGTTCAGGATAATCTGGTGTTCGTGCGCGTGCAGGAGGAATCCCCGAGTAGAGACGAGATGGTCATCCAGGTACTGACATCTCCCTATGACGTGGTGACGGTGCCGCGTGAGGTTCTGCCCAAGGGGGCTTTTGTCCTGCGCGTGCTCACAAACAGGGGCGTGTGGGAAGCAAAAATCACCAATATCCAGGCGGACACGATCTACAGCGCCCAGCAGACGATGGCGTTGCCCGAGCGACCGGGCAAAGGAGAAGCGCCGACCAAGTGAAGCCCACCACTGTGTGCAGCAGAGTGATCTGCTGCACACGACATCCCGTCCTCCGATGCTCATACCCTCAACTGAACACCCAGGGTACGCTCCAGCGTCTTGATGATGCGCTTGCGAAGACGCTCCACATCCTTGTCCTTCAGCGTCCGGTCCGGCGCTTGATAGGTCACTCGGAAGGCCAGGCTCTTCCTCCCCGCGGGCAGGTTGGGCCCCCGGTAGAGGTCGAAGAGGGCCACATCCACAACCAACGGCTTTCCGGCCTTGCGGATGGCTCGGACCACCTCGATGGCCGCTGTGGACTCATCCACGACGAACGCCAGATCCTCCTTGACGGGCGGATAGGTAGAGATGGGTTGCAATTGCACCGGACGACGGTATGCTTCCACCAGCGGGGCCATCTCGATTTCTGCCAGGCAGACGGGCACCCGCGGCAGGTCGAACGCCTCCCGCACTAGCGGGTGAATCTCCCCCAGGACACCGATACGCTCCCCTCGGAGCATTAACGCGGCCGAACGGGGGCCAAAGGTGAGGTGATCCTTCAAGGGCACGAAATCCACATCCGTCAGATGCAGGCGCTCGACGAGCACATCGATCACGCCCTTCAGGTCGTAATAATCCATCATCCCCCTGTCCTCACGCCAGATGCCGTCGGGCTGCCGGGGTCCCATGAGTGCAATTCCAATCCGGTAGGGCTCATCCGGGCGCTCCTCCTCCGGACGAGGCAGGTACACCCGTCCGATCTCGAAAAAAGCCAGGCGGTCGCTGAAGCGCTGATTGAAGACCAGCGTTTCCAGCAGGCTGACGAGCATGGTCCGGCGCATGACGTCCCGCTCACTGGTCAGAGGGTTGGCCAGGCGAATGTAGTCCCTGGGGTCGGGCGGTGGGCCACCGGGTCGGAGCTTGGCGCAGTTCTCCAGGTTCGTCAGGGAATAAGCGATGATGTCCTGCAGGCCCGCGGCCACCAGCACATCCCGAACGTACTCCCGCGCCTCCAGGGGCCAGTTGCGTCGCTGCGGGGGCAGCACGTCGCTCATCAGGGTCTCGGGGATGCGGTCGTAGCCCCAGATGCGCGCCACCTCCTCCACCACATCGGCAGGGATACTCACGTCCAGTCGATGCCAGGGAGCCACCAGGCGGATCGTCGCGTCCGGATGCTCATCCCGAGGCGGGGACACCTGAAAATCGAGGCGCTGGAGGATGTCGACGATTTCCTCCACGGGGATGCCTATCCCCAATTGGCGTTCGATTTCCCGCGCGGTCATGTGGACTTCTCGCGGCTGTTGTTTGACGGGGTAAGCGTCGACGATGCCGCTGGCGATTGTGCCGCCGGCCAGCACACGCATGAATTCCGAGGCGCGTCGTGCGGCCACGGGAGCCATCTCCTCGGGAATGCCGCGAGAAAAGCGACGACTGGCTTCAGAGGGCAGCTTGAGCTTCTGCGCCGTACGCCGGTTGTTGATGTAGTCGAAGTTGGCGGATTCGAGCAGAACGGCCTTGGTCTGCTCGGTGACCTCGGTCTCCTCCCCACCCATGACGCCGGCGATGGCGATGGGCCCCTTCGTGTCACAGATGAGGAGCATGTCCGGCGTCAATTCCCGGTCCACGCCGTCCAGGGTACGCATGCGCTCGCCCGGTTTCGCCCGGCGGACGATGATGGTTGGCTTGCCGCCACCTGCTCGCTCCACCAGCCTGTCGTAATCAAACGCGTGTAAGGGTTGGCCCCATTCCAACATGACATAATTCGTGATGTCCACGATATTGTTGATGGGACGCATTCCGGCCAGACTCAAACGCCGCTGCATCCAGAAGGGAGCCGGGCCGATGGTCACATTGCGGACCACCGTGGCTGCATACCGATGGCACAGGTCCGGGTCTTCGATGACGATGTCTACCAGTTCCAAGGCCGGCGGTTCGCCGTCATCCTGCATGGTCGGCATGTCGATGTGCAACGGTGCTTCGGTGATCGCGTGCACCTCCCGCGCCACGCCTGTCATGCTGAGACAGCGAGCCATGTTGGGGGTGATATCGAACTCGATCACCGTGTCACCCAGGTAATCGGCCAGGGGCGTACCCACAGGCGCGTCGTCAGGGAGAATGAGGATGCCCTCGTGTTCGTCGGACAGGCCCAACTCCCGCTCGGAGCAGACCATTCCCGCGGAGGGGATGCCGCGAATCTTGGTCGGCTTGAGCTTCTTCTTGCGCCGTTTCTCGTCGTACGGGTCGATGAGCACCGCGCCGGCCAGGGCAAAGGCCACTTTCAGTCCGGGCCGCTCCACCCCTACATAAGGGTACAGGTTGGGCGCACCGGTAACCACGGTCAGGGGAACGTCTCCACCGTAGTCCACGGTCGCGAGGACGAGTTTGTCCGCGTTGGGATGTTTCTTCACACTCAGGACTTCTCCCACACGGATTTTGTCCCGATCCCACCAGTCCCCCACCCGGTCGATGTGCGTGGCCTCCAATCCGGCCAGGGTCAGTCGCTCGGCCAGGACGTCCGGAGGCAGGATGATGTCGACATAGTCTTTGAGCCAGGATATCGGTACGTGCATGAACACGACTCCCCACGGATGATTTTCCTGCATCGTACTCGATCGAAAGAGGAACGTCAAGGCTTGGCGCCCCGTCAGAGCCGGCCGAGGTGCTGCCTGCTCTGCAAATGGGTTATGCGGACACACGAGACTTATGCTAGAATGAGCGGGTCACCCGAGGGCCGTGGAGGGCAGAGAAGAGGATGGCACCCGTTTACGAGACGTGGGTTCAACAGTTCCTGGATCACCTGCTGATCTTCCAGAACAGTTCGGCATACACCGTCCAGGCATATCAGTCCGATCTGCACCAACTTGCCGACTACTTGCGCGAGCACGTGCCCGAGTTCGAAGCACAGGGATGGCCGGCGATTTCGACGGATCATCTGCGCCGGTATCAGGCTTACCTGGTCGAGCGGGGCTATGCCAACAGTACAATTGCCCGCAAGCTCACCTCTGTCCGTTCTTTTTTCAAGTTCCTTCTGGCAGAGGAACAAATCCCCCAGAACCCGGCGTCTACATTGGAAAGCCCGGGGAGTAAACACGTGCTTCCCAAGGCCATCACTGTCGAGGCGATCAATCGCCTGCTCAACGCACCTACCCAGGTGGAAGGTCCTGTGGGGTTGCGGGATCAGGCAATCCTGGAGTTGCTTTACGCGACGGGGATGCGGGTGAGCGAGCTCTCCGGGCTGAGGTTGGAAGATGTCAACCTGGAGCGAAATACGGTTCTTTGTCGGGGCAAGCGAAATCGCGAGCGGGAGATCCCCTTCCACGAGTTGGCCGCGCAGAAACTCATGCACTATCTCAAAGAGGGGCGGCCGCAGCTCGTCAAGGGAGTGCATCCCAATGATGCCGTCTTTCTTAATTATCGGGGAACACCATTGACGCGTCAGGGAATCTGGCTTATCATCCGTAAGTACGCCCGACTTGCCGGCATTGAAGTGCGCGTCAGTCCCCATGTCCTGCGCCACTCTGTGGCCACGCATTTGCTTCGCAGCGGAGCCAACTTGCGAGAAGTGCAGGAGTTGCTGGGACATGTAAACATGAGCACGACGCAGAGGTACACCAAAGTCGTCAACGAACACTTGCGTGACGTGTACGAAGAAACTCATCCCAGAGCATAAGGACATCACTCATTCATGAACGCTTTTTCGTTTGAGGTCTATCAAGAAGCAGCCAACAACATTCTGAGCCAAACCAAGCACCGTCCCCACGTGGCCATTACCCTGGGGTCTGGTCTGGCTCCCCTTGCAGAAGAAGTTCAAGAGGCGACGGTCATCCCCTACACGGACATCCCCCACTTCCCCCGCTCCACCGTGGAAGGACATCCGGGCCGAATGGTCATCGGGACGTTGGCCGATGTGCCGGTGGTGGTGATGCAAGGCCGCGTTCACTTTTACGAAGGGTACAGCCTGCCAGAAGTCACGTTTTACGTGCGTGTACTCAAACTCATGGGCGTGGACACGCTCATTTTGACCAACGCGGCCGGAGGACTGAACCGTACTTTCCACGCCGGTGACCTGATGCTCATCGAAGATCACATCAATTTGCCCGGGCTGGTGGGCCACAATCCTCTTTGGGGACCCAACGATGAACGGTTTGGGCCTCGATTCCCTCCCATGAGCCGCGCTTATGACCGCGACCTGCGTCATCTTGCCCAACAAATCGCCCATGAGTTGAACATCGACTTGCGTCGCGGGATATACGTCGGGCTGGGCGGGCCCAGTTTCGAAACGCCGGCAGAGGTGCGCATGTTGCGGACTCTGGGCGGGGACGCGGTGGGGATGTCCACCGTGCACGAAACTATTGTTGCCGTTCACGCCGGCATCCGGGTCCTGGGGATCTCAACCATCACCAACCTGACGGTCGACCGGATAGATGCGCCGGAAAAGGCCAGTCACGAAGAGGTTCTGGAGACAGGCAGGACTGCGACCCCACGGCTGGCAAGCCTCATCATGGGGATCATCCGAGAGATCCGGTAGAAACGCGAAGAGCGTAGGAGAGAAATTCGTATGCGCCTTCTTCTGGAAATGGTGGCAAGTTATGCCCGGTGGATCTACCTGGCTTGCGCACTGGGCGCTTTCTGGTACTTGCGGGTCATTCACCAGGCCCGCAAGGAGCGGAAAGCCGCCTTGTTCCCTTTGGAGAAAGAAGCCGCTCGCGCGCGTGTCCGCTCAGCCATGAGCGCAGCCGTTATCCTCGTGGCTATCATGGTGAGCACTTACCTGGTTACCAGCAAGCTGGTCGAACTGGTCCCGGAGCCGGCAGGCATGCCCATCTTGGGCACGCCTACGCCCGTCTTGCTGGCCACCCCCACCCCAACGCCGGTGCCGACTGACACGCCCACACCCTCCCCTACCCCCACGCGCAGGCGTATACGACCCACCCGACGTCCTCAGGTCTTGGCGACGCCCACGCCTAAGATCAGGCGGCCGGTTTGCCCGGACCCGCGTTCGATCATCGTCTCCCCGGGGATGGGAGCCGTGCTCCATGGGCCGACACCGGTCGTGGGTACAGCGCGACACGAAGCATTCCAGTTCTACAAGTTGGAATTCGGTATTGGCACCAAGCCGCAGAAGTGGAGTTATTTCGATGGACGAAAGACGCCGGTGGTGAACAACGTCCTGGGGACGTTCAACGCCTCCGCAGTGCCCAACGGCACCTATACGATCCGCCTGGTCGTCGTGGACAAGACGGGGAACTACCCCCCGCCTTGTCAGGTCACCGTCGTTGTCCAGCACTGAACTCACGGAACACCCATGAACGAGACCCAGAAATCGTCATCCTGGCAACCCGTGGTCATTGCCCTCGTGCTCTTGTTGGCCTGCCTCTGGCTGCTGTTGTGCAGCACACTGGTGGGCCTTGGCCTCTATTTGGGGGAGCCATCGCCGGGCCCCGGCGCCCACCGCGGTCGTAGGGACCGCGACCTTCACCCCGGTCCCTACCGAGGCGCCCACCGTCACACGGCCCCCGACGCCGACGCCCCAGCCCTCTCGGCGTCCGACGGTTCCACCGCGGCCCGGCAACAGCTTGCCTCTCCCCGGAGTGGGTCAAAACGGGCAACTCACCATCGAGGAAGCCCGCCACACCGTGATCCCCACACGAGACTTGCTCACCTTGGGGATGCGGTTCCACCCGGAGCTGGGAGACGTTCCGGCGGTGGTCAATCAGAGCCCGCCCGTCTACAAAATTGGAGACGAGCGAACCTTTTGGGTAAGCAACACGGACGACAATCGACACTTTCAGATCACCGCCGTGCTGCAATACATCACCCCCCATGCTTACTTCTGGGTGGAAAAGGGAAGTCGCGTGGACCGGCGTGAACTGGAAAAGGCTGCCCTCGTGTTTGAGCGCCAGATCTACCCCACCGACCGGCGAGTATTCGGGGAAGAATGGGAACCTGGCGTCGATGATGACCCTCACATCACCTTCTTGCACGCCCACAACCTAGGCCACAGCATTGCCGGCTATTTCTCCAGCGCCGACTCCTTCCCGCGGTCCGTCAGCCCCTATTCCAACGAGACGGACATGTTCTACATCAACCTGGACGCCACCCAACCGGGGGATCCTTTCTATCTGCAGGTCATCGCCCACGAATTCCAACATATGATCCACTGGCATCAGGATCGAAACGAGGATACATGGCTCAATGAAGGCTTCTCCGTGCTCGCCGAGGTCCTGAACGGGTACCCCATGGGACAACATGTCAACGTCTTCCTCGACCATCCGGACCTACAACTCACCGGTTGGAGCGAGAAGAATGCCACTCCCCACTACGGCGCGGCCGGTCTCTTCTCTTACTACCTGTACGAGCGCTTTGGCGAAGGTTTCATCCAGCAAGTTGCTCGCGATCCCACAAACGGGTTGGAGAGCGTCACCGATGTACTGAAGAAAACCGACCCGGGCCTGACGGCAAACGACGTTTTCGCCGACTGGGTGGTCGCAAACCTGCTCAATGATCCCCAGGCTGATAAAGGAACCTACGGCTACCGAGAGGTGATCCGTGGCCGGGCGACGGTTACAGCGGACGTATCTCACTATCCCACGACCATTCAGGACAGTGTCTCTCAATACGGCACGGATTACATTTCTCTGGCCTCGGCAGATAGTTTTACCCTCCACTTTCAGGGAGAGGCAACCAATCATCTGGCCCCGATGAAGCCCTTCCACGGCCACTACGTGGCCTGGGGCAATCGGGCGGACGACAGTGACAGCCGTCTTTACACGCAGGTGGACCTGCAGAATGTCTCACATGCTGCGTTGACGTTCTGGACCTGGTACGATATCGAAAACTTGTGGGATTATGCCTACGTCGTCGCCTCCACGGACGGGGGCAAGCATTGGACTCTCCTGGCGAGCAAGGCCATGACGACGGCCAATCCTTATGGGGGCAACCTGGGGGTGGGATACACCGGCATCAGCGGAGGGGGGGACACCCCCCTCTGGATCAAACAGCGCATCGACCTGACACCGTTCGCGGGGAAGAAGATCCTGCTGGGATTCGAGTACGTGACTGACGATGCCTACACGCGGCCCGGCTTTTTTGTCGACGATGTGCGTGTGGACGCAGCCGGATTGCAAGAGGATTTCGAGGGCCCGTTACAGAATTGGGTCCAGGAAGGGTTCATCCGCACGGACACGCTCGTCCCCCAGTCCTATCTGGTCCAGCTCATCCAGAAACATGGGCATGATGTTCGCGTCCAGCGGTATGTCGTCACCCAGGGACAGCCGCTCGAGGTCCGGGTGGAACACGCCCGAGGTTGGGAGACTACCGTGGCCATTAGCGGGCTGGCGCCCCTAACCTGGGAGAGCGCTCCCTATACGCTTACGTTGTCCAAAGAACCTTAAGGCGTCGAGAAAAGCAAGCTGAGGAAAACCCTATGGCGGAGAAAAAACGCATTCTCGTGGTAGACGACGACCCCCAACTTCGCCGATTGATGGAATTGACGTTGAAGCGGCAGGGTTACGAGGTGGCTGTGGCCTCGACAGGAGAGGATGGCGTCGAAAAAATCCTGTCCTTCAGGCCCGATCTCGTTCTCATGGACGTGATGATGCCGGACATGGATGGGTTCGAAGCGACGAAACGCATTCGCCGTTTGCCCGAAGGGCGGAACATCCCTGTGGTCTTCCTTTCCGCCCTGACCCAGGTGGAAGCGAAAATCAAAGGACTTCGCGTCGGGGGCAGCGATTACGTGACCAAACCGGTCAACATCCAGGAGCTTCTGGCTCGCATCGAGGCCCATCTTCGTGCCATTTCCCCACCTCTGGGCAAGCTGATCACGCTATTCGGCAGCAAAGGAGGTGTCGGGACCACAACCATTGCCGTCAACCTGCCTTTTGCCCTCCGTGCAACCATGCCCAATAGCTCCATCATCCTGGTGGACTGGCACCGCCCTCTGGGGGACGTGGCGGCCTTCTTGGGGCTCATCGAACCCAAAAGTCTCGACCTTCTCCTGCCAACCATCCGAGATGTGGACGAAGAGGCCCTGCAACAGGTGCTGATCGAATACGACACAGGCATTCGTGTCTTAGCCGGCGCAGCCCAACGGGATTCCGTCTCGAAGATGACGACCGAGGCCTTGAGCAGCCTGCTCGAAGTCACCCTGACCATGGCCGACGTGGTCATTCTGGATGCCGGTAACATCCTGTCTTGGGACGAACCCCCGTTAGTCAGTAAAGACATTGGTGCCAACGCGTGCGTCATCACCCCTGAAATCACCGCCGTCCGGCGAGCTCTGTTGGCTAAGGAACAAGCTGAAGGAGATGAGTATGACTTCTGGTTGCTGCTCAACCGGGAGGGAATACCCGGAGGGATTGCCACCCGGCAAATCGAGAATTACCTGGGACAATCTATGAGGGGCAAGTTGCCTGACGACCCGGCGACGGTGACGCGAGCCCTGAACGTGGGCCGGCCGGCCGTACTCTCTGCCCCTCGTTCCAAATACGCAAAAGCCCTTCATGCAATGGCAGCAAGCTTATACAAGGCAGGTGACTTATGAACGTGCATCCGTTACCCGTGGCCATGCGCAATGGTGAGCTCATCCCCGTCACCGAAGCAACCGTTCCCGTCACCTCTTCGGCGCTCTACGGGGCCCTGGGCGTGTACGAAACCGTGGAGATCGTCCACGGCCGTCCTTTCCACCTGAACCACCACCTCTCCCGCCTCGACGACTCGGCGCGACTGAGTGGGTTCACGCTCATGCCCCCGACAGACCAGGTGGCCGAATGGCTCCCTGCGCTGCTCGAAGCCAATCAGGCGGACGAGACGTTGTTGCGCGTGGTCATCCTTGACCTGGGAGAAGGCCCGGCGACCTACTACCTTTACCTAATGGAGCCTCCCCTTTATCCGGCCGCCTGGTATGAACACGGGGTTTCTGTGACCACCTTCGAAGGAGAACGTGCGTTTCCCCTGATCAAATCCCTGAACACGCTCGTGCCCGGTCTGGCACGGCGTAAAGCCAAATCCATGGGCGCCCACGACGCTCTGCTTATCAACCATGCCGGGGAAGTGACAGAAGGCTCGAACTGCAACATCTTCGCGGTCATCGACGGCACCCTGGTCACGCCTCCATATGGGGCCGCGCTGGAAGGGGTCACCCTGACCGTGGTGCTGGAGCTGGCCCGCCAGATGGGCATTCCCACACAGCGGCGTCCCCTTCCTGCTGCCGCCATTTCTACCTGGGATGAGGCTTTCCTGACATCGACGCGGCGCCATATTCTGCCCATCAGCCGAATTGATGAACAAGAACAACCGGTAGGGCCTATCACCCGCCGTCTGATGCGGGCCTTTGCAGACCTGTTCCAGCGTGAGATGGAGGCTGGTCGCGCATGAGCTCCAAGCCCATCGCCATCAGTCGAAACGGTCTCCTCATCGAACCGGCAGATGCCCACGTGCACGTGGCCAATCCGGCCGTGATGAACGCTCTGGGGGTATATGAGACCATCCAGGTAGTGGCCGGCCGCCCGTTCTGTCTCGAGGAACACCTGGCGCGGCTGGCCCGCTCCGCGCGCGGCATCCAGTTGAACATCCCGGCGCGAGAAGCGGAGATCATGGCCTGGACTCGCGACCTCATCCGCCACGCCGGTGTGAAGGATGCCCTCCTGCGCATCTTGGCCATCAACGGCGATGCTTACAGCGACGCATCGGTCTATTTGCTTCTGCTGCCCTCCCGTACTTATCCTCCCCGCCTTTACAGGGAAGGCGCGTGTGCCATTACCTTCAAAGGAGAACGCGCCTTGCCCACGGCCAAAACGTTGAACACCCTGGTCAACTTCCTGGCCCGACGGCAAGCGAGGATGCGAGGCTGCCACGAGGGGCTCCTCGTAGCCCGCGACGGCATTCGTGAGGGGGCCAGCAGCAATATCTTTGTGGTGTGCCATGGCGCCATCGTCACGCCCCCCGAGCACCTGGTCATCGCCGGTGTCACGCGAGACGTGGTCATCCGCCTGGCCCGTGAAGCCGGCTATCGGCTCGTATTTCGAACCCTACCTGTCGAGGGCATTCCCACGTGGGAGGAAGCCTTCATTACCAGCACCAGCCGGCACATCATGCCCCTCACTCGGGTAGACGGTCGTCCCATAGGGTCGGGCGATGTGGGACCGGTTACGCGCCATCTTATGGCCGCGTTCGACGCCTACTTCCGCGAGAAAACGGCGAAGGAAGCGAATGCATAGATTCCCTCGGCCAACAGGGACTATCCCCGCGAGATAAACATTTTGTCCCTGCGTTGGCAGTCTCGGAGACGATTCAGCGCCTGCTCACGCCGACCAAGCTGCCCCTCTCACGACCGGCCCGGTCTCTCAAAGCAACGTGAACCCGCGCCGTGTCCCGGGCTCGCGTAGTTCCCCATTTTCCCCTTTTGTGCTACACTGTCAAAAGACGTACCGCATCGAAGCTGACAACGATGGGCCCGATGGCAAAAGGGGACATATGATGATGGCCAATTCCCCTCGCAAGCGCAGGGATCGTGTTTTCCGTGGCCCCCTGCGATGGGCGCTGATGGTCCTGGTCGTCCTATCCTCCCTGGTTCCGGCGGCCCCTATCTTCGTTCTGCCGGCACTGGGGATGGGTTTGCCCGCTCCTTTTGCTTCAGCGCAAGCCGCCGCTTACGGCGGCGCTCCTCAATTCCAGCAGGATTGTACAGACCTGGTGCAAAATGGCGGCTTCGAGCAGGATGCGGCCTGGCAACGCCCACGCACCGCGCTTGGGGCCCGGTATGTGGGACAGGGTGGATTTCCCCAGGGGGGCACTCCCCACAGCGGCCAACGCGCCATCCGTTTGGGAACGCTGACAGCTACCTCCCATGCCTCCTACTCGTCGGTCCGCCAGCAGATTCACGTTCCGACAACGGCCAACGTGGTCACCCTCGAGTTTTGGGTGTGGATGTTCTCCCAAGATGCGGATGGCGGTGACCGCCAGGAGGCATACTTGTTGAACCCTGACACCGGAGGCATCATGGTGCGCGTGTGGCGGGTGGACCCGGCCCAAAATGTCCCCAACTGGCAGGTTGTGCGCGCGGATCTGACCCCGTACCGGGGCCAGGATGTGCTGCTTTACTTCAATGTCTACAACGATGGTGATGACAAACCCACGGCCCTCTTCCTCGACGACGTGCACGTCCTCGCTTGTGCCGCACTTCGACCAACGCCGACGGCCACCCCCTTCCCTTCCCCGACGACAACCGCCATGACAGTAACGGTGTCTATACCTGTGCCTACACCCACCCCGACCCTCATCAAGAGTCCTCTCCAGGGCCCCCCCACACTCACCCGTAAAGCACAACCCGCAGTCGGGGTCGTGCGGCCAACGCCAACACAAGGAACCGGAAGAACACCCACGCCCACATCATCTCTACCCAAGATGCCCTTCGGCTTCGACCCGCAAGTGTTCCTGGTTGTCCTGTACACTTTTGGCTTCACCTTCGGTTTTCTCATGATCGCGGTTTGGGTCGCGCGCACCTTGCGCAAGCGCCTCGCAGGTCGCCCGTAGCGAAGAATCACCCACACGTGCATCCTTGCTTCGTCCATTCCGCAATCCCCTCGCGCGCCCCATCGTGGGTCCGTAAAATCCCGGGGGTCACGCGTTCAGAACGCTGCAGTACTCCTGTCATCCAAAGGCGTGAGAATGACGAGATGAAAACCAACCGGACATTCGCCCGGCGAGTCCATCCTCACCCTGAAGCCACCCGACGTTTTGAGGAGGGCAAGGGTACCCTTGAGGAAATACCGCCCGATATAATTTGCGGAAAGCTTAACACTATTATAAGGGATCACCAGCATAATTCGCAGAAGCAACTTAACACTATAGATAGCGTGAGTGTCGTGATCTGCAAAACGATGAGATATCATCCATGAATTCGGAATGAGTAAGTTAACACTATTTGTTTTAGGACCATGGTACTATTGATTTTTTGCGACCAAACAACTATGGTTGAAGTGTCAGAAATGATTTGGTATACAGAATAATAAGATATAGCTGCATGCTCTGCAGACCGGCAAACGAACAAATCGCCCCCCCAGTTTTGTTTTTGAGTATACGTTCAAGGAGGTGAGAATGCGATAATGTATGGGCACAAAAAGTAACGGATTCAATTAAGGTGTGTGTGTGTCAACGTGAGCTTGAACATGACGATATCTTGGCAACACTGAAAGGAGGGCAAAATGAAACAATTCTTGGCAACCCTTATAAAAGACGAAAGAGGCTTAAGTGCCCTAGAGACCGCAATCGTTTTGATCGCCTTCGTCGTCGTCGCTTCGGTCTTCGCCTTTACGATGCTCTCAGCCGGCACGTTTTCCACCCAGCGCAGCAAGGAAGCCGTATACGCCGGCCTGTCGGAAGTTCGAGGTTCTCTTGAATTGAAGGGCAGCGTCCTGGCCGACACGGATGGCAGCAAGGTTACCCACGTGATTTTCACCATCGCCAATGTCGCCGGCGGCGAGCCCATCGATCTCACGGAACCCACCGATAGCGACAACAACGGTCTGGCGGATGCCAACAGCAACAACAAGGTCATCATCAGTTACCGTGACAAGGACCACCGTTTCTCCGACCTGGCGTGGACGGCCACCTATCTGGGGAAGAACGACAACGACAACCTGCTGGAGACGGGAGAACTGGCACAGATCGACGTGGACATGACAGCCGTTACGACGCCGACACTGGGAGCCAACACCACGTTCGCCTTGGAAGTGAAGCCGCCTCAAGGGGGCGTGTTGGTCCTGGAACGCACGACGCCACCCGCATTAGATACCGTCGTAGACCTGCACTAGTCGTCCCGTACCCCGTCTGCAACCATCTCCCAGACGCAGGGCATCGGCATACCATTTGAGCGGTTCGGTTGGGTGGCGACCCAGGCGAACCGCTCATCTGCCTGGTGAAGCACGATGAGAAGCCCCACACCGTCGAACGCACGAGGAGGCGACCGTGGAACTGGAAGATCGGGTCACAACCCTGGAACACGAATTCAAAATCCTCAAGAACGAGATTCAGCAAACTCTGCTCGACCTGCGCGAGTTTCTGCTCACCGCCGCCTATCCGGAGCTGAGTGGAGAAGACACAGCGGAGGAGCAGGAACGACTCGGTCGAAATACGGGAGTGCTTTCGACTCGTGAGGCAGGAACCGTATCGCGCTTTGAGTCTATCCCGTCTACGGAAGAAAAAGGGCGCACAAACGGCAAGGCCCATCAGAAAGCGCCGCCGAAGGGAGCGGGTCCGGCCCCAGAGGGGCGCCGTGAGCCCAGTTTAACCGCTCTGATGGCCTGGGCCGGCGAGAGCGTACAGCGCATCGGCAAAGCCCGCACCCAGCAGGCCCTGGAAGCCTGGACACAGAGAGGCCATCTCAGTAAGGAAACGAAGGACTTGTTGGTTCAGTTCATTGCCATGAGCGAAGACGAGGAGCCGACGGAGAAAGTCCGCATGCAAGATATCCTGCATGTCCTGATGGCATTGGGGGAACTTTTCGGGGAGGACATGAAACTCACCGATGCCCTTTCCCACATGAATATGTAGGAGGACAGAGGCTTGGAAAAGTCCATCGTCACCACGTTCATGCTTATCGCGGGTATCGTCATTGCGACGCTGGTTTTCAACGTGGTCTATCCCGCCGTTGTACACAGTGGTGACGCGTTGATCAACATCAAGAGTCGGGTGGACCAACGATTGAAGACTCAAGTGGTCATCGTCCACGCGGCCGGGGAACTGGACGCCTCGGGCACGTGGCAGGACACCAATGGGGACGGGGACTTTGACACGTTCGTGTGGGTGAAGAACGTGGGATCGCTGCGCATCTCCGCCGTGGACCGGCTGGATGTATTCTTCGGGCCGGAGGGGAATTTCACCCGCATCCCCTACGTGGATGAGGCCGGCGGCGCGTATCCCTACTGGACCTCGGCCCTTGAGAACGACACGAATTGGAATCCGACGGCGACACTCAAAATCACCATCCATTCCGTCACCGTACTCTCGTCGGGGCGCTACTTCATCAAGGTGGTGACCCCAAACGGGATGAGTGACAGCATGTATTTCGGCATGTAGCCATGGAAAACGCGTTGATCTCGCTGATCCTGATTGGGCTGATCCTGTTCAGCGTGTTGAGCATCACGCAAGTTTCGATTACATCTGAAGACACTCTGCTGACCAGTTGGAGGCACATGGAAGCGCTCAGCGAGGATCGTGCTCGAACCGGGCCGGAGTGGGTGAGTGCGACCACCTCACCGTCGGGCAGCTCCATCGATGTAGTCCTGCACAACGGTGGGGCGACCCGGCTGGCCGATTTCAACGAGTGGGACGTGGTCGTACAGTATTATACGACATCGAGCACATACTACATTCGCTATCTGAGATACACGAGTAACGCCACACCCGGCAGTAACGAGTGGACGGTTTCCAATATCTATTCGGATTACAACAACGCCATCCCGGAATACTATGAACCGGACGTGCTCAATCCGGGCGAGGATGCAGTTCTGAAATTATCGCTTTCACCGCCGACCGACCCGGCGGCCACGAAAATGGTCATCATTGCCGTCGCCAACGGTGTCACGGTAGAAGGCATCTTTTCCAACTGAGACAGTATTTGTGTGGACATACAAAGGAGTTGAGGGCGTCATGAACGGTCGCATCTTGGTCGTCGAAGATAACGTCCAGTTTCAAAGCCTGATATCACGGGCATTGTCTTATGCTGGCTACGAGGTCATCCTGGCCAGCGACGGTGCCGAAGGGCTGAACAGGCTGAGGGAAACCCGACCTCATCTCGTCATCCTCGACATCATGCTGCCGGGAATGGATGGTTACGAGGTATGCCGACACATCCGTGCCAACCCCCAGACCGCGGACATCCCCGTCTTGATGCTAACGGCCAAAAGTGGCCCTCGTGACCAGATGCAGGGATTCGAGTCAGGCGCGGATGACTATCTGACGAAGGATATGAGTCTCTTGGAGATCATCCAGCGGATAAAATCAATGCTATTTTTCACCAGCGCTTAGTGTGCAGTTTGCGGGGAAGGAGACGGTTTGAATGCCGCCTCCTCCTGAGGAGTAGGCAGCTTACATGGCACTCGCAAATTTTGAGCTGGAAGAGGAAGAAGAAAAGAAGAAAACGATCATCCCCACGGGGAACGTGGAGATTGACAACAAGATGGGGGGAGGGATCCCGGTGGGATCTCTCATGCTCATCGAGGGAGATTCCCATGCGGGCAAGTCGGTCCTTTCCCAACAGTTGATGTGGGGCTCTCTCAACGACGGGTTCCGGGTCACCTTGTTCTCGACGGAAAACACGGTCAAGAGCCTGGTCAAGCAGATGCAGAGCCTCAGTATCGATATTCTGGATTTTCTCCTGCTGGGCCGGTTTCACATCTACCCCATGCGCGTGGCCCGCGCGAACAGCGACCTGTTGCAAAACCTGCTTGGGGCCATCGTCCGGGAGCGGGAGCGGGGCACAGAGGTCCTCTTCGTCGATGCTCTGACCCCCGCCATCGTGGTCACGTCAGAGACGGAGGTGTTAGGATATTTCGAAGATTGCAAGCGTCTTTGCTCTGAGGACCTGACCATCATCAATGTGGTGCACTCGCACGCGGTCTCCAAGGATTTCCTCGTCCGTCTGACATCCTTGTGCGACGCGCATCTCAAGTTGCGCACCGAGGAGGTCGGAGAACGGTTGGTCAAAATGATGGAGGTCGCCAAAGTACGAGGCGCGACGAAGACAACGGGGAACATCGTCAGTTTCGAGATTGAACCTGGTTGGGGAATGCGAATCATACCGCTAAGCAAAGCGAGGGGGTGAACCATCATGCCGGCACTCATGCTCCCCTTTCCGGAATCAAGATTGCAGACCGCGCCGTTGGCCATCCCGTTCTTCAACCAGTTACCCTCCGGCTTGCAAGAGGCCGCGCGCAAACACTGGTATTTGTACCGCTATCTGGCGGCGCTACCTATCGAGGAAATCGGCATCCCGCTCTATTTCCCCAAGTTGTCTCGCAAACTGGAGAAGCTACGGATCCGAAACCTCATCTATCCCATTGAGGACAACCTGTTTGTCCACATCTATCCCGATCTGAAAAGTGAGCGCGACTACTGGATTCCTATCGAGCCCACGCTGGTCGTCAAGCTCAACGGGCTGGTAGAACAGCTCGATATGAAGCTGCTCGATATGGCGGAGGAAATCGGCAAAGCGCCCCCCGAGGAACGTCGCCAGGTGCTCCTCGGGGCGGTCGAGAAGATCTGCACGACTGACTCTACCACCCGAAACGGGCACCTGGTCGTCTCTCCTCAGGAACTGGACACACTCAAGTACATTGCCGTGCGGGACAAACTGGGTACCGGGGTCATTCACCCTCTTTTGCAGGACCCTTACATTGAGGATATCAGTTGCAGCGGCATTGGTCCCATCTTCATCGAACACAAGATCTTCAAGAGCCTGAAAACGGCTATCTCCTTCGAGACCATGGACGAGTTGGACGACTTCGCCGTCCGCCTGGGCGAGCGCATTCGCCGCCCGGTCACGCTCCGACATCCCATTGTGGACGCGGTGCTGCCCGATGGCTCCCGTATCAACATCGTCTACGGGCGAGACATCGCCAAGCGAGGCAGCAACTTCACCATCCGCAAGTTCAGCAAAAGCCCTCTCAGCATCTTGAAGCTGGTCGAATTCGGCTCGCTCAATTACCTCATTGCTGCTTACATGTGGTTGGTGATCGAAAACGGGCTCAACGTCTTCGTTTCCGGTGCCACAGCCTCCGGTAAAACAACCCTGCTCAACGCGCTGACCACGTTCATGAAGCCGGACGCCAAGATTGTCAGTATTGAGGACACGCCGGAGTTACAGGTACCCCATGCCAACTGGGTGCGTGAAGTCGTGCGCGATATGGGCGGCGGCAAGCAAGGGAGTGCGGTGGACATGTTCGATCTGCTGCGGGCAGCTCTGCGCCAGCGCCCTGACCGCATTCTCATCGGTGAGATTCGCGGGGTGGAAGGGAACATCGCCTTCCAGGCCATGCAGACCGGCCACGGGGTCATGGCGACTTTTCACGCGTCCTCCGTGGAGAAGCTCATTCAACGTTTGACCGGCGACCCGATTCGGGTACCCAAGCCCTACATCGACAACCTGGACGTGGTGATCATCCAGGCCGCGGTCCGCGCACCGGACGGTCGCACGGTACGTCGCGTGGTCAGCGTGAACGAGATTGTGGACTACGACCCGTCCAGCGAGACTTTCTCCTTTGTGACCACGTTCCGCTGGCGGCCCGACGACGATGTCTTCGAATTCCCGGGCCACATGAACAGCTACGTACTCGAGCAAAAGGTGGCCATGAAGCGAGGCATCCCCCCCTCGAAGAAGCGTCTCATCTACTCAGAACTGAACCGTCGGGCAGCTATTCTGGAAAAACTGCACAAGAGGAGTAAGATAGATGGTTTTGACGAGCTCTTTCGGGTCCTTGCGGAAGCTTATAAACAGGGCCTCGTCTGACGAGATATCCGATTTCGACATTTTCTACCAGCTCACATACATGTCCGCGGTGGCCGCGTCGGGGATTTCGCGCACGCGCATCTTCCAACTGGGCGCTGCACTGGCCCGGCCCCCCAGCGAGTTCTTCCGCCGCGTGCACCTGCTGGCCCAGCGCCTGGGTTATGATTATGCCAGTGCCTGCCGAGTCATCGGCGAATCCGCGAGCGCGGAGAAAATTACCAGCCTACTCATCCGTATGTCCGACGCGCTCAGTTCAGGCCAACCAGAAGCCAATTTCCTGGCCGAGGAAGCGCACGTTCAGGGAGAAGCGTACGAGAAACAGTATGAACGCGACTTGACTTCCTTGACCAAGTGGACCGACGCCTACGCGGCCATCAACATTTCCGCCTCTCTGATTGTCATCGTCAACCTCCTTTCGACGCTAATCTACGACTTCGGCACCAAAATAGTCGTGGGCCTGGTCATCACGGCCATCGCCACTTCTATCCTCGGTGCCTGGATTCTTTCCAAAGCCGCCCCCCCCGAGATACGAGTGCTCCTCTCCTCCGAAGGACCGGGCATACAACGTTGGACGCGCAAGGCCGCCCGACTGACACCCATGGTTCTGGTGCCGGTTCTGCTGTTGATGGTCGTCCTTCGAACCTCCGTAGGCTACATTTTCATCGTCACCGGCATCATTCTGCTGCCCCTAGGGGTGCTCAGCCTATTGGCCGGACGCCAGATTGACAAGAAGGACATGGAAATCGGCGCCTTCTTGCGGACGTTGGGCACGATGGCCGTGTCCACGGGCACAACCCTGACCGAGGCCATCACCCGTGTGGACCTGACCTCCTTTCCCGGGCTGGGTGAAGACCTGGAACGGCTCCGATGGCGTCTGAACGCGGCCATCGAACCGGAGATTTGCTGGAAGCACTTCGCCATTGAAACCGGGAGCAAGCTGATCACCGAAACCATTCGCGTGTTCAACGACGCGGTCAACCTGGGCGGGGATCCGGACAGGGTGGCGTTTTTGGCGGCCGAATTCGCCCAAAAGAGCATCATGCTGCGGGCCAAACGCAACGTGGTCGCCTCCACGTTCTCCTGGCTCGTCATCGTCATGCACGGGGCCCTGGCCGTGTTGATGGTGCTCGTCTTGCAGATCATCTTCCGCTTTACCAGCCTCGTTCAGAAGGCGCTCACAGGGGAAACCAAACAGGTCATGAACATGAATGTCCTGCCCCTACCCACGTTCGGGCAGCCTCACATGCACTTTCTGCGCAATGTCACCGTCCTGATGATCATCACGTTGACAGTCGTCAATGCGTATGCCATAATATCCGTGGATGGCGGCCACAAGTACAAGATGAGCTTCTACCTAGCCCTGTTGCTCATCTTATCCGGGGTGGGATTTGTCGTTGTGCCCCCTCTGGTGAGGACAATTTTGTAAGCTCGTACGTGCATGTCCATAGAGGTGTTCGATATCTCATGCGCAAACACATTCCTTGGTCCTCTTTCTGGCGGCTCCTGCTGGCGGCCTTCTTCGTTCTTCTTTTGATGAAGCCGGGCGCATTGCCTATGGTTGCCCAGGCTCCCTCACCAACGCCCGGGGCTACAGCCACGGTCTCTGCGGGGAACGCTACGGACAAAAAACAGGAGAGCGTCGAACCCGTGGACATTCGCCTTCAGGACTTAGGCTTCCTTCTCATCCCGTTGACCCGACCGCCCCTTCTTTTCATCTTTTCTTTCACCCTGGCCATGTTCTTGACCGCATTTGTCATCGGCGTAATCCCTTTTTCGCTTTGGAAACGTCTCATCGGTCTGGCACCGCCGCCGGCCGAAGCAACCACCCCCCCGCAGGAAAATGTACGTTCTACCGCAGCAGCCGGACAGGGGGCCGCTGTCCAACAGACACCGGGGGCTCCCGAGCCCCCTGCGGTCGTCGAGCGGCAGCCGGGCTCGCCGCAGCAACCTGCCCCGAGCCCACAGCCCCCCAATACGGCCGGGGGGCAGGGCCAACAACAGGGGCAGTCCCCACCCCAAGAAGGGACGCAGGCGGCAGCACAGCAAGGGCAGCAGGGGGCAACGCAGCAAGGACAAGCACAGCAGGGTGGGCGGCCGGCGCAACCCGGAGCAGCCCAGCAGGGAGCACAAGGCCAGGTTCAGAGGCAGGCCCGGGGGCAGGCTCAAGCCCAAGGGCAGGGAAGCCAATCGGCGCAGCAGCAACAACAGGGGGGGCAGGGAAGTCCGGTTTCTGCGCCCCAGGCTGACCAGGGGGCGTTACAAGCTCTTCTCGGCAATCAAGAGGGCGAAGAGGACGTCCCGGCAATCGACGAGGAGATTCAGAACATCCTTTCCGGTGTGTTCGGAGAAGAAGAGGGCGTCGATCCTCATTTGGAATTCCTGGCAACGCTGCTCAAAGACGTCAACCTTGAAGAGCTGCAGAAAACATTGCAACAGGTTTCCAGGCTGCTACAACGCAAGAAACGGAAATGACAACCGTCGAGGATGAAAACCCATGGTGAACGAGCCCTGGCTTCCCCACGTTGCGGAAAAAATCGAACCCCAGGAAGCTCCAGTGGAGGACTCGGTTCCGAGGACCCTACGGCGGAGCATCGTCGCCTGGTTCGTCTTCGGTGGGCTCCTCATGTTCTGGGTGACTCTGGCGTTGGCCACTTCGTATGTCCGGCAGGACCGCGCACAGACCTTGCACATCTTGAAATCTCTGGAAGGAACCGTCGCCGTCCTGCAGACACCCGCGGCCAAGATTCAGAATCTTAGCAAACAACTGGCCCTTTCGACCAAGGAGCAAAATCAGCTCCAGAGTCTCGTGGAAACTCTGAAAAAGGGCTATGTCGACTGGCCGGCGGTCATTGCAGCCATTCAGGACCATGATCCAAAGCAGATCACGCTGCTTTCCGTGGCCCAAACGAAAGGAAGCCGTTTGACCCTGAAGGGCAGAGCTGTGGACGATGTGGCTGTCGTCGATTATGCTCGCTCGCTGGAAGCGTCGGGACAGTTCGTACGCGTGGTTGTCCAGTCGGTGCGCAAGGCCACCGTGCAGCCCACGGCCACGCCTACGCCGGGCACCGGGGCAACAGCAACGTCCTCTGCGTCGCCCACGCCTTCCCCTGCCTATACACCCACGCCCGCGGCCTCGCCCACACCGGTCCCCTCACCGACGAAGACTCCCACACCCACGTTCACCCCGACACCGGACCTAAGGGACTCCTTCGAGCCGGATAACGTGTATAATCCCGAGCAAGGCATAGACGTGACCCCCATTGCCCTGGGAGAAAATCAAAAGCGCAACTTTTACCCCAAAGGCGACGAGGATTACACGCACTTTCTCGCCAAGGCCTGGCGCGTATATCGGGTGGAAACCAGGAACCTGAGCCTGGGCGTGGACACCTTGCTGACGGTCTGGGTGGGCGATAGGATGTACGTCAATGACGACCGCATGCCCACCGACCTCAGTTCGGAGATCGTTTTCCAGGCCCCGGACCACGATGTGACGGTCGTCGTCCATGTGAGCAACCGGGGAATCTTCGGTCCCAACAAATGGTACACCCTCCGCGTCGAGGAAATTCTCCCCACGGCCACGGCTACGCCGACGGGCACGCCGACGATGACGCCCACCCCCACGCACACCCCCACATCGACAGCAACGGCGACAGCTACACCGACAAGTCTGCCCACCCTCACGCCCTCGCCCACGCCGTCGATGACGCCGACCAACACACCTACGCCCACCCTCTCCCCAACACCGACCATCACGCCGACGGCCACAGCTACGGTGACCGCTACAAATACACCCACCCCATCAGCCACGCCGACACGCTCTCCTACACCTACCAGGACGCCGACGGCCACCCCCACCATGCCCCCCAACAGCGTGACCGTGCGCTTCCAAAAGGGATTCGGGGGCTACACGGGCGCGGCAGATACCTACCTGGACAAGGCCAAGCCCTCCCAGGGCCTGGGACGAGAGGGGACATTTCTCCTGCGCAGTAAGAACGAGGCGCGCATGAACGCGCTGCTCCGCTTCGATGTCTCTTCCATCCCTCGGACGAACCGGGTCTACAGGGCAACACTCCACATGTTCGTGACCACCTACTGGTCTGTGGGCAGACACACGGCCTATCTGCGCGCGTATCGAGTGCTCCGCCGCTGGAACGAAACCGAAGCCACCTGGCTGCAGGCCACACGTGTGACGTTCTGGGCCATGCCTGGCGCGGAAGGCGTGGGGAGCGACCACGATGCGAGATACACGGGGAACCTGCCCACACCGCCCTCGGTGCAGGGCACGTGGATCGCTCTGGACGTGACCGGCATCGTCAACTATTGGGTGCAACATCCCGGAGAGAACAACGGCCTGCTGTTAAGGCTGGTCCATCCCCTAGACAAAAGTGTCGCCTTGACGTTCATCTCCAGCGACTACCTCCCCGCGCCGGCACTCCATCCCTGGCTCGAGGTGACATACTACCCATCCACCGCCCAGCAAACCGGCCAGAACTATTTAGCACGCGCGTCATCGCAACATCAGCGTTTCCCTGCTGTTCCCGGCAACGCCAGGCTGGTTCTCCCTCGGCTATACAGGGCTCCCAGGACCGTGGAATTTTCGATCATCTTGCAATTGAAGCGGGGGAAATGATCATGTCGATGGATAAGTTGCGCAGCATGCACGTTTTGCAAGAACACTTATACCTCATTCTTCCCCTGTTCCTCAGCGTGCTTGTCTTTCTCGCCCTGCTCGCCTTCGTCCTTACCGCGGTGCTCCCACAAGTCCGTGCTCGTGTGGCGGCAGAACACAAATTAGAGCTGGTCCAAGGCCGGCTGGAACGATTGCGGATGACACAACAACAGGGTCCAGAGAGGGTTCACAGTCAGATCGCAGCGGCGCAGCATCAAGTCCAGGTACTCGGGCGCCAGCTCCTCACGGGACCTCAGGTAGGCACGATTCTCAACACTATTTATAAAAAGGCGGATACGAACGGAATCGTCATCACCGACGTGCAGGCCCAACCGGGGGCCAAGCCTGCTCCCGGGACCTCGTATGAGATGCGCGCGTTCCGCATCAGCGCCCGAGGGTCCATGGAGGAGCTATTGAGCTTTCTCGGCGACATCAGCACATTGACCGGCGAATCCGTCCAGTTCAATAACTTGAACCTGGAAAGCAGTACGTTGGATGGGTCGGAAACTCAACTGGCTGTGGACGTAATAATGTACATTTTTGTCCCATCGCAAATACCGGCCCGGTGACATCTCAGAAATGGGGCGGCAGTATCCATTCGCGCCAGTCCTGGGGAAGGAGGCCCTTGGCCCGGGCAACGGCTTGGGACTGACCACAGGAACAGGTGGGCTCCTGCGACAGGGCCTGGATGATGGCCGGCAGTTGTTCCACAATCGTCCGCAAGGTCGAGCGCACTTCGCCACGCGCGTCCTGAGGAGGGCGGTCGGCTCCCGGCTCGGTCACCGTACCTAGCACCCCGTAACACAGTTCCAGTTCCTTGGCGAACACCACCTCCGGGATGACGTTCATGCCTAGAGTCGCGCCGCCCCACTTCTGGAACATGCGTGCTTCGGCCGGAGTCTCACGCCGTGGTCCATCCACGCCTACGTAAGTCCCATTGTGGATGGGCAGCCCCACGGCCGACAGGCGGGCGTGGAGGATGCCATGGGTTTCCGGACAAAAAGGCGGGACCTGCTGCAGATAGCCCGCCCCTCTGTCCGCAAAGAGCGTCGTCGGCAGACGATGTGTCCAGTCGATGTAGTCCTCCGGCACCACCACCGCGCCCCGGTCTAGTGTATGGTCCAGTCCGACCATTCGTTCCCACGTCAACACCCGATGGACCCCCAGGCTCTTCGCGGCCCAAAGGGTCGCCCGAGGGTCCAAACGAGCAGGATAACCGGAATAGGGAAGAATGTAGACATCATCCCCTCCCTCGAGCCGACGCCGAGCAACCGGCCCCACATCGCCCCAAGGGGTCTGAACGGTCCGTTCTTCCACTACCCGACCCAGACCATCCAACGCCCTCGGAGGGAGAAGGATGGCCGGAAGGAACAGAACCTGTGCTGCCATTCCCGGTCCTCCGGTTGACGGAACATGTCCACCGTCCGTGACCAAAGCCCGGCCACGATCAGCCTAAAAGCCGCTCACTTTCCGACGGCCCGAGGCTCCTGGCAGGCGCCACCAGGTCGGATGTCCAAGAGTTCCCAATCAGAATGCTTGAGGATGGCCACACGCAGCGCGTCCATATTGGAATCAATAACCTTAATGGCCACCCGTTTGTGCTCCCCGTCGGGCTCGTTCAGCGTGGCCAGGGAGACAATGCGCCCTTCCGCTTCTGAGATGGAACGGGCCAGCTCGGCCAAAACGCCCCGATAGCGATGCAGGCGGACAGTCATGCGGATGCCCGGTTCGCCGCCGGAAAGCATCCGGGTAAACGCTTTGAAAATGTCCGTTTCCGTGATGATGCCCACGAGCTTGTCCTGCTTCATGACGGGCAGACATCCGATCTTATGCTCCACCATAACTCGCGCGGCGTCCTCGACCGGGCAGTCCTCGCCGATAGTGTAGACAGGATGAGACATGAACTCGCGTACCTTGAGTTTGCTGAGCAGGTTATGAATCTCCCAAACGCTCAGGCTGGTCGCAGGGGAAGGTTGCGTGGAGAGCAGATCTTTCTCCACGACAATGCCCACCAGATTTCCATGTTTATCGACGACTGGCAAACGGCGGAATCCTTGTTCGCGCATGATCCGCACAGCATCAGAATGGGACGTGTCCGGTGTAATGGTCACAGGGTCCGGGGTCATGAAATCCTTGACGAGCATGGTCTCCTCCTCAACTGGTCTACGCGTCCATGACTTGGCCGACAGAAGGCTCCTTTGCCTTTTCACGGACGTAGTATACAGGAAGATAAACGATTCTGGTAGGACGCAGGTCATACAGGAGATATGATTCGGAATCCGGTCGACACGTCGCTGTCGATCCCTTTCCCAATGTGGCAACCAAACCGCCTGCAAATAGCTTCCCCAAGCCAGTCCATGTCCCGCCTTCTCTTGGAACCAAAAAGTCCAGGCCTGACGGCCAAGCGCGCTTCAACCTCTCCTCAGCCTCGTGGTATACTGCACCCCATGAACGGCGAACGACTCAAGCATCCGAGCAAATCCACGAAGCCACCGTCCATTGCTCGTTCCGCGGCCTTACTCTCCCTGAGTAATGTCAGCAGTCGTGTGCTGGGCCTGGTGCGAGAGCAGGTTATCTCTTATTTCTTCGGGGCCACGGTCTACGTCAGCTCCTTCCGACTGTCCGACCGCCTGCTCAAGCTGCTTTACGATTTCATCATCGGCGGGATGCTCAGCGGTGCTCTGGTCCCGGTTTTTAGCGAGTACGCCGGCACCGATCGAGAGGCCCTGTGGCAGTTGGCTTCCATTTTGTTGACCTTCATCACCGCCCTGGTCGCCCTGATCGTCCTACTCATCGAATGGCTGGCCCTTCCTGTGGCCCACCTGCTGGCCGCGGGCCAGACCCCTGAACAGCAGGCCGTGACGGCCCTCTTCTTCCGGTTAATGGCGCCGGCCATCTTCATCATGTCCATCAGCAGCATTCTCCTGGCTTTGCTCTACGCGCTGAAGCGCTTCCGCTTCGCGGCCATGGCCACCGCGGTCTACAACCTGGGACTGGTGATCGGGGTCCCCCTGCTGGTTGGACGCTTTGATGCCTTCAGCCTGGCCCTGGGAGTTCTCCTGGGTGCGACCTTCCAGATGCTCATCCTGCTCCCCGACGTGCGCGATGTGCGCCTTCGCCTCTCCTTTTACTGGCGTCACCCGGGTGTGCGCCGCATTGTCATCCTCTACTTCCCGATCGCGATTTCCCTGATTGTCGGCCTGTTCCAGGGGCTCTTCGACGGGCGCCTGGCCACCTTCACCGGCCCCTCCAGTCTGGCGTACATGGCCAACGCCACGGCCCTGGTGCAATTTCCTCTCGGCCTGGTGGCCACAGCGATTTCCTACGCGGCGCTGCCCACCCTGTCCCAACTGGCCGCGACCGGGGACATGGAAGCTTACCGACATACTCTGGATCGGGTTCTGCGCATGGTCTTGTTCCTTTCCCTGCCCGCCGCCGTAGGCCTTTTTGTTCTGGCCCATCCTGTCATCCGGTTGGTGTACGAACACGGGGCCTTCTCCGCCGGAGATACCTTGCAGACAGCCCGGGTACTGCGGGTGTATGCCATTGGTCTCATCTTCGCGGCAGTGGATTGGCCTCTGAACTACGCCTATTACGCCCGCCAGAACACCCGGACACCTACCCTCGTGGGCATTGCGGCCGTGGGCGTCTACATGGGAGTTGCTCTCACACTGATGGCCCCCCTGGGCATGGTAGGGCTGGTGTGGGGAGACACGAGCAAACATTTCACTCACGCCATGACCATGCTCGCTCTGACACGGCGCAGCGTCGGCCACTTCGGCAAGGGGAAGCTGGGCCGTGCTGTCCCGCGCATTGTACTGGCCGCCGGCCTTATGGGGGCAGCCGTGTGGTCCGCCTGGCAGGTCCTGCTCTCCCTGGGCGTTCCTCAAGGGACAGCAGGAACACTGCTGGGACTCGTCATCACGGTGGCGCTAGGCGCGGGGACCTACGCCGTGCTCACGCTGCTCCTGGGCCTGGAAGAAGCGCGAGGCCTCGCGGCCCAGGTGAGAAAGCGCCTGGCTCGCTGAAGAGAACCCGGACGGAGAAACTCGGCTCATCGCTGAGGCTCTGAAGACAGTCGACAGCGACGCCGGTAACGCCATACGAAATCATGCCCCAGGGCTCGAAACCGTCCCCAATCCTGCCAGGGTGGCGGCACGCGCACCAACGTCTCGCGGATGGTCGGGAGCTCGGAAAAGGACACCCAGCGCAGTTCACTGATCTGTTCCTCCTCGTCTCCAACGCGCACATCTGCAGTAGGAATGTCCACCCGGTAAACATAAGAAGCGAAGGGAATGCTCCCTGATGAACTCCGTATCTCGTAAGCCAGGACGCCTATCAGACAGCGATCCAGGACCTGCGCCCCCGTCTCTTCAAACAACTCGCGTGTCAGGGCCTCTTCGACCGGCTCCCCCGTTTGGATTCCCCCACTCAGCAGGCGCAGAATGCCCCGGGGGTAGAAGGCCTTGGTATGAACCAACACCCGACCGTCAGGCCCGATCACGACCAGCAAAACCTCCGCCCGACGTCCTTTCTTGGCCGGGGTGATACTCTCCTTGAAGAAATCCGGGCTGACCTCCAACACAACCCGCTCCAGAGGGAACTCTCCATACTGAGCCCGCAACTGGCCCCATTCGGTCTCATCCACCGGATCTGTCAGATGCATGTGTGCCTCCATTCCACCTCCATTTTTGTACGTCCCAGGTCAGGGGCAAGAATCCATCCCCTTGTATCCCCGACCACCCCGTGCGCCAAGCCACAAAAAGGGGCCGTTGGAACAACGGTAGAACAGGAAGGTCGAGGGCAAAAAGACGTTGATGTGCCTCATAGTAAGGCATGCGCTCGACCGGACGCACGAACGCAGTGGCCCGGTACACGGCCAGAGACGCGTCTTGATCCGCCCAACCGGAGACGTCGCCTCCTTGCTCCGCGTTCGCACGCGTGGGGATCTGGGGAGCGTGCAAGAGTTCATCGCCTGGTTCGCAGGGGTGACCGGCTTCGGCCGCGTAGAGGGAGCCATTTGCACGGCGACAGATGGCATTTCCCAGCCACAAGTAGCGCCCCCCGGGGTCGGGCTCCATCACCCAGGAAAAGATCGCCAGATCGAAAGTGCGTCGCCACAAGGGACTCTCCTTTCCGAAAAATTCGGCCGGGCTCAGGGAGCGCACGTGCACGCGTATTCCCACAGAGGCGAGTTGCTCGCGGACAATTTCAGAGGTCCGTAGCGCTTCTGTATCCCCGGCGACCGTCCACAGAGTGATGCGAAACGGGGTTCCGTCGGGTATTGTCCATGATGTCCCATCCCAGAAAGTCCCCTTCACCCCTTTTGCGTCCAACACGCCATCCCCATTCCTATCCTGCCAGCCGGCCTCCGCAAGCAAGACGCGCGCCCTTTGCAGGTCTGGCCGACCGAAGCGCAGAGAGGATTGAGGGGCATAGGCCCACTGCCCGGGCAAGATCCAGGAGGCCATGCGCCGTCCCTGTCCGGATGTCGCCTCCTCACGCAGGCGTTCCCGGTCCAGGGTCAACGCCACTGCCTGCCGCACCCGCCGGTCCGCGAAGAAGGGTAAGTGTCCCTCCGGCGGCCAGGTGTTGAAATCCAAATGGGTCCAGACTCTGTCGGGCAATGCCCGGTAGGAGATCAGCCCCTGTTGCTGAGCGCGTTGTAACCAGGGCAGCGCCGTCACATCCAGCAATGAAGGGGCCAGAAGATCGCACCTTCCTCCCAGAAGCGCGACCAGCGCGTTGTTTGGATCGGGGACAACCCGCATACGCACTTGAGGCAAATGGGGGGGAGGCCCAAAGGTCGGATTGGGTACAAAAAGCATGTCTCCGTTGGGGAAGGTGGCTGCCAGGCGATACGGCCCGAAGGAAGGAAAAGATCTGCTGGTAGCCAGACCGGTCGGAGGCAAAGGCCCCAGAGCGTAGCCGGGGTAGAGAGGGGTCATCAGTCCCTGCCGTAAAATCACGGTCAACGTCCGTGCGTCCGGCACGCGCACGTCGACCACATCCGCGGCCAACTGCCGAACGCGAGGGCTCCCATGGCCCTGGCGGGCTGCCTCCCAGGCCCGACGGAAATCGGCCGCGGTCACACGTGTGCCATCTTCCCAACGCACGTCCGGCCGAATATGGTACGTCACTTCCAGATGGCCGTCCGGCCCCTCTTCTCCGACCAGACGGGCGTCCCCGTTCTTCAGGGTCGGCACGCGCTCGAACACATCGGTCATCCAGGTGCCATCCGGTCGGGCTGCGGCCACCGTTCGTCCCAACAAGCCCCACACCAGGCTCTCGGATTCACCCGCACGCCAGAGGGGGTCGAGATGAGCCGGCTTCCGACGCAAACAGAGGACGAACTCGGCAGGTCCGGCAGAGGGGGGTGGGGTCACCACCCGGGTGATCACCTCGCGCACGACGACCGTCCGTGGAACCAGACGGGTCACTTCAAGCGGAGGGGGCGGCGAGGTCAGAGATGGAGCACGACCGCATCCGCTCAAGACCAGAAGGAAGAGCAGCGTCAGAGAGAGTAAAACGCCGAGGCCGAGGCGATTTTGGACAGACAGCAACCGCGAGTTTCCGAGGGGGCCGCTGTGGGTCCCCTCCCGAGCTTCTCCTTTGTGCTTCATGGTCGACTAAACCAGATAGCAGGCCACGTAGTGCCCTCCTCCCTTGTCCTCGAGGGGAGGATGATCCTGCACGTCGCAGACGCCCACCTTGGCGATAGGGCAGCGGTTATAGAAACGACAACGTGGGGGCGGGTTGATGGGTGTACTCACGCTCCCACGGATCTCAATGACCTCTCGCTTGTAGGTAGGGTCAGGAATGGGCACGGCGGAGAGCAGCGCCTTGGTGTAGGGGTGGAGCGGGTTGTGCAACAGTTCCTCTGTCTCCGCCATCTCCACGATCTTGCCCAGGTACATGACCGCGATCTTGTTGCACATGTAGCGGGCCACGGCCAGGTCATGGGTGATGTAGAGGTAGGAGATGTTGAATTCCCTGGCCAAGTCTTGCATCAACTGCATGACGCCCGTGCGAACGGACACATCGAGCATGGATGTGGGCTCATCCGCGACGACGAAGATGGGGTTGATGATGAGGGCGCGGGCGATGGCAATGCGCTGTCGTTGTCCCCCCGACAGCTCATGCGGATAGCGGAAGAGGAACGATTCCGGCGGCGTCAATCCCACGTGTTGTAGCATCGTGGCCACTCGTTCCTCCCGTTCGGCGACGGATCCGAGGCCCTGCACGGCCATGGGCTCGGCCACGATGTCGTAAATGGTCAGGCGAGGATTCATGGACTCGTAGGGGTCCTGGAAGATCATCTGCACGTATCGTCGGAAATGCTTGAGGGCCTTCCCTTTCAACGTAGCCACATCCACGTAGCCGTCCTCGAGATGAAGGCCTTCTGTCGCACGCTCTTCTTCCTGCATCTTGAAATAGATCTTGCCCATGGTGGGGTCGAGCAGGCGCACCAGTAGCTTACCGGTCGTGGTCTTTCCACAGCCGGATTCTCCGACCAGCCCCATACTCTGGCCCGGCATGATGTCGAAGGACACGCCATCGACGGCGTGGATGAAATCTCGTGCACGTTGGAAGAGCCCTTTGCTCACCGGGAACCACTTTTGCAGCCCTTCCACTTTTATCAAGGGTTCGGGACTCATCAACTCTCCTCCCCAACAGGATGCCAACAAGCAGCCGTATGTCCTGGATTGAACGTCCGATAGTCCGGTTCCTTTTCCTTACAAATACTGGTCGCGTATGTGCAGCGGGGATGAAAGCGACAGCCCAGGGGAGGATCCAGCAGGTTGGGCAGCTCTCCCGGGATGGTCAGGAGTTCCTTCTTTTCCCCGTGAATGCTGGGGAACGCGCTCAGGAGGGCTTCGGTGTAGCGGTGTTTGGGGCGCAGGAAGATATCCTCGGTGGAGCCGAGTTCCACCAGCTTCCCCGCGTACATGACGGCGATGCGCGTGCTCACCTCGGCCACGACCGCGATGTCGTGGGTGATGTAAATCATGGCCATCTTCAAGCGGTCTTGCACCTTGACCAGTTCCTTCAAGATGCGATGCTGGACAATAACGTCCAGCGCGGTGGTCGGTTCGTCCGCGATGAGCACGTCCGGGTCGCAGGAGAGGGCCATGGCGATAATAGCTCGCTGACGCATCCCCCCGCTGTACTCATGGGGATACCGGTCCATGAGAGCCGGATCCAGGCCGACCATCTCAAACAGTTCCGCGACGCGCTTGCGGGCCTCCTCGCCATACGCAACATTGTGGGTTTCCATGGCCTCGATGATCTGGTCGCCCACCCGGTAGACCGGGTTGAGCGTGTTCATGGCCGCCTGGAAGATCATAGCAATACGCTTCCAACGGTATTTGCGCACCTCCTCTTCCGGCAGCGCCAGGAGGTCCACGTCTCCCATCCACACATGCCCTCCCTTGATGTGGGCATTTTCAGGGAGAAGCCGCATCAAGGTAAAGGCAAGGGAACTCTTACCGCTCCCCGATTCCCCCACAACCCCCAATACCTCGCCGGGGCGGAGTTCAAAGGACACATCGTCCACCGCGTGGACATCTCCTTTGCGGGTAGTATAGTGCATCGTTAGGTGATCTGCAGAGAGAACGGGTTCCGACATGCGTATGTACTCCCGTTTGGATTGAATTCTTGTCCCAAGGGGACCAATCAACGTCGACGTAAGCGCGGGTTGACCACCTCGTCCAGGGCTCGTCCGACCAGGTAAAAGGCGGAACAGAGCAGGGTGATGGCCAGGCCGGCCGGGATGACCAGCCACCAGTATTCTCCTCCACTAAGGAGATAGCCCGCGGTTTGGGTGGTGGGATCCTCTAGAGTCGACCTGCAGGCATGCAAGCTTGAGTATTCTATAGTCTCACCTAAATAGCTTGGCGTAATCATGGTCATAGCTGTTTCCTGTGTGAAATTGTTATCCGCTCACAATTCCACACAACATACGAGCCGGAAGCATAAAGTGTAAAGCCTGGGGTGCCTAATGAGTGAGCTAACTCACATTAATTGCGTTGCGCTCACTGCCCGCTTTCCAGTCGGGAAACCTGTCGTGCCAGCTGCATTAATGAAT
>AMFO01001266.1_pt1 | contig 32200 bp, 34 predicted proteins | sample 552608 | NCBI WGS metagenome assembly AMFO01 (sample SAMN01893955, study PRJNA167987) | microbial mat metagenome | biome: hydrothermal vent | place: USA: Loihi, Hawai'I | collected 2003-05-01
ACGCTGGAGGAGCACCCGGAGCACGGGGAGGCCCTCCGCGAGCTGAAGGCGGTGGACCTGTCCCTGTTCGCGCCCCGCTACATCCAGTTCTGCCTGGGCCGCGACTTCGACGCCGACCTCGAGGTCGCACGCGGGGTCACCGACGCGTTGCTCGCCGGGCGCAAGGTGCCGCTGCGCATCGTCGAGAACCTGCGGGCCATGGTGCTCGGCGTCCACCTGTTCGAGCAGTTCGCCGAGGCGTGCGCCTACCGGGCCCTGCCGCCGGACCTCGGCGTGCGGGAGGCCGCCCTTGCCGTCCTGGCGGACGTGCTCGAGACGGACTACGGCGTCAAGAACGCCCTGGACCACTTCGTCGAGATGCTCGGCGTCATGGCCGTCCAGGGCGAGCTGCGCCACCGCACGCACTACGTGTTCCGCGACGGGCTCCTCTACGTCCACCTCGAGAGCGCCTACGACTCGTTCCGGCAGCACTGCAAGCGCATCGACTACGAGGGCGAGATCGTGGACCTCAAGGCCCTGCGGAGGCTCGTCCACGAGAACCGCCGCCAGGGCGGTTACGTCGCCGCCGAGAGCCAGCGGATCTGCTTCGGCCCCGGGGCGACCCACCGCCGCAGGGCGGTCGGCCTCGACCTTTCCAAGACCGACCTGGTTTCCGAGGACGACTTCCCGCACGAGGATTCCGACGGCGGCGTCGGAGACGGAGGCCGCTGGGGCTCCTGGTACGGAGACTGACGGCCGTGCTCGAGCCTGCCCGCAAGCGTCTCGACAAGCTCCTGCGGGAGCGGCGTGCGCTCCTGCGGCAACTGCGGCGGGGCGACATCACGCGCGAGGCGTACGTCGAAGCCGTCCGGGCGCTCGTCCGCGAAGCGCAGCTCGACCGGCCGAGCCTCAGGCGTCCCTGGTGGGCGGACGACCTCGGCTGGTTCATGCGGGCCGTGGCCCAGGGCGTCCACAGCGGAGTGCTGCGCGAAGGCCACGAGGTGTTGTTCCTTCGCCGCGAGGATGCGGGGTTCCGGCGCACCTCGCTCGACGACTGCGAGTACGTGGCCGTTCACCTCGGGTCCGCGCTGCCCGCGCTGGCGGCCTGCGGATTCGGCCTCTCGCGCTCCGAGGTGAACCGGGCCCTCGCCGATGCGGCCGACGCCCACCCCGACCTCGTGGCAGGGACCGGCGTGCGGATCTACTTCACCGACGCGCAACGCCGGAAGCATGCAGTCGTCCTGAACTGGGCCCGCGTGCAGGCGCTCGGGTCCACGCCGAGACGAGGCGACCCTCGCAGCCTGTGAACGCTCGCCACGCACGCCAGCCATCGAGGGGGACAGCACGACGGCCCCAGGCGCCCGGCCGTGCCCGGCACCCTGTCCCCGCGATTCCGTAACGATCATCTGCGGTTACAGCGAGGGGGACAGAGGGGACGGCTCTGGACGACAGTAGGCATACATGTGGATGGAGCTGTTTTTTTCTCTCGCGCCTCGCCCCGAAGAAAGAACGAACCTCTCTTAATAGACCTACTGAACCAAACCTGTCCCCCCTGTCCCCCTCGGGCGCAAGTGGCTGAACCGAAGGAAGAATTCGGGGGACAGAAGGGTGGGCGCCCGGTGGGCGCCTGGGGCCGGGTTGCTGTCCCCCCTCGCTCGTGAAGGTTCTGAGCAGGCGCGTGCGCCCCGACGCGGTTCGCGGTCCCCAGCCAGGGCCGTCCTCGGCCCGCCCCTGTCCCACTTCGCCTCCTCCGGGCGCGTTTCCCTCACGGCACGCACGTGAAGGAAGGCGCGCATGGCGATCACCGACATCCTCAAGACCAAGCCGGAAGGCTCCGGGGGCTTCACCTGCCCGCACTACGAGCCGCTGCCGGGCAGCAAGCGGTGTCGCCAGTATCTGAAGAACGGCGCCTGCGCCCGGCCCGACGAGTTCATGTGCGTCGAGTGGCTGAAGGTGAACGGCCACCGCGTGCCCGACGCTACCGGCGGGCCGCCGCCCGGGCCGAGGGAGCAGGACGGCGAGGAGCGCCGCCGTCCGACGGACCTTTTCGACAACCCGCTCCCCGACCCGAAGCCGGCGAACAGAGCCGGCCGGACTAAGCCGGCGCCGTCCGGTAGGGCGTCGAGTCCCTCGCGTACGGCGGTGTCCTCCGCCGCCCCGGCGGACGGCCCCGATGAGGCCGAGGACGCGCCCCCGCTCCGCGGGCTGACCACCGAGGACATCGAGAGCTTCAAGGCCCTTGGCGTCGAGGTCTGCCTGCGCTCCGAGGCCTTCGGCGAGATCTGGCTGGTCCCCCGCTACACCGGCAAGGACCGCAAGGAGATCACGCCCGAGCACGTCGCGACGATCTGCCGGGTGATCGAGGCCTTCCCCGGCTCGAGGGTCGTCGCCTTCGACAAGCGCCCCCAACCCGACCCCGACGAGAAGGAGGCCGACAAGTGAGCACCCGGCAGTTCGTCAACAAGCACCTGTCCTACAGCCGGCTCAGCCGGTACGAGCAGTGCCCGCTGAGCTTCAAGCTGCACTACGTCGAGAAGCGCAAGCCGGAGCCCGGCGACGCGGTCCGGTTCGGCACCGTCGTCCACGCCGTGCTGGAGCGGCTGGTGCGCGAGCACATGGAGGCCGAGCGCACGGGGCCGCTCTCCGAGGAGCGCGCCCTCGAGCTGTACCGCGAGGCGTGGGCCGCCGAAGGACTGACCGGCCTCGAGCTGTTCCAGGAGGGCATCGAGATCCTGCGCGCGTTCGTGCGCGACCAGGGCGAGCTGGACCACCGGGACGTGCTCGCGGTGGAGAAGGAGTTTCGGCTGCCGGTGGGCCGCTTCACGGTGCTCGGGTTCATCGACCGGGTGGACTGCGTGGACGGCGAGACGGTCGAGGTCATCGACTACAAGACTAACCGGCAGCTCTTCACGCGCGAGGAGGTGGAGCACAGCCTGCAGATGTCGCTCTACCACCTGGCGGCGCAGCAGCTCTGGCCGTGGGCGAAGAATGTCCGGCTGACCTTCCACATGCTGCGGCACGGCGTGCGGATGCGGACCGAGCGCACGCCCGAACAGCTCGAGGCCGCCCGAGCCTACGTCGAGACGCTCGGCCGGGCCACCGAGGAGGCCGAGGAGTTCCCGCCCCGTCTCAACCCCAACTGCGTGCACTGCGACCACCGCCGCCACTGCCCGGCCTACGCCGACGCGCTGGCGGGCAAGCGGCAGTTCGTGTGCGAGGACCCCGCGGACCTCGAGGCGGTCGCCCGGGAGCGCGAGGAGGTGGCCCGGCTCGCCAAGATCCTCTACGCCCGCAAGGGCGAGCTGGAGGACATCCTCAAAGCGCACCTGAAGGACCGGGACGAGCTGGTCCTGGGCGGCGTGCGCTACCGGATGTTCAACGCCACGCGGCTCGACTACCCGCTGGAGCCGACGCTGCGGATCCTGGGCGAGGCCACGGGGCTCGGTCGCGACGAGCTGGTCGCGCGGCTCGCCACCGTGGACAAAAAGGCCCTCGACGCCCTGCTCAAGGAGTTCGGCAAGGAGACGGACCGGGCGCGGGTGCGGCTGCTGAAGGCCGAGCTGGAGTCGGTCGCGCGCAAGACGTACACGCCGCGGTTCTGGGCGAAGGAGGTGCCGGCATGAAGCCGCTCGCCTTCGTCGACGTGGAGACGACCGGGCTCGACCCGGCCCGCCACGAGGTCGTCGAGGTCGCAGCCGTGCGCGTGGACGGCCGCAGCCTCGAGGTCCTGGGCGAGGTAGAGGCCCGGGTCCTGCCCGAGCGGCTGGAGGAGGCCGACCCCGAGGCACTGCGCGTGAACGGCTTCTCCGCGGCCCGGTGGTCGGACGCCGCGCCGCTTCGCGAGGCCCTGGAGCGGGTGCTGCCGCTGCTCGACGGGGCCGTGCTCGCCGGCCACAACGTGTGGTTCGACCGGGCGTTCCTCGAGGCGGCCTGCCGGAGCGCGGACGTGGCGCTCCCGCTCGGGGACCACCACCTGCTCGACACCGCGGTGCTGGCCTGGCCGCTCCTGGCCGCGGGCGAGGTCGAGTCGCTCTCGCTCGACGCGGTGTGCGGACGCCTCGGCATTCGCCGCCCGTCCCCGCACCGGGCGCTCGCCGACGCGCGCTGCAGCCTCGAGGTGGCCCGGCGGCTCCTGCCCCACGCCCGCATCGGGACCTACCTCGGCGCCCTGGAGGCCGACGAGCGGCAGATGGTCGAGACGCTGCTCGCCCGGATGCATGCGGGGCGCGCGGAGTACGGCCCCTGGCGGACCGACGACGGGCGGGTCTACCCGCGCGAGGCGCTGATGGAGGTCATCGACGCGCTGAACTACTGCGCGGCCGAGCTCGTGCGCCTCGCCCGTGCCGAGACGGCCGAGCGGGCCCGGCGGGTCTATGTCTGCCACCAGTTCGGCGCGGACCCCGAGGGCAACGCGGAGCGCGTGCGGGTCATCTGCCGCCAGCTCGCCGACAGCGGGCTGCTGCCCGTGGCCCCGCAGGTCTACCTGCCGCAGTTCCTCGACGAGGCCGCCGAGCGAGAGCGTGCGCTCGCCCTGTGCCGGGAGCTGGTGCGGGCGTGCGACGAGGTGCGGGTCTACGGCGGACGCATCACCGAGGGGATGCGGATGGAGATCGCCCACGCCGAGGCGCACGGCGTGCCGGTGCGGTTCGTCGAGACGGAGGCCGGACGATGAGCGGCAGGAGTTCGAGGCGCAAGGGCGCAGACTGGGAACGTGTGTTGGTGCGGATGTTCCGCGAGGCGATGCCGCGGGCCGAGGTGCGGCGCGGGCTGCAGTCGCGCTCGGGCGAGGAGGTGCCAGATGTGGACCTGCCGTGCTTCTGGCTCGAGGCGAAGCGGCACCGCAGGACCAACGTCAAGGCGGCGCTGCGGCAGGCGGTGGCGAGCGCGCCTCGGGGTCGCTGGCCCGTGGCCGTGTGCAAGGACGACCGCGAGCCCGCCATCGTGGCCATGCAGCTCGACGACTTCCTCGAGCTGGTCGAGCAGTGGTGGGAGGGGACGCAGCGGTGAGTAGCTCGTTTCGCCGGATCCTTCGTTCCCTGCGCCGCGAGGTGCGCTCGCCGGAGCACGCGGCGCTGTTCGAGGAGGCCCGCGGCCGCCACCCGGTCCTCGCGCGCCATCACACGGTGCTGTCGGTGCTGGGCGCGCTGGCCGACGAGCGCCGCTCGGCCTACGCCGAGAAGGAGGCGCTCACGCGGGCGCTCGTCGCCGAGCACCAGCGCGGGGAGGGCTCGTTCTGGGCCTCGGTGCTGCTCGTGGCCTACTACCCGATGCTGAGCCGGCTCCGGCACCGCATCTACGGGGACGCGCTGACCGGCGACGACCTCGACCAGCTCGTGCTCGCGAGCTTCCTGTCGGTCGTCGCGGACTTCCCCCTCGACCGCTACCGCGACCGGACGGCCCTGCGGCTGCGGCAGCAGACCGAGCGGCGGGTGTTCGCCGCGGTGCGGGCCGAGCAGCGCGAGCAGGAGCTGGTGCAGCGGGCCGAGCCCGAGGACCTCGAGCGCGCGGCCGAGCGATCGTGGCCCGAGACCCGTCCCGAGCCGGGCGGCGCGCCCGCGAGCCCCGAGGAGGCGGCCGACATCGTGGTGTTCCTCGTCGAGCACGCGGGTCCCATGCTCGACGCCGAGAGCTTCGAGCTGGTCACCGCGACCCTGGTCTGCGGCCGCCGCATCCCCCGCTACCTGGAGCGCGCACACCCGGACCTCGACCCCGAGGAGCGCAAGCGCCTCTACCAGCGGGTCAAGCGGCGGCACAGCCGGCTGCTTCGGCGCCTGCGGCCCGCGCTCGCCCATCTTCGGTGTCCCCGGACGGAGGCCGACGGGCTTTGCCTGTTCGGGGGCACGAGCCCGACGAAGGAGAGCACGAAGTGATGCGCGCCGAAGACCGCCGAACCGCCCTGGCCCTCGCCTTCCGGGAGACGGCCCTGAGCCTCATCGGGCTGTTCCAGATCTACGAGGTCGAGCCCGAGGTGGCCGACGCCGCGGCCGAGGTGCTGGGCAAGCTGTTCCGTCGGCACCTCGACCCGCCGCCGGAGCGCTGCGGACGCGAGCGGTGCCGGCCCATGCACGCGCTGGTCGACGAGCTGGACCGCGTGCTCGGCGGGGCGCGCTGAGGCGAGGGCTGCGATGAGCAACGACTCGGTCAACTCCGGCCGCAAGATCGGCCGTCCCCGCAAGGGCGAGCCGCCCCGCATCTCCTACGAGGAGCTGGACCGGCTGCTGGTCTTCGGCGAGGTGGTGCCCGTCGAGAACGGCGAGGGCACCACGGTGGTCTACCCGTCGTACCGTGACCTGGCGCGCCGCTTCGGCGTCTCGCACAGCGTCATCGCCACGTACTCGCGCAAGCACGACTGCCTGCGCCGCCGCGAGGTGGCCAAGGCCCGCGTGGCCGCCAAGGCGGACCAGAAGCTCGTCGAGCTTCGGGCCAACGCCATCGCCATGTCCAAGGACGACACGCTGCGCATCATCGACAGCTACATCGCGGGCTTCGAGAAGGCGCTGGCCGAGGGCCGGGTGCGCTACGACAACCCGACCGACTTCAACACCATGGTGCGCCTCAAGGAGTTCATCCTGGGCGGCGCGGACTCGCGGCAGGAGATCCACGCGGCGCTGTCGCTCGAGGACATCCAGGCGCGTCACCGGCGGATGCTGCGCCTCGCGCAGCAAGCCTCGGCGGCCGAGCGAGGCGGGCTCGCGCCCGCGCTGCCCCCGCCCGGCGAGGACGACGACGAAAGTGAACGCTGTTCGGTTTCAAACCCCCCGGCGCCCCCGGCCGAGGCGCCCCCCGGAAAAGTGACCGTGCACCCGCCCGGCGCCCCGGGCCCCGGCCCCGGTGCGGGTGCCCCGTACGGCCCCGCGTGCGCCCCGCTGCCGCCCGGGGGCGATGGTGGCCCGGACGGCCCCGAGGACGCGCCACACGGGCCGAACGTGGGCCACACGGGGGGCCTTCCGGGCGGGCTCGGGCCCGGAGCGGGCCCCGACGAGCCGGGAGTGCCCGGCCTCGAGGCCGTCCCGCCCGAGGCCTCGGCAGGCGCTGGGCGCGTGCTGCCCAGAGATGTTGTCGCTGAGCTTCGAGAAGCTTCGGCCGACGGCGAGGAAGCTCTGTCCGGCGAGGCTGAGAAGGTGTGCGCGAAGCCTGTGCGAGGCTCCTTCTGCTCGGGCGAGGGTTCCGACGCTGCTGCCGGAGAAAGCGAAAGTCCCCGAGATTTCGGGGCGTTTCCGCCGCCCCCCGCCCCGCCGACCGGCCTTCACGACGCTCGTGAGGGCCCTGGAAGGTGTTCTTCTTCGGCCTCCGAGCCTGAGTCTCCCTGAGCCTGTGGCGAGCCTGGTGCGAGCATGACGGCGACCTGGACGGAGCATCGCGAGCATCGGCCGAGCATCGCGCGCACATGCTCGAGACATGCTCGGACCTGTTCGAGACCTGCTTCGACCTCCTCCGACCTCCTCGAGACCTGCTTCGACCTGCTCGGAACCTTCTCGAACCTCGTGGCACCTCCCTTCGTGCCCGGAACACCTGCGCCACCCGCAGCGAGCACGTACCGTGACGGGGCCGAAGAAGAACACTTCCGTAGCGTTCAATCGGCCGCACGGCAGACCGCCGACAACGCTCGAAAGCGGCAATTGGGGCCGGGGCCACCCTTGGAATCTCGCGGACTTACGGCCCGCACGCGGGCCCGCGGACGCCGAGGCGAATTGCCGCTTTCCTCGTTCTGGGCGGAGGAACCAGCAGAGCCCGGCAGAGGCGCAGGAGACGCCGGCGGATCCCGCCGAGGGGCGCCGACGCCCGCCGCGGCCCCCCCGGGGGGCGGTCCGCCCTTCGGCGGCCGGCGCCCCGCCCCGGGGGTGCCTGGGGCCGATTCCGAGCGAGGCGTTTTCCGGAAAGCGAACGGAGGTGGCCGTGGAAAGTGAACGGATGCTTCCAGCGTGCAGCGGCGGCGAGGTGTTCGGTTTCATTCTGCAAGTGACCTTCGGCCCCGCCGCGCGGCCGTCAGCAGGGCAGCTCGCGGACCGACCGGACCAGCTCCTCGTCGCTCGGGTGGGCGTAGATGCTCGTGGTCAGGATCGACTTGTGCCGGGCGAAGCGCTGGGTGAGCCGGATGTCGCGCGTGCGCCGGTAGAGGTTCGAGCAGGCCGTGTGCCGCAGGGCATGGAAGCTGAAGCGGCGCTCGAAGCCCGCGCGCTCCTGCCAGACGTGGAAGAGGTGCCGGAGCTGGCGGGCCGAGAGCCGCTTGCCCCGGCGGCTCACGAAGAGCGGCGCGTCCGGCTCGATGCTCTCGCCGCGCCGCTTCTTCCAGCCGCGGAGCTTGTCCAGCTTGGCGCGCAGGCTGTCGGGCAGCACGACCTCCTGGGCCTCGGGGTCGTCGTTGCTGCGCTTGTAGACGCGCAGCCGCACCCGCCGGCGTGCCCTTCCGTCCGGGCCGAAGACGTCGCCCACGTTCAGGGCCAGGATCTCGTGCTCGCGCAGGCCCGTGCCGAGGGCCACGGCGATGATGACGTGGTCGCGGAAGCCGCCGGCCCGCTCGCCCGTGACCTTGAGCAGCGCGCGCTGCTCGGCCTCGGTGAGCGTCCGCGGCGGGGTGATGCTGCTCGTGTAGCTCATGGTCTCGCCTCCGGTTCGTGGTTCGAGCCGCTCACATGGAGGCGTTGGGCCGCCGGGAAGGCAAGGCCTTCGGCGATCCGCGCGGGGGCCGCGGCATGACGCTCGGCATCGTCAAGCGCACAGAGGACGACCTCGCTGATTGGCTCGCCACCGAGGCGGGGTTCATCTGCGGGCTGTGCCACTACGACGGTGAACCCATCGTGCTTGAGCCCTACCAGGTCGCATTCCTGGAGAACCGCAGCCGCTTCCGGTGGGTCACCAAGAGCCGGCAGGTGGGCTTCTCCTTCGTTGCGGCGCTGGAGGCGCTGGCGCGGTGCCACCTCCGGGACGGGCACACCACGGTGTTCGTGTCGTTCTCGCAGGACGAGGCGAAGGAGAAGATCCTCGTCGCGCGTCAGGCCTTCGACGAGCTGCCGGTCGCCTACCAGAAGCGGCTCGTCGTGGACTCGAAGACGGAGCTTGCGTTCGAGTCCAACGCCGCCGGCCGCCGCATCTCCCGGATTCTGTCGGTTCCGGCGAAGGCGCCCCGGGGCAAGAAGGGCGACGTCCTGCTCGACGAGCTCGCGCACATCGTCAACGACCGCGAGGTCTACACGGGCTCGACCGCGCTCATCCTGCGCTCGCACGGGCAGCTCACCGGGTGCTCCACGCCGCTCGGGCGCCGGGGGATCTTCTGGGAGATCGCGACCGAGGAGCTGCGCAAGTACCCGCACCACACGCGGCAGGAGGTGCCCTGGTGGCTGTGCCGCTTCTTCTGCCGGGACGTGAAGCGGGCGGCCGTCGAGGCGCCGCACCTTCCGACCGAGGAGCGGGTGGCCCGCTTCGGCCGGCAGAGCATCGTCGAGCAGCTCGACTCGCTGCCGCTCGAGGACTTCCAGCAGGAGTTCGAGTGCCGCTTTGTCGATCAAAGCTACAGTTTCTACCCCTACGAACTGATCCTTCCGTGCACGAGCGACGACGTCCAGCTCGCCGACGACTTCACCGACTTCCCGCCGCCCGAGGGACGCATCGTGGCGGGCTTCGACGTGGGCCGCACCCGCGACCGCTCGGAGCTGGCGGTGTTCGAGGAGACGGGCGGGCGGTTCGTGTGCCGGCTGCTGCGCTCCTACGACCGGGTGCCGTTCTCGGAGCAGGAGGCGGACCTGCGGCGCATGCTCGAGCAGCTTCCGGTGGCGCGGCTGTCCATCGACCGCAGCGGCATCGGCATGAACCTCGCCGAGAACCTGGCGCGGGCCTACCCGCAGGTGGTCCCCGAGGCCTTTACCAACGAGTCCAAGGAGCGGTGGGCCACGGACTTCAAGATCCTGCTGCAGCGGCGCGACGTGGCCCTGCCGCGGGACCGGGAGCTGGTCTCGCAGGTCCATTCCATCAAGCGGCGCGTGCTGCCCTCGGGCCGGGTGAGCTTCGACGCGGAGCGCACGGGCCGGGGACACGCCGACCGCTTCTGGGCCATCGCGCTCGCCTGCCAGAAGGAGCGCGGCCCCGCCCGGCCCGCCGGCGCCGAGATCGGCGTGCGGGTGCTGGGGTAGCTGTGGTGACGTTGGCCATGGAAGGTGGCCTGGATAAAACCCTTTACAGTGGCTCGCATCTGTTGTACCTTTTATCCACGATGCGAGCGGACACACACCAGCGCGCCATCGAGGCGTTCCGGAGGCACGGCGGCATCCTGCGCACCAAGGATGTCCTCGCGCTGGGCATCCATCCGCGCACGCTCTACCGGCTGCGCGACGACGGGGTCCTCGAGCAGCTCAGTCGTGGCGTCTATCGCCTCGCCGCAATGCCCGAACTTGCCCATCCCGACCTCGTCACCGTGGCGCTGCGCGTGCCGCGCGCCGTGGTCTGCCTCGTCTCCGCGCTGGCCTATCACGAGGCCACGTCGGAGATCCCCCACGAGGTGCACATCGCGCTGCCGCGCGGCACGAGCGTTCCGCGCCTCGCCCACCCGCCGCTGCGGGTCTACCACTTCTCGGGGGCCGCGATGACCGAGGGCGTCGAGGAAGTCCAGCTCGACGGAGTGCCGGTCCGCGTCTTCGGTCTGGCCAAGACCGTCGTGGACTGCTTCCGCTTCCGCAACAAGCTCGGGCTCGACGTCGCCCTGGAAGCCCTCTCGGAGGCGATCCGCCACAAGGGTGTGCAGCCTGCCGAGGTCCTGCACTACGCGCGCCTCTGCCGTATCGAGAAGGTCATCCTGCCCTACCTCGAGGCGATGCGGTGAAGAAGAAGCGAATCGTCAACATGGCCGCATCGGTCCGGGCACGCCTGCTCGAACGTGCCCGCTCAGAGGGGCGGCCCTTCGACGAGCTGCTCCAGTACTTCGCCATGGAGCGCTTCCTCTACAGGCTGTCGCGTTCAGCGTATGCCGACCGCTTCGTCCTGAAGGGGGCCCTGATGCTCCAGTTCTGGGGCGGGCCGCTTTCGCGGTCCACGAGGGACATCGACCTGCTCGGTCGGACCACGACGAGCGTCGAGGAGCTCGTGGAGATCGTGCGGCACGTGCTCGCGGTGGAGGTCGAGGACGACGGGCTTCGCTTCGACCCGGACCGTGTCACCGGCGAGGCGATCCGGCTGGACGCCCACTACGACGGCGTGCGGGTCCGCTGCCGTGCTCGTCTCGGAACGGCACGCATCGCGCTGCAGGTGGACGTCGGGTTCGGGGACGTGGTCACGCCTGGTGTGCAGCCGGTCCGGTACCCATCGCTTCTCGACTTCGAGGCCCCGCGCCTGCTCGGCTACACCCCGGAGTCGACGGTAGCGGAGAAGTTCCAGGCGATGGTGGTCCTGGACATGGCCAACACGCGTATGAAGGACTTCTTCGACATCTGGCTGCTGGCGCGGGGGCAGTCCTTCCGCGGGCAAGTGCTCGCCGAGGCCGTGGAGGCGACCTTCCGCCGCAGACGCACTCCGCTGCCCGAGTCGGTTCCCGTGGCACTCACACCGGCCTTCCACACCGAACCTGCCAAGCGGGCCCAGTGGCGCGCCTACGCACGGAAGGCTCGTGTGGACGGTCCGGTCCCGCCGCTCGACGAGGTCACCGGGCTGATCGCAGCGTTCCTGATGCCGGTGGTCGAGGCCCTTCGCCAGGGGATGCCGTTCGAGAGGCGCTGGCAGCCTGGCGGGCCGTGGGAGGCCCTCGCGCCAACGGACGAGGGAGACGACCGCCGGGACGCCTGACCTGCCCTCCGCACGCTGCCCGGGCGGCGCTCGCAACCCTGCTGTCCCCGTTCAGGACGCGCCCGGCTTTGCCTCCACGGACACGGCCGCACGTGGAGGTGCCGCACATGAACTTCATCGAAGCCCTTCTGACGATCTTCTCGCCGCTGATCCTGGCCGGCATCGGGTGGCTGGGCGCCAAGGCCGCCGAGCTCATCCAGGCCAAGGTCAAGAACGAGCGCCTCCGCAGGGTGCTGCTGCGGCTCGACGACGCGGTGGTCACCGCGGTGAAGGCGGTCCAGCAGACGATGGTCGATGAGCTGAAGGGCGCGAGCGCGGACGGGCGGCTCGGCTCCGAGAAGCGCCGGTACGTCAAGGAGACGGCCGTCCGGCTCGTGAAGGACCACCTGGGTCCCCGGATGCTCGACGAGCTGGAGCAGGTGCTCGGGCTGTGGCGGCTGCCGCTCGACGACCTCATCGCCTCGAAGGTCGAGGCCTCGGTCCATGACCTGCGGCGCGCCGAGGCGGGTCGGGCGCGCGCCGCTCGCCGGGAGCCGGAAGCCGCGCAGCCGGCGTCCTGATCGCCCCCTGTCCCCGTCCTGGCCGACCCGGGCTTTGCCCCGCTGGGAGGCGAGGCGCTCGGCTCCGCCGTTCGTGTCGGTGATCGACTGCCTCCTCCGGTGGGAAGCCGGGCGCCGCGCCTCCCTTCCTGCGGCGCGGAGAGCACGATGCAGCGACGGGTCTTGGTCTTCGTCATCCCGAGGGAGCGGGCGCCGGGCGGTCCGCCCGAGCCCGCCCGGGAGATTACGGTGGAGGCGCCGACGGTGGACGGGCTGCTCGCAGCGGCCCGCGAGCGGCTGGGCTCGGAGGGCCGCGTCCGGTCGGTGAGCTTCGGGCCCGAGGGCCTCGTGGCCTACGTGGAGGCGACGTCGTGACGGAGCCCGTGGGGGCGCGCGAGGCCGAGCGGCGCCTTCAGGCCATCCTGAAGGCGGTGGTCGTCGGGGCGCGCACCCAGGACCCGGCGAGCCGCCCGGGCGGCGAGGACCTGGCGGCGGCCTTCGCGTCGGCCGGCGCGCTCGAGCCGCCCTACGACCCCGAGGCGCTGTGCCTGCTGATGGAGCACTCCAACTCGCTCCGGCAGAACGTCGACGCCTACGCCACCAACATCGACGGGTTCGGACACCGGTTCGAGCCGGCCATCGACCTGGACGCCGAGGACGCCGACCGGCAAGTGGCGGACTGCATCTACCTGGAGCGGGCGGCGGCGCGGGAGCGTGGCGAGCTGCCCGAGGGCACGCCGCTCGAGCCCACGGCCGAGGAGGTGGCCGAGCGCAAGCGGGAGCTGAAGCAGCTCGCGCGCATCGAGCGGGCGCGGCTGGAGTCCTTCTTCGACTTCTGCTGCTTCGATCATTCGTTCGTGGACCTGCGCCGGCGGACCCGGCAGGACCTCGAGGTCACGGGCAACGCCTTCTGGGAGGTGCTGCGCGACGGCCGGGGCGAGGTGGCGCGGCTGGTCTACGTGCCGTCGTACACGGTGCGGCTGCTGCCGCTCGACCGCGAGCCGGTCGAGGTGGCCGAGCGGGTGCGCGTGTCGCCCGTGAGCTACGAGCGGGTGACGGCCCGCCGCAGGCTTCGCCGCTACGTGCAGGTGCAGGGCTCCGAGCGCGTGTTCTTCAAGAGCTTCGGCGACCCGAGAGCGGTGTCCAAGACCACGGGCGAGGTCTTCCCCGACGTGGCCTCGCTGCTGCGGGCGCGGCCCGGCGACGCGCCGGCGACCGAGATCATCCACTTCGCCATCCACTCGCCGCGCTCGCCCTACGGGGTGCCGCGCTGGGTGGGGACGCTGCTCGCGGTGCTCGGCTCGCGGCAGATGGAGGAGGTCAACTACCTCTACTTCGAGAACAAGAGCGTGCCGCCCTTGGCGCTCTTGGTGTCCGGCGGGCGGCTGTCAGAGGCCTCGGTGCCGCGCATCGAGCGGTTCATCGAGGAGAACCTCAAGGGCAAGACCAACTTCCACAAGGTGCTCATCCTCGAGGCCGAGGACGGCTCGGGCGCGGGCGACGCGGCCCGGGCCAAGATCGAGCTTCGGCCGCTGACCGACGCGCAACAGCAGGACGCGCTCTTCCAGCTCTACGACGAGCGGAACATCGACAAGGTGGGGGCGGCCTTCCGGCTGCCGAGGCTGCTGCGCGGAGACAGCCGGGACTTCAACCGGGCGGTGGCGGACGCGCAGCTCCGCTTCGCCGAGGACCAGGTGTTCCAGCCCGAGCGGGACGAGTTCGACTTCCTCATCAACCGCAAGCTGCTTGCGGACATGGGCATCCGCTTCTGGCGCTTCCGCTCGCAGACGCCGGTGACGCGCGACCCGGAGCGGATGACCCAGATGGTGGAGAAGCTGGTGCGGGTGGGCGTGCTGACGCCCGAGGAGGGGCGGCTGCTCGCGGGCGACATCTTCAACCGGGAGTTCCGCAAGATCGGCGACGACTGGACCAAGCGGCCCATCACGCTGACGCTGGCGGGCATCCAGACCGGGGTGGAGGACCTGCGGGCGCGCACGGAGAAGGGCTCGCTGCTCGACGACGCCCGCCGGCTGCTCGACCTGCGAGACGAGCTTGCGGCCGAGGAGGCGCGGCTCGGCGAGCGGCGCATGGAGCTTGCCCGCCGGTACCTGGACGGGGGCGAGCCCGAGCGCGTGGCCGTCCCCGACGAGGAGTTCGCCTCGTGGTTCGAGCCGGAGGGCGCGCGCGATGCATCCTGAGGAGCTGGCAAGGGCGTGGGCGCGCCAGGCGCAGCTCGACGCCGAGCGGGGCGTCATCGAGTGCCGGATGTGCCGGCGCCGCTCAGGGCTCGACGAGACGCTGACCCTGTGGCTGGGCGGCGTGCTCGTCTTCGCGGTGTGCGACCGCTGCGCGGCCTCGCACGACATCGTGATGCGGCCGACCGAGGCGGGCATCGAGGTCCGGGGCTGCCGCCGCGGCCCGCTGGTCCTGCGGGGGCCGGCATGAGGATGACCCCGGTGGCGAGGCGGCCTTGCGAGCTGGAGCCCGGCGAGATGCGCCGCGTGCCCCAGGACCGGCGCGGCCCGCCCGTCGGCTACCACGTCTGCTGCCCGCGGTGCGGCTTCGTGACCGTGGCGCTCCACGGACGCGACGGGCTCGAGATCGCCGAGGACGAGGGCGGCGGGCGGGTGAGCTTCTCCCGCCCGCTGCGGTGCCTGTACTGCCGGGTGCTCATCCACCTGCACGGGGGAGAGGCCCGCCTCGAGGAGGACGAGCGTGTGCGGCGGGTGCGCTACCGCTGAGGACCTCGCGCTCGTCGCCGGGGCTCGGGAGGCCGCCGAGGAGATCCTGGAGCGGTACCTGCGGGTGCGGCTTCGCAAGGCGATGGACCTCGGCAGCCCGCGGGGCTTCGACCGGGCGGTGGCGCGGCTGGCGGCGCTGCTGCGGGCCCGGGCGTCCGAGGCCGACGACGCGGCGGTGCGGGCCGCGGTGGCCGTGCTCGACGTGGACTGGCGGGGCACGACGCCGTCTCAGCGCCGGTCGCTCGTGGCGCGGGCCCTGGAGGCGGCGGGCCGCAAGACCGCCGCCGTGCCCCGGAAGGTGCAGGCCGTGTTCGGGGACGCGGCCAAGGAGGTGGTCCGGGCGACGCGCGAATCGGTCCGCCGGGGCCAGGGCCTCGCCATCGCCGCCGACTTCAACGCGCTCGACAAGCGGATCGTCCGGCACCTCACCACGAGCCAGACGCACTACGTGCGCGACGAGTACGGCCGTCGGCACGCGGCCTTCGGGGAGCGGGCCCGGCGCATCGTGGCCGAGGGGCTCGAGGCCGGGCTCGGCAGGGAGGACATCGCCCGCGACCTCGAGGCCGCAGCCCGCCAGGTCATCGCCGGCCGGGGCAGCTTCTACTGGGAGGTGGTCGCCGGGGCGTTCGTCTCTCGGGGCCGCTCCTTCGCCCAGCTCTCCTCCTACGCCGAGGCGGGCATCGACCGCTACATCATCGAAGCGACCCTAGACGAAAGGACCACTGAGATCTGCCGCTTCCTGCACGGCAAGACCTTCTCGGTGAGCCGGGGGTTGGGGCTGTTCGAGCAGGCCGAGCGGTCCCCGGAGTCGCTCGAGCGCATCAATCCCTGGGTGCGGGAGGGCAAGGACGCCAAGGGCCGGCACGTGCTGTTCGTCGAGCGGGCCCCAGGCCGGACCCGCCGGGTGGCCGTAGTGGACCGGCCCGGCTTCGGCACGCGCGACGCCCGCGGCAGCTACTCGGCGGGCCTGTCCACGGCGCGGCTGCAGGAGATCGGCGTCACGTTCCCGCCGTACCACGGGCTGTGCCGCACGACGACGGTGGCCGACGTGTCGGCCAAGGTGGTCACGCCGCGGGTGGCCGAGGCGGTGCCCCAGCCCCGTAGGCGGCGGGACGGCCCGGCCGAGTTGCTCGCCGCCAGCAAGCGCTTCGCCTCGACCTCGGGCGAGGCGCTGCCGCTCGACTCGGGGGCCATCGAGAACTTCGACGTGCAGTTCCGGCTCGATCGCATCGACGGCCGGGACGTGGTCAAGGTCCGCTTCAAGGTCACCGAGCCCTACGCCGAGCGGGTGCGGACCGCGATCCTGCGGGGCGAGCGGGTCAATCGGCGCGACGTCTACACCCACGTCCGGGGCCGGCGCGACCCGCAGACCGGCCGCATCGTCAAGGGCGGCGAGCCGGGGAGCCTGCGCTTCGACGCGGTCAGCGCATCGTTCGGCAAGGTGCGGGTCCGCATGGTCACCGAGAAGGGGGCGCTGACCAACTTCGTCGAGATGGACATCCCGACGTCGAACGCGGCGGAGGCGTTCCGGCTGTACGGGCAGGCAGCCAAGCGGCTCGGCATCGCCGACGCGACGAGCTTCCCGTCGGCCGAGGCGCTTGACGTGCTGCGCAAGGCGAGGCTCATCACGCAGTACGACCGCGCCGGCTGGGAGAAGCTGCGGCGACTCAAGGAGCTGACGCCCGAGACGGTGGACCCGATCTTCCGCGAGGCGGTGCGGCGCTTCCCGGAGCTGGAGCAGGTGGCGAAGGACACGACCCTGATGCAGACCGCCCGCGGGCACGTGGCCCTGTACTCGAAGGCGCAGGCGAGGCGCCTTCGGAAGGACGGCGTCGTCGGGCTCATCCACGACCTGTCGGACCCCGAGGCGCTGGTCCACATCCTGGGCGACCCGGAGGGCTCGGGGCTCCTGTCCTCGACGCAGCGCTACGCGCGGGGGATCTTCGTCAACGGCATGAGCACGGGCACCGACTTCCGCACGGGCGGGGCCGACGGGGTGTTCACCCGGGTCGTGGTCCGGGGCCGGCGGCACCTGAGCGCGAGCCACTACGGCGCGCGGGTGCTCATCGACCCGGACCAGGTGGGGCGGTCCGACTGGTACTTCTTCAACTTCGACAACTACGGCCGGGCCGGGCCCAACCAGTTCCGGGACCGGACGCTGGTGCCCGAGATGAAGGACGTGTTCCGCAGGCTGTCGGTGAGCAACGAGATGGTCTTCCAGCACGGCATCCCGGTGGAGGCGCTGCGCGGGGTGGTCATCCCGGACGCCTCGACGCGGCGGCGCATCATCCGGAAGCTGCGCGAGGCGGGGATCACGGAGGTCAACGGCAAGCCGGTCGAGAAGTTCATCATGAGCAGGGAGCGGTTCTGATGTTCGACTGGGAGCGCAACCGGGTGTGTCTGGCCGAGGGGCCGCGGGACGCCTACGTGCTGCTCGCGATCCGGCCCGAGCGGCGCGCCGACGCGGGCGGCGACGGCGAGACGGTGGTCTGGGACGACGGGAGCCGGCAGCGGGCCTTCCCTCTCGCGCGGGTGCTCGACGACGAGCCGGAGCTGTTCCGCTTCGAGGACGACCGGGGGAGGACCTTCACGCTGCGCCCGCTGACGGCGCGGCTCTACGCCGAGCGGGTGCGGGAGCGCGTGTCCGGCCCGCCGCTCGGCACCGACGAGGAGGTGCGCGCCTTCTACCTGGCGCCGCGGGCCTGGTAGCCGTTCCACGGCATCGGGTGTTCTCGTCTTGAAGGCAACGTCGCCTCAGCAGAACCATCTCAACAGAAACGCATCCTCCCGTGCGGCTGCAGCGGGCTCTCGCTGGCGAGCGCCGCGTGCATGTCCCGCTTGGAGATGCTCGCGGGGGACGTCCATGGAGCACAAGGTCTGCACCTCGGCCCGCCGAGGCAGGGACTCGAAATGGGCCCCGGCCGCGACAAGACCGCCACCGAGCGCCGCGCTCGCGGTGGCGATGCCGTGCCGCTGCCACATCGTGCAGGTACCTCGGCCACGGAAGCCGTGGATGGCAACCAGCGCGGCCCCTACGCTTTCCTGGAGCTTCTGCTGGCGTCTGATGCATTCGGACAGGGCGCGCGCGAAGCCCGCGTCGCCTCGGCTCATGACGCGGCCATCTACGCGAAGGCGCCAGACCGTGGAGGCGCGGCGCTCGGGCGCAGAGATCCCGAAGGCATCGTAGCAGGCGCAGAGCAGCGCCTTCGTCCCGTCCGGGAACGTCACCAGGCGCCTGGGATGCCCGAAGTCGTCGGCGGACAGGATCAATGATGCCCGTTCGTTCTTGGTCGGGAACACCTTGCGCGCAAGCCCGACGATCCCATCGGCGTTGAAGGCGACGCAGATCTGGTCGCCGCCTTCGTCCTCGAGTCCGGCACTGTCGATCCCGACGACGAGGAGGCTGCCCCGCCGCAGGCCCTCCAGTGCCCTTGCCGCCGCGAGCAAGGCCGGAGCGAAGGGGGCGGCCATGATCGCGCCGACACGCTCGGCGTACGAACTGCGCCCGACATGCCGCTGGAGGAAGAAGAACCCTCCGGGCAGCACGAGCGCGTCCACCGGCCGGGCGTGGCGCTCGAGGTGGCCGACGATGCGCGGGAGCAAGCGCTCACGCCTCCGATTCTCGGATCTCGACCGGCTCACGGTCCCGCGCACGGCCACCGTCGCCACCGCCAGCGACGGCGCTCCTGAATGTTCGCGCGCCGGAGACGATGCCCGACGCCGGCGCCTTTTGGCTGCGCGCCGCTCTGCCGCGCGTCCACGGACAAGCGACCCTTTGTGACGCACATCGACACCGAGGCTTGCGAGCACGGCGGCCGTGGCCTTGCCGCCCGTGTAGCGCTCCGGGTCCAGCGACTGGCCCGTCGCCTCCTCCCACGCCAGACCGAGCAGGTACTTCGCCGGGTACTCGCGCCCATCGAGGATGGCGACCGTGCTACGGGAAGCGCGGCGCTGTGGCACGCCCTCGCGGTCTATTCGGGTCGCCGCCGCGCGCACGTGCTCCAAGGTGATGCCGGAGAACAGGCCGGACGCCGGGCGAGCGCCCGCCGTTGCCCGAGCCGGGCGGGAGCGCCCGGCGCCGGCCCGGCGGGTGGGCCCGTTCGCTCCGACGAGGCGGGCGAGAACGTCCAGGAAACCTGCGTCATGCGTGGCCTCGACGTGATCTTGGTTCCAGAGGCCGCTCTGGCGAACCTTCTCGCGCGGCGACCACCGGCCGAGCCAATTCGGCGATGCCGGGTCGAGTGGTGGACGGCCGAAGTTGCTCAGTAGCGCGATGGCGTTGCGCTCGATGTAGGCGCGCTGGCTCGCCGGTCCCGGGGCGTCATCGATGGCGAGTACGAGGACACGCATGGCGCCAAGCACGGCGCTGACGCGTTTCTCGACTTCGGTCTCGTCGTCCAGGAGATCCTGGGATGTGCTGTCGAACCGCCGCGCGGCGGCGCTGGCAGAGCCGGCCACGCCCCAGCTGGGGACGGTGAGACCATCTCGGGCGATCAGCGCCTCGCCCATCAAGAGCCTGAAGATGCTCCCGCGATGGTTGCCGCGCCCGTGCTTGGGACCCCGATGCTGGGCCAGGCGGCTCCACAGCGTCGTTCCGGAACTCCGAGCGATTGCATGGGTGCCCACGCGGACCACTCTCGGTCCGTCGCCGCTCTCGGATCGCCGCTCACCTGGCTCGAAGAAGAAGTACACGCCGCGGCGCGGCCACTCCATCCGACCATGGCAGTCAGCGAGCAGGCGGCCGCCATTCTGTCGTTCGGCGAGCACATCGAGGATCCCATAGAAGCGAACGAGGTCATCGAGGCGGTTCATTGGCGGTCCTTGAGCCAGGCGAGCTGTCTTCCGATGCCGAGCCCCTCCATCGGCACTTCGACGGTGTCCGCCATCCTCTGCAGCGCCGGCATCAGGAACTCGCGATACCGCCGCCCCGCCAGAACGACGATCGTTCGGGCATGGAATCCCTCGAGCTCGAGCTGGCGCGCCACGCGCTCGGCCCACGCCTTCCGCGCCGAGATGGGCATCGTCGTGAGCGTGTGGTCGTAGGGCTCAATGATCTCGTCGGGGTGGACCAGCCCGTACTTCGCGGAGAGGACATACCAGGGTCCGCCCCGCGATTCGACGAACGCCCGGGCCTTCCGAAACCAGTCCGACAAGTAGAGGTCGCGCGCAGGCGCCGGGGCGGCCGCCTTCTTTGATACGCAGGAGACGAGATGAAGGACGGGGACGTCGGTTCGCTGCATCACAGTCGTCCTCGTCGTGAGCCATGTAGTCGATGGTACCACATGAGGTCGTACATCTTGAGGCATCCCCCTGCGTCGCGCTGAATCCATCGCCGTGGAGCGGGTGTCCCCGTTTCCGGGGTGGGTGGCTTTGCCCCTTCGGAGGTGAAGCCCGTGCCCGCACAGGCCGAAAACCCAGCGAAGCGTCCGTCCGCAAGCCCGTCCGACCGGCTCGCCGAGATCCGCGGCCGGGTGGCCGAGCTGCTCGCGACGGCCTTGGCGGCCGTCGCGAGCCTTCAGCAGTCAGCTATCAGCGGTCAGCATCCGGACTCCGCAACGCGAGAGCTGAAGGCTGACGGCCGAAGGCTGAGGGCTGGCGAGCGAAGCGAGCCCGCCGTCTGGCCCGCGGACCTCAACGCGGAGCGCAAGGGTCCCGGCGTGTGGGGCCGCGACCCCGAGGAGGTGCGCCGTGGCTGACCGGCTCGCCGCTGCCGTGGCGCGGGCCCGCGAGGCGCTCGCCCTGTTCGCCCCGGACCTCGTGCACAAGGGCATCTGGGGCTCGCCCGCGGGCAAGACCCTGCTGGCCCGGCGCATCGTCGCCGAGATCCCCGAGCACCGCGTCTACGTCGAGCCCTTTGCCGGCGGCGCGCAGGTGCTGTTCGCCAAGGACCCGTCCGAGGTGGAGGTGGTCGGCGATCTCGACCCCGAGATCGCCTTCGCCTTCCGCTTCGCCAAGAACGTCACGCCCGAGCAGATCGCCCGGCTGCGCCGCAAGAAGTGGGTGGGCGACAAGGAGCACTTCCGCAAGCTCTACGAGTCGGAGCCGCCCGACGACGAGCTGGAGCGGTTCTACCGCTTCGCGTACCTGGTGCGCTTCTCGTTCAACAAGCTGCGGCGCGGCACGATGCCCGACAAGCTGGTGGGCGTCGAGGCGCGCTTCGTGGACAAGCTCGAGCGGCTCGCCCCACGGCTCAAGCACGTCCGGGTCCGCTGCGCCGACTACCAGCAGGTGGTCGAGGAGTTCGACGGGCCGGACACCTTCTTCTACCTCGACCCGCCCTACGCGGGCTACGACGCCGACTGCCGGGTGGGGGCCGGGCACAAGGACTGGGACGAGGAGCGCTTCGGCCGGGTCATCCGCAAGATCCGCGGCCGGTTCCTGTGCACCTACGGGCTGCGCGGCGACCCCGAGCTGTTCAAGGGCTTCCACGTCCGTCGCTGGAGGCACACCTCGGGCGTGGGCACCCGGCGGGGCCAGGGGCTCCGCACGGGCGTCACGCTCGTCGCCACCAACTACGACCCGGACAAGGTCCGGCGCTTCCAGGTGGCCGTCTCGAAGACCATCTGGGGCTCGCCCGCGGGCAAGAAGAAGCTGGCCGCCCGGCTCGCCTCGCTGCTGCCGCCGCACGACACCTACGTCGAGCCCTTCGCCGGGAGCGCCGCGGTGCTCTTCGCCAAGGAGCCGGCGGACACCGAGGTCCTGGGCGACTCCGACCCGGAGATCGTCCAGGCGTACCGGATCATCAAGCGGCTGACGCGCAAGCAGCTCGAGCGGCTGCGGCGGATGCCCTGGACGGGCGACGAGGCGACCTTCAAGCGGCTGCTCGACGCCACGCCGGCCGACGACGTGGAGCGTCTGCACCGCTTCCTGTACCTGACCCACTTCTCCTACGGGAAGATGCGGGGCCGCAGCTTCAGCCCCTCGGTGCAGGGGGTGGCGGCCCGGACGGTCGAGCGCATCGAGGCCTTCGCCCCGCGGCTCAAGCACGTCCGCATCTACGGGGGCGACTACGAGAAGGTGGTCCGCAAGTACGACGGGCCCCGCACGGCGTTCTACTTCGACCCGCCGTACCCCGGCTACAACGTCGCCATCGGCGAGAGCGACTTCGACGAGGAGCGCTTCCTCGGCGTGCTGCGGTCGCTGAAGGGGAAGTTCCTGCTGACCTACGGCATCCGGGGGACGCTGCCGAAGCGGTTTGCCGAGGCGGGCTTCCGGGTCAAGCGCATCCGCCCGGCGCGGCACATCCGGGCGATGCGGGGCGTGGGCGGCCCGTCGGTGCTGACCTCCCTCCTCGTGTCGAACTACGACCTCGTCGAGAAGGCGCTCGCCGAGGTCGCGGGCGACGACTGGGAGATCGACGACTGGGACGGCGCGGCCGAGGCGGAGGACGCCGCCGCCGAGGAAACCGCCGAGCCGGACGGGACGGACGGGGCGGAGAAGGCGCAGTGGAGCCGGGCGTACATCAACAGCCTGCCCGACAGCGCCTTCCTCTACATCGAGCCGGGAGGCCGCAAGGACGAGGAGGGCAAGACGGTGCCCCGGCGGCTGCGGCACTTCCCGGTGCGGGACGACCGCGGCCGGCTCGACATCCCGCACCTGCGCAACGCCATCGCGCGCATCCCGCAGTCGAAGATCCCCGGCCTGACGGCCGAGCGGCTGCGGGAGCTGCAGGAGGAGGCGCGCAGGCTGCTGGCCGAGGCCCGCCGGCAGGCCGAGCGCGGCGCGGCCGCCAAGGACGAGACGGGCGGCGCCACGGCCTTCGACAAGTCGATCCCGCTCATCAAGGGCATCGACCCCGACGACGAGCGGTACGTCCTGGGCATCGTGCTCGAGCCCGAGGTGGTCGACGCCCAGGGCGACATCTACTCGGCCGAGGAGATCCGCCAGGCGGCCCACCGGTTCATGGAGGAGTTCGGCGGGCTCGGGGTGATGCACCGCTTCCGCGTCAACGGCGCGGTGAAGGTGCTCGAGAGCTACCTGGCGCCGGCGGACTTCGAGATCGGCGAGACCCGGGTGCGCAAAGGCACGTGGCTGCTCGCGGTCCGCATCCTCTCGGACGAGCTGTGGGAGCAGGTCAAGGACGGGAGGCTCACCGGCTTCTCCATCGGCGGCTCGGCGCGCCGCGTGCCGGAGCGGGTCGAGGCGGAGGCCGGGCAGAGGGAGGCTGCCTGATGGGCGCGAAGGACCGGGGCCGCGAGGTGCACCGCCTGCTCGACATCGTGGTCGAGGAGGTCTCGCTCGTGGACCGCGCGGCCAACAAGCACCGCTTTCTCATCGTGAAGCGAGGTGACCCGATGGACGAGAGCACGGCTGTGACCAGCGGGGCCCCGGCGGACGAGCCCGCCGCCGGGACGGAGACCCAGGCGGGCTCGGGGACGGACCGGGAGGCCGCAGGCGCGGAGCAGAGCCCCGGGCAGGAGAAGGAGACGCCGACGGAGGCGACCTCGCCTCCCGCCGACTCGCCGCTCGCCGTGGCGGTCCAGGCCCTCGAGGGGCTGACCGAGGCGGTGGAGCTGCTCGGCACGCTCGGCGAGGAGGAGGCGCGGGCCCGGCTCGTGGACCTGGCGGGCGAGCTGCGGGGCGTCTCCGAGCGGCTCGCCGCGCTGTCGGGCGCGCCCGAGTCCGGGGACGGAGCCGACGCCGGACGCCGGCGAGGGCGATCCCCGGCGCGGGCGACGGCAAGGACGCCGGGCCGGGCGGCGACGCCAAGGTACGCCCTGGCCGCGGTCATCGAGTCGGTCCGCGCGACGCTGCAGCGGGTGGGCTCGCTCGTCGAGGCCGCCGAGGGCGCGCCGGACGGCGGCGACGAGGACGGCGAGGCGGCCGGAGACGCCGCGGGCGACGGCGGGGCCGACGGGAGCGAGAGCGGCGGCGACGGGGGCGGCCTGGCGGGCCAGCTCGCCGAGCTGGCCGAGGCCCTGCGCTCGCTGACCGAGACGGTCAAGGAGCAGCAGCAGCGCCTCGCTCGCCTCGAGAAGCGCTTCGGCCTGCCGCACAGCGCGCCCGCCGAGGAGCGCCCCGCGCGGACCGACGACGACGAGGTGGGATGGCCCCTGGACCTCAACCGGCCCTTCGACCGCGACAGCGTCGACAAGGCCGTCTCGTTCCACGACGTGTGACCGACCCCCCGGCAGGGAGATGAGCCATTAGCCCTTAGCCATTAGCCGTTAGCCCGCGGCGGCTCGTGGCGGGGCGAGATGAGAGGGCAGCAGGCAAGGACAGCGAACAGCTAACGGCTAACAGCTAACGGCGGGCGAACGGAGTGAGCCCCATGAGCTACCTCAGCAACCGCACCATCCTGGAGAAGGCGGACCTCGCCCTCGCGGACCTGACCGCCGGGGGCGGCATCCTCAAGCCGGCGCAGGCCCAGAAGTTCATGCGCCTGCTCATCAAGGAGTCCGTCCTGATGAAGCTGGCGACGGTCGTCCCGATGGCCTCGCCCAAGCAGCAGATCTCGAAGATCAAGTTCGGCAGCCGCATCCTGCGGCCCGGCCAGGAGGCCACCGCGCTCGCCGCGGCCGACCGGGTCAAGCCCGATCTGTCGTCCGTCGAGCTGGACGCCAAGCTGTTCAAGGCCGAGGTGCGCCTCTCCGACGAGGTCCTCGAGGACAGCATCGAGCGGGGCGAGCTGCGCCAGACCATCATGGAGATGATGGCCGAGGCCATCAGCCGCGACATGGAAGAGGTCCTCATCAACGGCGACACCGCGTCGGCCGACCCCTTCCTCGCGGTGATGGACGGCATCATCAAGCAGGCCACGAGCAACGTGGTGGACGCCGCGGGCAACCCCATCTCGAAGAACCTGCTGCGCGACCTGCTCAAGACGCTGCCGAGCGAGCACCTGCGCGACAAGAAGGCGATGCGGTTCCTGACGAGCGTCGACGCCGACCTCGACTACCGCAACACGCTGGCCGAGCGCGCGACTGCCGTCGGGGACAAGTTCCTCGAGGGCGACACGCCCGTCCTCTACTCGGGCGTGCCGGTGCAGCCGGTGCCGCTGTTCCCCGAGAACCTCGGCGCGGGCGGCGACCAGACGGTCGTGCTGCTGTGCAACCCGAAGAACATCCACGTCGGCATCTGGCGGCAGATCCGCATCGAGTCGGCGCGGGACATCTCCGAGGGGACGCTCAAGATCGTCGCCACCTTGCGCTTCGACGTGAAGTACGCCGAGGAGCCCGGCGTGGCCAAGGCCGTCAACGTGCAGCTCTGATGCGGGAGGACTGAACGATGGAGACCCTGCTCGTCCGGCTCAAGCCCTACGACCCGCGGCGGGGGCACGTGCTGCGCCGGTTCACCTACCGCGGGATCAAGTTCCACGAGGAGCGCGGCTGGTACCGCGTGGAGAAGGCCGTGGGCGAGTACCTGCGCACGGTGCGGCAGGTGCACGGCGACGAGCACTCGCCGCCGGCCTTCGACGTGTGCACCGACGAGGAGGCGCGCGCGCTCGACGCCCGGGAGAAGGAGGCGGCGGCCACGCGCAAGGCGGCCACCGACGACATCAAGCTGTCGGCGGCCCGGCCCGAGGGCTCGGTCACCACGGCCGACCTGCCCGAGGCGGAGGCCCCTTCGACGGCCCCGCCGAAGGGCTCGGGCCGCAAGGGACGCAGGGGGTGAGGTGTACGCCACGGTCGACGACCTGCGCGCCGAGGGCGTCACGGAGCAGGAGGGCTCCGACGGCCGCCTTGCGGCGCTCATCGACGAGGCGAGCCGGACCATCGACCAGGCGTGCGGGTGGTTCTTCGAGCCGCGCCTTCGCGCCTACCGGATCGACGGCCGGGGCGCGCCCAGCATCGAGCCGCCCGCGCCGCCCATCCGCATCGACCGCCTCGCCGTCGGCGGCGCCGAGCTGTCGCTGGACCCCGAGGACCTCGTCGTCGTGGGCGCGCCCGTGCAGCCCGGGTTCGACGGGCCGAGGCTGACGCTATGCCACGGCCGGCGCTTCCCACGGGGCCGGGGCAACGTCGTGGCCGAGGGGCTGTGGGGCTACACCGAGGACGACGGGACGCCCACGGGGCGCACGCCGCTCGAGATCCGCCGCGCCTGCATGCTGCTCGTGCTGCGGTGGCTGCACCCGCTCACCGCCGACGCCTCGGCCGAGGCCCGCAACCGCTGGCGCATCCTCGAGGAGCGCACCCGCGACCAGAGCTACAAGCTCGACCGCGCGGGCGCGGCGGGCCCCTTCACCGGGGACCCGGAGATCGACGCCATCCTGGCCCGCTACCGCCGGCCGCTCGCCCTGGGAGGTGCGTGATGCGAGGCCGGCTCATCTTCCCGTTCCTGGCCGAGCTGTTCCGGCTCGACACGCACGCCATGGCGACGGCGGACCCGGACGGCCCGGGCCCGCTGGCGTCGGGCTACGACCCGGACTTCAAGGAGCCGGTGCTCGTCGACGCGGACGACGACGGCATCGGCGAGCGCGTGCGGGCCGAGCACCCTCCGGTGCGGGTGCCCTGCCAGGTCGACACCAAGGTCTTCGAGGAGCTGCGCATGTTCGCCTCGGGCAACGCGCCGCGCTCCCGCATCGACCTGGTGTTCCACTTCAAGGACCTCGAGCGCCTGGGCCTGGTGCACGCCGAGACCGGCGAGGCCCTCATCCGCCCGGGCGACCGGCTCGGCGCCATCTACGACCGGGCCGGCGCGCTCGTGCAGTCGGTGCGCACGCCGCCCGGGCTCTACGTGACCGAGGCGCGGCCCATCGGCTTCGGCCTCCACATGGCGCGGCCGCGCCGCAACCTGCTGCTGGTCGCCTTCGAGGACCGGCAGCCCGCCGCAGGGAGGGGCGCATGAGAGAGGTGATGCTCGCGCTGGCGCTGGCCTCGACGCTCTCGGGCTGCGTCCACGTCTGCCGGGCCATGCAGACCCGGTGCAACGGGCCCTACGTCGAGATCTGCGACGAGGGCGGCCGCTGGCAGCGCGTGATGAACTGCGACGACGTGCGGGGGCCGGACGGCGGGCCCTGGATGTGCTGCCCGTCCGCGGACGGGGGCCACGCCTGCCTGCCCGCAGGCGAGTGCGGGGGAGGTGACGCGCGATGAGCGGACGCCCCCGAGGAGCCTCCTTCGAGCCCACGCCCGAGACGGTCCGCGCGCTGTGGCGGCACATGACCGGGCTCTACGGGACCCGCGTCGTGGACAAGGCAAGCGCCGTCGAGATGCGCCTCGCCGCCTTCGCGCTCGGCAAGATGGGCGTGCTCGACCCGGAGGCCTTCATGCGCCGGTACACGACCACCGTGGGCCGGCGCATCTACGTGCCCTTCGAGGTCGGCCGGCCCGGGCGAAGCCACGACCTGTGGAGCCAGGTCGTCGTCTGCGCCCACGAGCACCAGCACGTCGAGCAGCTCCTGCGGGACGGGTGGCTGCGGTTCGCGGGGCGCTACCTGCTGTCGAGCGCGGCCCGGGCCGCCTACGAGGCCGAGGCCTACCGCTCGAACCTGGAGCTCGCCTTCTGGCGCACGGGCGAGGTGCCCGACCCGGGCAGGCTCGCCGCGCGGCTGCGCGACTACGGCTGCACCGACGCCGACGTCGCCATGGCCCGGCGGATGCTCGAGCTGTCGGCCGAGACGGTCCGGCGCGGCGGGGTGGCGAACCGGGCCTCGCAGAAGGTCATCGCCTGGCTCGAGGCGCACGCCCTCGGCCCTGAGCCGGAGGGGGTCGCATGACCGCGGTGCGCAAGACCGGCGACTGGGCCCTGGCCCGGAGGCTGCTCACCGGGGCCCCGGCGAAGCTCAAGGCCGCCGTGGGCACGGCGCTCCGCCAGGAGGCCCACCTGCTGCGCAAGGAGATCGTCCAGGGCATCACCCGGCAGGCCCCTGGCGGCGAGCCGCTGCGTCCTCCGTCGCCGCTCACGCTGGCGGCGCGGAAGATGAAGCGCCGGGGCGGCACCAAGGCGCTCATCGTGCGGGGGGACCTCCGCAACGCCGTCGACGCCATCGTCAAGGGCGACGAGGCCTTCGTCGGCGTGCCCCGCAAGGCCCGGGGCAAGGACGGCAAGCCCGTCGTCGACGTGGCCCGGGTCCAGGAGTTCGGCGCGGGACCCATCGTCATCCCCATGACCCCGGCCATGCGCCGGTTCCTGTTCGCCCTGCTCCGCAAGGCGGGCCAGGAGCCCCGGGGCGGCTCGGGCCGGGGCGTGGTCGTCGTCCAGATCCCGCCGCGGCCGTTCCTGCGGCCCGCGTTCAAGCGGTTCGAGAAGGGGGCCCAGAAGCGGTTCCTCGGCCGCGTCGCGGCGCTCATGGGCATGGCCGCGGGGCCGGTCCCGTCGGACCGGGAGGGGGTGTGAGATGGCCGTGCCCGCGCTGACCGGCGTCTCCCCCTCGAGCGGCCCCGCGGGCGGCGGGGACCTCGTGCGTCTGATCGGCTCGGGCTTCGCGCCGCAGGTGGCCGTGCTCTTCGGTGAGGCGCCCGCCGAGGTGCTGTCGGTTCGTGACGAGGCCGGCGTCTCGGTCGCCGACGTGAGGACCCCGGCCCACGCCGACGCGGTGGTCGACGTCACGCTCCGCAACCTCGACGCCGCGGGCGAGCCCGTGCCGGGCGAGGAGGCCGTGCTCGCCGGGGCCTACCGGTTCCTGCGGCCGCGCATCGTCCGGGAGTCCGACCTCACGCGGCTCGTCCGCACGCTGCTCCGGGAGCTGAAGCAGCAGGTCGTCGAGAACACCAGCATCAGCGTCTCGGTGGACTACGACGACGCGGCCGCCGAGGGCATCAGCGTCGTCGCCATCTCGAAGCTCCCCGCGCTCGTGCTCTCCGGCCCGCGCCTCGCCGAGAACCGCTTCTTCTCGACCAACGAGCCGCGCGAGGACGTGGTGGCCGGACCGGGCGGCCCCGAGGTCGTGCGCCGCAGGCCGCCGCTCACGGTGGACCTCTCCTTCACCCTGACCGCGGCCTCGGACCGCACCGTCGAGCTGCTCAACCTCATGGCCGCGGTCGCCACGTTCCTCAACCGCAACCGCTGGATCGAGATGCCGCGCGACCCGGACGACCCGTCGAGGGGCACGGTCCGCTGGGAGATGGACCCCGAGGGGGAGTTCCGCACCCGGCTCGACGGCCCGGACGACGTGCGGGTGTTCACCTGCGGCCTGGTCGTCCGCGGCTTCGACGTGGACGAGGGCCTGCCGATGGACATCGGCCACGAGGTGGCCGATGTCCAGCTATCAGCCGTCAGCATTCAGCCATCAGCAAGGAGCAATGATGCGTGACTTCAAGAACCTCAAGGTCTGGGAGAAGGCCCACCGCCTGACCCTGGACGTCTACCGTGCAACGGAGGGCTTCCCGCGCGAGGAGCGGTTCGGTTTGACCGGGCAGCTTCGGCGCGCGGCGGCATCCATCGCCACCAACCTCGCCGAGGGGTGCGGTCGCGACAGCGACGCCGAGCTGGGTCGGTTCGTCGCCGTGGCCGCAGGCTCGACGAGCGAGACGGAGTACCATCTGCTCCTCGCACGCGACCTCGGCTACCTCGACCCTGAAACCCACGCACGGCTCGAAGCCCAGACCTTCGAGGTGCGCAAGATGCTCGCGGCATTCCTCCGGCGGCTGAAGGCTGACCGCTGAGGGCTGACCGCTTTGCGAACGGAGTGAGCAATGCAGCTTCTCTCTTCCAAGGTCGTCGTCGTCGAGGAGGAGCCCCGCGTCCGGGGCATCCCCTCGGCTCCCACCTCCGTGGCCGGCGCGGTCGGCGTCACCGAGCGCGGCCCCGTCGGCAAGGCCGTGCTCGTCAACTCCTTCGAGGAGTTCCAGCAGCGGTTCGGAGGCTTCACCAAGGACTCGGACCTGGCGCTCGCCGCCATGGGCTTCTTCGAGAACGGCGGAAGCCAGCTTTGGGTCGTGCGCACCGTCCACTACACGGACGTCTCCGACCCGGCCACGGCCACCGCGGTCCGCGCCTCCGGCTACCTGACCACGCCCGGCGCGCCCACGCCCGCCGTGGTCACGGGCGCCGTCCCGGCTCCCTTCCGGCTGAAGGACGGGGACCGGATCGTGCTCTCGGTGGGCGGCGGCCCCGACCAGGAGGCCGTCTTCAACGCGGCGCCCGCCAAGGTCGCCGCCGTGGGCCCCGGCCCCTTCGCCCTGGCCGACGGGCAGACGCTCACGCTCCGCTTCGACGGGGGCCCCGAGCAGACCGTCACCTTCGCCGCGGCCGACTTCGCCGACATCGGCAACGCCACCGCCGACGAGCTGGCCGCGGTCATCAACGCCCAGATCGCCGGCGGCAAGGCCGTGGTCGAGGCGGGAGTGCCGACCCTCGTCTCCGACACCGAGGGCACGGCGAGCCGGGTGGAGGTCACCGGCGGCAGCGCCAACGGCGCGCTCGGCTTCCCCGGCGGCGCGCAGAGCGGCGCGGGCAACGTCGCCGACGTCTCGGCCGTCACCGTCGCCGAGGTCGAGGCCCTGGTGGAGGCGGCCGTGCCCGGCGTGACCGTTGAGACCGGCCCGGGCGGCGTGCTCGAGCTTCGCACCACGGCCACCGGCGCCGCGGCCAGCCTCGAGGTCCGGCCCGCCACCGCGGCCGCGTTCGGCCTCGACAACGACCCGCACGCGGGAAGCGACTCGGGCGCGGCCAACGCCATCCGCGTCGAGGGCAAGGACCCAGGCGCCTACGCCAACCGCATTGAGGTCGAGGTCAAGGCTCCGACCTCGGGCGAGGCGGGGCTGTTCGACGTGGCCGTCATCGAGGACGGCGTCTACCGCGAGACGTTCCCCAACCTCGCCATGGACCCCGGTCACGAGCGGTACGTCGAGCGCGTGGTCAACGACGAGCGCACGGGCTCCGTGCTCGTCCGCGTCGTCGACCAGCTCCTGCCCGGCGCGCCCGTGCCCGACGTGCAGACCGTCCCCCTCGGCGGCGGCGACGACGGCCTCGCCGGGCTCGGCGACAACGACTTCATCGGCTCCGAGACCGGCAAGACCGGGCTGCACGCCCTCGACCGCGTGCAGGACCTCGCGCTCCTGCTCGTCCCCGGCCGCGCCACCGCGGCCGTCCACAACGCGATGGTCCGCTACTGCGAGGTGGTCCGCGACGGCGCGGTCTTCGCCATCCTCGACCCGCCCGAGGGCGCGAGCGCCACGGGCATCGTGAACTACGTCCAGAGCACCGCGGCGCTCCTGGGCCTCACCGAGCACGCGGCCATCTACTGGCCCCGCGTGAAGGTGCTCAATCCCCAGCGCAGCGTCTTCGGCTCGGCCGACAAGATCGTGGTCCCGCCCTCGGGCATCGTCGCCGGCGTGTACGCCCGCACCGACGCGGCGCGCCCCGGCGGCGTCTACGACCCGCCCGCCGGCATCGACAAGGGACGGATGTTCGGCGTGCTCGGCTTCGAGACCGACGAGGTCCTCGAGGAGGCCAAGCGCGACCTCGTCTACCCCAAGCGCATCAACCCGCTGACCACCGGTCCGGGCCTGCCGCGCTACATCGACGGCTCCCGGACGCTCAAGGGCGACGGCAACTTCCCCTACGTCGCCGAGCGGCGCGGGGTCATCTTCATCGAGCGCAGCCTCAAGCAGGGCCTGCAGTTCGCCCGGCACAAGAACAACACCGAGGGCCTGCGCGCCCAGGTCCGCAGGACCATCACCGCGTTCCTGCTCACCCAGATGAACAACGGCGCCTTCCGGAGCCGCGAGCCCGACAAGGCCTTCTTCGTGGACGTCTCCGACCAGCTCAACACGCCCTCGGTCGTCTTCGCGGGCAAGCTCATCGTCCGCATCGGGCTCGCCACCAACAAGCCCGCCGAGTTCATCGTGCTGCGCATCAGCCAGGACACCCGGGCGCTCGAGGCGGAGCTGGCAGCAGCGGGAGGTTGATCGTGCCGCGTGGCGTCCCGAAGAGCGGTCTGTGGCGCGGCATGGAGCCGCTCGACGAGTGGGTCCGCCGCATGCAAGCGGAGGCGCCCCTGTGCGCCTGCGGCTGCGGGCAGCGAATCACGAGTGGGATCCTCTAGAGTCGACCTGCAGGCATGCAAGCTTGAGTATTCTATAGTCTCACCTAAATAGCTTGGCGTAATCATGGTCATAGCTGTTTCCTGTGTGAAATTGTTATCCGCTCACAATTCCACACAACATACGAGCCGGAAGCATAAAGTGTAAAGCCTGGGGTGCCTAATGAGTGAGCTAACTCACATTAATTGCGTTGCGCTCACTGCCCGCTTTCCAGTCGGGAAACCTGTCGTGCCAGCTGCATTAA
>AMFO01000317.1_pt1 | contig 32186 bp, 29 predicted proteins | sample 552608 | NCBI WGS metagenome assembly AMFO01 (sample SAMN01893955, study PRJNA167987) | microbial mat metagenome | biome: hydrothermal vent | place: USA: Loihi, Hawai'I | collected 2003-05-01
AAGAAGCTCCTGGAGTGCGAGGCATGAGCCGGCGCCGGCCGCGCTGGAACGGGCTCCTGCCCGTGGCCAAGGCCTCCGGCCCCACCTCGCACGACGTGGTCGACATGGCCCGCCGGGCCCTCGGCGAACGCCGCATCGGCCACACCGGCACCCTCGACCCGGCCGCGGAGGGGCTGCTCCTGCTGTGCGTCGGGCGCACCACCCGCCTCCAGCAGTACCTCCTCGGCTGGAACAAGACCTACCGGGGCCTCCTCCGCCTGGGACGCGCCACCACGACCTACGACGCCGAGGGCGAGACCATCCCGCCGTCGGGTCCGGTGCCCGAGCTGGACGACACGGTCCTGGCGTCCCTCGCGCAAAGGTTTTCCGGCGAGATCCAGCAGCTCCCGCCCCCATACTCCGCCAAGAAGGTGGCCGGGAGAAAGCTTTATGAGCTGGCCCGGGAAGGCCGCGACGTCGAGGTCAAGCCCAAGGCGGTGACCGTGCTCGCGCTCAAGCTTGAGCGCGCGGCCGGCGACCTCCTGTCGTTCGAGGTGACCACGTCCACCGGCTTTTACGTGCGTTCCCTGGCCCACGACATCGGCGTGCATCTCGGCTGCGGCGGGCATCTCAAGCATCTCGAGCGCGTCAACATCGGGCCCTACACGCTGGACAGGGCGCTGCCCCAGGCCGAGCTGGAGGCCACCGAGGACCCCGCCACAATCGTGGAGGGGCCGTTCTGGATTCCCCTCGACGCGGTGGAGTTGCCGTTCCCCCGGATCGATCTCAACCCGGCCGCCCGGGACCGCTTCCTGCACGGGGGCGAGGTCATCGTGCTCCACCGGGGTCCCACCGCCCTCGCCCCGGGAGACAGCGTCGCCGTCCACGGCCAGGAGGGGCCGTTGATCGGCGTCGGCGTGGCGGCCAACGTGCTCGCCCGCGGCAGGACGGTGGTGATCCGGCCGCGCATGGTCCTGGCGGAGGATGCCTCATGACGCAGCCGTTGCCAGATCGGCGCCGTCCTGGTAACGTATGGCCGCCTTCGTCACCGGAAGGCTGTGCAAGGTTTGGAGGAAACCCGTGAGTCACTTCGACGTTCAAAAACCTGGAATCATCGACGAGTTCCGCACCCACCCCGGGGACACCGGTTCCCCTGAGGTCCAGGTCGCGCTGCTGACGCGCCGGATCCAGTACCTGACCGAGCATTTCAAGACCCACAAGAAGGATTTCCACTCCCGGCGGGGTCTGCTCAGGCTGGTCGGACGGCGGCGCCGTCTCCTCGATTACCTGAAACGGAAAGACATTGCGCGCTACCGTGACCTCGTCAAGAGGCTCGGCCTGCGCGGGTAAGGACACCTGAATGACCATCACGAAGTCCGTCGAAATCGACGGCAAGACACTCACCTACGAGCTGGGCAAGATCGCGAAGCAGGCGGACGGCGCCTGCACCGTCCGCCTCGCGGACACCATCGTCCTGGTCACCGCCTGCGCGGCGTCCACCGAGAGAACCGGCATCGATTTCCTTCCCCTGACCGTCGACTACCGCGAGTACACGTACGCCGGCGGCAGAATCCCCGGCGGCTGGTTCAAGCGGGAGGGACGGCCCACCGAGAAGGAGATCCTCACCTGCCGGGCCATCGATCGGCCGCTGCGGCCCCTCTTCCCCTCCGGCTACCACCGCGAGACCCAGATCATCGGCATGGTGCTCTCCGCGGACGGCGCCAACGACCCCGACGTGCTGGCCCTCAACGGCGCCTCCATGTCGCTGATGGCGGCGCGCAAGATCCCCTTCTTCACGCCCGTCGCCGCGGTGCGCGTGGGCCGGGTGAACGGCGACTTCGTCCTCTTCCCCACCCACGAAGAGCGTGACGCGGGCGACCTCGACCTGGTCGTGGCCGGGACCGAGGACGCCGTGGTGATGGTCGAGGCCGGCGCCAACGAGCTGCCCGAGAGCGTGCTGCTCGACGCCATCGACCTCGCCCACCGCAACATCAAGCGGATCATCGCCACCCAGCGCGAGATCCTGGCCGAGCTGGGCGTGGAGAAGGAGCCTTGGGCTCCGCCGGAGAACCCGTGGCCCGAGGACTTCGAGGCCGCGCTCCGCGAGCGCTGGACCGGCCCGCTCACCGAGGCCCTGCACGTCAAGGGCAAGCTCGCCCAGCACGAGGCGATCAGGGCGGTGCGCGACGAGGCGGTCGCCGCCCTGCCCGAGGAGCAAGCCGAGGAGCAGGCCCCCTGGGTCAAGGCCATCTTCCAGACCCTGGAGAAGGAAATCACGCGCAAGACCATCCTCGAGGACGGCCGGCGCCTGGACGGCCGCGCCTTCGACGAGATCCGGCCGGTCAGTTGCGAGGTGGACCTGCTGCCCCGCACCCACGGCTCGGCGCTGTTCACCCGCGGCGAGACCCAGGCCATGGTGACCTGCACCCTCGGCACCTCAGAGGACACCCAGATCATCGAGGCCTTCGAGGGCGAGAGCCGGCAGCGCTTCCTCCTCCACTACAACTTCCCGCCCTTCTCGGTGGGCGAGGTCCGTTTCCTGCGCTCGCCCGGCCGCCGCGAGATCGGCCACGGCAACCTCGCGCGCCGCGCGCTGACGCCCATGATCCCGCCCGAGGAGGAGTTCCCGTACACCATGCGGGTGGTCTCCGACATCCTGGAGTCCAACGGCTCCTCGTCCATGGCCACCGTGTGCGGCGGCTCCATGGCCCTGATGTCGGCCGGCGTGCCGGTCAAGAAGGCCGTGGCCGGCGTGGCCATGGGTCTCGTGTCCGACGGTCAGCGCCACGCCGTGCTCACCGACATCGCCGGCCAGGAGGACCACTTCGGCGACATGGACTTCAAGGTCGCCGGCACCAGGGACGGCGTGACCGCCCTGCAGATGGACATCAAGATCTCCGGGCTCGACCGCGCCATCCTCGAGCAGGCTCTGGAGCAGGCGCGCAAGGCCCGCCTCTTCCTCCTCGACCGGATGGCCGAGGCCATCCCCGAGCCGCACGAGGACATCTCGCCCTACGCCCCGCGCATCACCCAGATCAAGATCGACCCGGACACCATCCGCAACGTCATCGGGCCGGGCGGCAAGACCATCCGCAGCATCATCGAGCAGACCGGGGCGCGGATCAACGTCGAGGACGACGGGACCGTCCAGATCGCCACCAACGACGGCGCGGCGGCCGAGAAGGCCATCGCCATCATCCACGGCCTGACCCGCATGCCCGAGGTGGGCGAGGTCTACGAGGGCGTCGTCCGCCGCATCGAGCCTTACGGGGCGTTCGTGGAGATCCTGCCCAACCACGACGGGTTGCTGCACATCTCCGAGATCTCCATGGAGCGCATCCCCGACATCCGGGACGTGCTCTCCGAGGGTGACACGATCAAGGTGAAGATCATCGGCATCGACGCCAACGACCGGATCAAGCTCTCGCACCGGGTGATCCTCGAGGAGGAGGCCAGGGCGCGGGGCGAGGAGATCCCCCACCGCGAGACCCGCCGGCCCGAGCGGCGCAACGACCGCAACGACCGGCGCGGCGGCCGTCCGGGCCGCGGGCGCAACGACCGCGGGGGCAACCGGCGCTGAGGGCGCGTATACCCGCGATCGAGCAAACGATGCCGGCCGGGGTCACCCGGCCGGTTCTTCGTTGCCGCTCCCCGATCCCAGCTCCCGGCAGCGGCGGTAGGCGGCCCAGACGGCGTCGGAGAGCACGGTCCGCAGCCTCCCCTTCTCCAGCTCGTACAGGGCCTCGGCGGTGGTGCCGCCGGGCGAGGTCACCCGGTTGCGCAGCCGGGCCACGTGCTCCGGGGCCTCCATGGCCAGCTCCACCGCCCCGAGCATGGTCTGGTGGACCAGCCGCGCCGCCAGCCGCCGGGAAAAGCCGAGGTGGACGCCGGCCTCGATCAACGCTTCCATGAAGAGGAAGACGTAGGCCGGCCCGGTCCCGGAGAGGGCGGTGGCCATGTCCAGCTCCTCCTCGTGCGACACGTACTCCTCCTCGCCGAGGGCGGAGAGGACGGTCCGCACCTTCCGCCGGCCGGCACGGTCCACGGCGGGGGTCGCCGTCCAGACCGACATCCCCTTCCCGATCTGGGCCGGCGTATTGGGCATGACGCGGACCACGGCCGGCGTGCCCAGCGCCCGGCGGATGCGCTCCAGGGTCGCGCCGGCCACGATGGTCATGACCAGCGTCTCCGGCGCCACCCGGCCCCCGAGATCCGCGAGCACCTCGCCGAGCACCTGCGGCTTGACCGTGATGATGACCACCGAGCCCCGCGCCGCCGCCTCGCCGTTGTCCGCGGTCGCCTCGATGCCGTAGGCCGCGGCCAGCTCGGCCCGCCGGTCCTCCCGCGGGTGGCTGGCGAGAATCCGCCCGGGCCTGACCAAGTCGTCCCGGAGCAGGCCCTCGACGATCGCCTCGCCCATCATCCCGCAGCCGATTATCGCGATGGTCTCGTCCCGCAGCGCCATGTCTCCCCCGTTTCAGCCTTCCAGGACCGCCCGCGCCGCCGCGGCGGCCGCGCCGCGCCGGATCACCGCTCCCATGTCGGCAAGCACCGTCTCCAGGGCCGTCAGGCACAGTAACACGTGCCGCGGCGTGCAGGAGGCGCCCATGAGCCCGATCCGCCACATCCGCCCGGCGCCCTCGCCGAGGCCGGCTCCGATCTCCAGGGAGAAGTCCTCCAGGAGCCGCCTCCTGACCGCCGCCTCGTCCACGCCGGCCGGCACCGCGACCACGTTGAGCTCCGGCAGCCGATGCTCGGGGGCCACCGGGAGCTCCAGCCCCATCGCCTCCAGCCCGGCGCACAGGGCCAGGTGGTTGCGGCGGTGCCTGGCCCACGCCTTCTCGAGCCCCTCCTCGTGGAGCATCACCAGCGCCTCGTGGAGGGCGTACAGCGCGTTCACCGGCGCCGTGTGGTGGTAGGTGCGCCGCTGCTGCGAGCCCCAGTACCCCATGACCAGGCTCATGTCCAGAAACCAGCTCTGCACGGGCATCTTCCGGCGCTCGATCCGTTGCACGGCCCGCGGTCCGAAGGTCACCGGCGAGAGACCGGGCACGCAGGAGAGGCACTTCTGGCTGCCCGAGTACGTGGCGTCGATACCCCAGCCGTCGACCTCCACCGGGATCCCGCCCAGGGAGGTCACCGTGTCCACGACGGCCAGGCAGCCGTGGCGGTGCGCCAGCTCCACCACGGCGGCCGCATCGGAGCGCGCGCCGGTCGAGGTCTCCGCGTGCACGAACGCCACCAGGGATGCCTCGGGATGCTCCTCGAGGGCCCGCTCGACCTTGGCCGGGTCCACCGGATCCCCCCAGGCGTCCTCGACGGTGACCGCCGTGGCGCCGCAGCGCTCCACGATGGCCTTCATGCGGCCGCCGAAGACTCCGTTGACGCAGACGACGACCGTGTCGCCGGGCTCGACGAGGTTCACGAGGCACGCCTCCATCCCGGCCGAGCCGGGGCCCGAGACGGGCAGCGTGAGGCGGTTCGTCGTCCGGAACGTGGCGCGCAACAGCTCCTGGATCGCGTCCATGAGCCCGACGAAGCTCGGATCGAGGTGGCCCACCGTGGGCTGGGCCATGGCCGCCAGCACGCGGGGCGGCACGTCCGAGGGCCCCGGCCCCATCAGCACGCGTCGCGGCGGGAAGTAGGACTCTGCCATGGTCGTTCCTCCTTTCCGATCGAAGTCCGTCCATTATGGAACGCCCCGGTTCGTTGGGGAAGAGCGCCGTGAGACAGGGCGGCTTCGCTGCCCGTCGTCGAACGGCGTCCCGAGCGAGGGCCCGCAAGGGCCAGAGCGACGGGACCTCATCACGCCCGGAGCGCTCCCCGGAGCAGTGGGCGGCGCGCTCCGCTGCCGCATTGTCATTGCGAGGAGGCTTCCCCCAGGAAGCCGACGAAGCAATCCCCTCACGATTGGACAACGCAACGGAACACTGGGTGGCGCGCTCCAACGCCGTCAGGGGTCGCCACGTCGCCGGGCTGCGCCGAGTCCCCTTCGTCGCTTCGCTCCTCGGGGTGGCGTGCGCGCAAGCGAAGCGAAGCTTCGCGCGCTTACGCCACCTCGCGATGACAGCGCAAAGGGTTCTCCCGACGGTACGGTCGGGACGGGAGGGCCCTTGACATCGCCGGGCGTTCGACCGATATTCGCGGTATCTCCGGGGATCGCGGGCGTTCGACGGATCTCGCAGCCGCGTGAGCCACTGCAAGGGTCCGGGCGGGCATACCCGCCGCCACGAAATCCCGCTGCGGCGGGATTTCGTATGTGCGGCCTTAGCGCCCGGCCAGCGTCTCCAGGAACGCGTCGAGAGCCCTTCCCGCTGGAAACTGCTCGACCACGAACAGCCTCGGATCCTCCGAAGCCTCGGTCGCGCCCCCCATGCGCCTGAGCGGCGAGACGACGACCAGCGGGAGCGAGGGCTGGATCCTCCGGAAGCGCCGGTACACGTCCTCGGCCCGGCTCAGCGAGACCAGGTCGACGACGACCCACGCCGGCGCGGGCGAGTACTCCAGGCCGTGGGGCACCTCTTCGGGCTGGATGGTCAGACCCTCGAGGTGGCGGCTGTCCAGCGCCTCGCGAATCTCCTCCCGCCGCCGCGGCCGGTCGCTCACGATCCACACGACCTGCCTGGTTCCCGCCTCGTCCCCGAGCTCGCGCTCCATCTCGCTCGCCAGCAGGTCGGCGATCTCGCCGGCCACCTCGCCGAGCCGGAGCAGGCCCCGCCTCCCGCGCTCGCCGACGGCCTGGAGAACCTCCAGCGCCGCCCTCTGGCGCGCCGGGTCCTCCGAGCCCAGGGCGAGCTGGCACTGGCCGAGAATCGACGTCACCAGGTCCTCCTGGGTGCCGAGGGCCGCCTGCAGGTTGGCGACGAGACCCGCCAGCTGGGTCATGGCCCGCCTGGTCTCGCGAAGCTCTCGCTTCAGCGCCCTGAGCTCCTCTTCCTTCGACAGGTCGCGCACGAACGCCACCAGCCTCGACTCTCCGCCCTCGTCCACCGGCCACAGCTGGGCCTCGAACGGGATGGCCCGCCGCCCCCCGGGATCGATGCGGCCGCCGAACTGGGCGGTGCCCTCCCGGTGCAGCCTGTCGAGAAGCTCGGGCGACAGCGTCTCCGGCCAGCCCCCCGCCCCGCGCGCGCCCTCCGCCAGCGCGAGGAACCGTTTCCCGGCCTCGTTGGCGTCGAGGAGCCTTCCCTCGCCGTCGAGCACCAGCACCGGCTCCGAGACGTGGCGGAAGACCTGGTGAAGGCGCGCGCTCTGGACCACCTCCCGGGTGAGGTCCGAAAGGGTCCACACCGACCCGATGGAATGCTCCCGGCGACCGAGGGCGGATACCGTCACCCGCAGGCGCCGGTCGTTCAGAGGGACCACTCTCTCCCGAACGGACTCCCCGGAGAGCACCGCGCCGAGCACCGGCGCCATGTCCCTGCGCGACGGCTCGTCCAGGAGATCCAGCAGGGGGCGCCCGTCCACGGCCGGCGCCCGGATCCCGAGCAAATCCACCGCCCGCGGGTTGCAGTACCGCACCCGCCCTCCCGCGTCCAGCGACAGGATCCCGTCGGCAGCGGTCCGGACGATCTCTCCGAGCTCCGCTTGGGCGTCGGTCGCCCTCTGAAACAGGCGGTGGTTCATCGTCGCCAGGGACAGCTCGGCCCCGAAGAACTCGAACAGGGCCCTCTCGTCGGGCTCCAGCCTGCGTGGAGCCGGCCAAGCCAGCGCCAGCGCCCCGAGCACGGTGCCCCGGAAGCCCAGGGGTACGACGGCCAGCGCCTCGATCCCGGCGACCTGAAGGCCCCGGGCCTCGAGCATCTCGTCACCGCCCGTGCTCTCCACGAAGATCGCCGCCGTCTCGTTCGCCGCGCCCGAGGCCAGCTCCTGCAGGGCGCCGGCGAGCTTCTCCCGGCGGACCCCGTCCACGCCGACGCTCCACCGGACGGCCCACGACCCGCCGTCGCCCGGGGTGGCGTCCAGGGCCAGGGCCATCGGCGCCCCAAGCACCGTCCGGGCGTGCTCTCCCACCGTGGCGAAGAGCTCCTCCTGGCTCGTCGCCAGCCCCACGCCGCGCATCATCGACCGGACGGCCTTGACGGCCTCCAGGTGACGGCGGACGGCGGCGCCCGTTTCGATGCGGACGAGCACCTCCCGCGCCAGCTGCACGAGCTGCCAGACGTCGGCCGCATTGTCCCAGGTGAACGGCTTCTCGCCGGGAGCGGCCATCACCACCGCCACCAGGTCGATGGCCTCGCCGGAGAAGATGGGGCACAGGATTTCCTGACCCGGCGCGTCCCTCCCCTTGCGCGCGGCGACGATTTTCTGGATGTCCTCGGCGGCCAGGAAGACGCCCAGCTGCCGGTTGGGATCGTTGAGCAGGAGTGGGTTCCCGCGGCCCGAGAAGAAGCGCTGGAGACGTCCCTCGGCCTCCTGGCGCGAGTCGCCGAACATGGCGAGGAACGCCTCGGCGTACTCCGGTTGTTGCATCATGCGGATGAACTCCCGGCCCCACCCGCGCAGCGTGAAGTTCATTTCCCTCGCTCCGGGATCGGACGCCCAGACGAGGCGGACGGCCGCCGCATCCCCCCGGTAGACCCTGATCTCGGTGGCGCCCGGAAGCATCTCGTGAACCGCGTCCCAGAGGGCGGACCAGACCTCGTCCGCGCGGACGGCCGAGGCGATCCGCGGCATCGAGTCCAGCATGATCCGCCGGCTTCGGTCCCTGGCGGCGAAACGCGTGTAATCGTGCAGGACCGCCAGCCACGCGTCCGGCCTGATCCGCCGGGCGTGCAGGTGAAGGCGGCGGCCCCCGCCCGTATCGGACGCCAGGCTGAAGCGTGCCTGGACCACCCCGGCGGTTGCGGGGGCCGCGAGCCTGGCCGCGATCTCGCCCCGGTCCTCCGGGTCCACGAGCTCGAGGAAGCTGCGTCCGACCAGGGTGCCCCGGGCCACGCCCAGGAGCCGCATCACCGTCGACGAGACGTCGAGGATGCGGCCCTCGGCGTCGAAGAGCACGGCCGGGTCCGGCATGTTGTCCAGCAACCTGTGCATCCACCGCTCGGCCTTCTTGGCCGAGACCAGGCCGTGCCGGAGCTCCAGCCCGACGTCGATGATGCGCGCCACCACGGTCACCATCTGAAGGACAGGGTCGCGGGAGGTCGCGGTATGGGCGAGGGACACGACCAGGGCGCCCCGCAGGGCCTCCCCGGAGCCGAGCGGCTGGACCCACACGGTTCGGTCACCGGCGACCGGGCCGGGTCCCCCCCCGGGCGCCCGCTCCAGGAAGATTCGCGTGCCCTGGCTCACGTCGCTCCCGTCGAAGAACCGCTCGGCGGCCCGCTCGACCTCCTCGCGGGTGAGGTCGCCCCGGGACGCGACCAGCGGCGCTCCGCCGGCGACGTCCGGATCGCCGAAGAAGACGACGCCGACCCCCTCGGCGGGCAGCGACTCTCCGAGGGTCTCGGCCACGCTGTCGAGCAAGGTCGCGGCGTCGGTCCTCCGGCTGACCTCGCGCCCCAACCGGGAGACGATCTCGACGATCGAGCTGTATCCGCCGTCGCCGGCGTTTTCGAGGTGCATGCACCCCGATTATACCGGGCCCGCTTGCCTCGCGGGTGCGGGTGGCTTACGCTGCGCAGGCGATGCCGAACACACGCGAGGTGTGGAGCCGGGAGCGCCGCGAACGGCGCCGGGAGCTGCGGCGCCGCCGGTACCGGGCGGGCCTGCGGCCGATGGCCGTGGCCGCCTGGAACATCTCCAAGGAGCACAACGTCGGCAGCCTCGTTCGCACCGCGCACGCCGCCGCCGTGGAGGAGGTCCTCCTCGTCGGCGAGCGCGAGTGGAACCGGTACGCCGCCAGAACCGCCGAGCTCTACACCGAGATCGTGCACCTTCCCGACGCCGCGGCCCTTCTCGAGCACGTGCGCGCCCGGGGATGGAACCTGGTCGCCGTGGAGCTCGATCCCCGGGCGGTGAACCTCTTCGAGGCCGAGTACCCTCCACGGCCCTGCTTCCTCCTCGGCGCCGAGCTGGGCGGCGTTCCGGCCGAGCTGCTGGACGCCGCCTCGCTCATCGTCCAGATCCCACAGTGGGGGCTCGTTCCCTCCCTCAACCTGGCCGTCGCCGGCTCCATCGTCATTTACGATCACCTGGCCAAGCTCCACCGCCGCGGAGCGCTCGACCGGCCGTCCGGGGGTCTCGTCGAAGGACCGCCCGAGGACGCGGGAACCTGAGCCGGGACCGTGGTTTCCGGCTTGTCAACCGGCGGGCGGGCTGCTAGAGTTGGCGGTCCAAGGAGGATGCCATGAGGTCGACCCCCGGTCTCGCCGCCGTCGCTGCGCTCGCCATCGCCGCCCTGTCGCTCCCGGGATGCCGGTCCAGCCGGCCCCAGGCGCCCGCGCCGGCCGCCCAGCAGCAGGCCGCGCCGTCGCCCACGCCGGTGCCCGAAGAGGCGGTGACCAGCCCGGCGCCGACCCCGGTGCCCTCCGTCGAGGAGGCCGAGCAGCTCCCGGAGGACCTCAAGGAGCTCAATCGCCGCGGCTACCTCAAGGACGTCTTCTTCGACACCAACAGCTACGACCTCAAGCCCGAGGCGCGTGACATCCTGGCCGCCGACGCCGCCTGGCTGCAACGCCATCCGACCGTGAAGATCCTCGTCGAGGGCCACTGCGACGAGCGCAACACCCGCGAGTACAACCTGGCGCTGGGCCAGCGCCGGGCCGACGCGGTGCGCGATTACCTCGTCTTCCTCGGGGTGTCCGCGGACCGCATCCGGACCATCAGCTACGGCGAGGAACGGCCCTTCGCCCTCGGGCACGACGAGTCCGCGTGGCGTCTGAACCGGCGGGCCCACTTCGTGATCACAGCGCGATGAGGAAGACGACGATGCGCCGCCTCTTCGCCGCCGCCGCCGCCTTGCTCCTCCTGCCCCTCGGCGCGTGCACGTCCCAGGAGGACATGGCCCTGCTCCACCGCGAGATCACCGACGTCCAGCGCCAGGTGCAGCAGCTCCGGCAGGCGACCCTGGACAAGAGCGACCTCGCGCCGATGGAACAGCGGATGCAGGAGCAGACGGAGAAGGTGCTCCGCTCGAACGCCGACCTGGCGGTGCGGGTGCGCAAGCTCCAGGAGCGCATCGAGAGCCTGCAGGCGAACCTGGAGGTGACGACCCGGCAGCTGGAGAAGATCTCCCAGGAGCTGGCCGCCGGCTCCCGGCTCCAGCGCGGCGCCGCCATCCCGCCGGTGACGACCGCCCCCGCAGCCGGCCAGGCCGCGTCACAGCCTGCCGGCGGCGCACCTGCGGCCCCCGCCGCGGCGGGAACGCCGACGCCGCAGCCGTCGACGCCGCAGGGCCTCTACCAGAGCGCCTACCAGGACTACCTGAACGGCAACTACGACCTCGCCATCCAGGGCTTCCAGGAGTACCTGAAGCGGTACCCGAAGACCGACCTCGCGGACAACGCGCTGTACTGGATCGGGGAATGCTATGATGCGCAGGGCAAGGAGCAGGAGGCCCTGCAGGCGTTCTCCAGCGTCCTGGAAAAATACCCAACGAGTGACAAGGGAGCGGCGGCCCAGCTGAAGAAGGGTCTCGTCTACCTCAAGCTGGGCAACCAGGGTCAGGGAGTGGTCAACCTCCAGTACGTGGTCTACGAGCACCCGGGAACCAAGGAGGCCGACCTGGCCCGGGAGAAGCTCCGCAGCCTCGGGATCACCATTCGCTGACGAAGAGACCGTCAAGGACAAGGACTTCAAGGAGATACAAGTTCATGGCAACGATCAAGGGAACCAAGAAACAGGCGCGAAAGCGGCATCGCCAGTCGCTCGAGAGAAGGATGCGCAACCGCTCGGTGCGGACCAGGGTCCGCCACCAGATGCGGAAGATGCGGCAGGCCATCGCCGACGGTGACGCGGCGGCGGCGCAGTCCCTGCTGCCGGAGACCATGTCGGTGATCGACGTGGCCTGGCGCAAGGGCGTGCTGCACCGGAACGCGGCCTCGCGCTACAAGTCCCGCCTTTCCCGGCAGGTTCAGTCTCTCGTCGCTGGCGGTAAAGCCTAGGCGATGACGGCCGCGCTGCTCGCCACCGACATCCCCGGAGGGCGGCTGGTGAGCCGCGGGAAGGTTCGCGACATCTACGCCGGCGACGGGACGCTCGTCCTGGTCGCCACCGACCGGATCAGCGCCTTCGACTGCGTCCTGCGGCCGGGCATTCCCGGCCGCGGCGTCATCCTGACCCAGCTTTCCAACTTCTGGTTCGGGAAGTTCGCGGACCGGGTGCCGAACCACCTGCTGGCCACCGATCACCGGGAATTTCCGCCGCCCTACCGCGGCCATCCGCAGCTGGCGGGCCGCAGCGTGCTGGTCCGCCGCCTGCGGCCCATCCCGGTGGAGTGCGTGGCCCGGGGCTACCTCTCGGGTTCGGCGTGGAAGGCCTACAGCCGCGGCGAGCCGGTGTGCGGCATCGAGCTGCCGCCGGGCCTCGTCGAGTCCGATGCGCTGCCCGAGCCGATCTTCACGCCGGCGACCAAGGCGGCCACCGGTCACGACGAGAACATCGGCTTCGACAGGATGGTCGAGATCACAGGCGGCGAGATCGCCGAGCGGCTGCGCAGCCTGACCCTCGAGCTCTACGCGGCGGCGGCGGCGTACGCGCTCGAACGCGGCATCATCATCGCCGACACCAAGTTCGAGTTCGGCCTCGACGATTCCGGCGCCGTGGTCTGGATGGACGAGGCGCTGACGCCGGACTCATCCCGCTTCTGGCCCGCGGACGAGTACGAGCCCGGCCGGCCCCAGCGGTCCTTCGACAAGCAGTTCGTCCGCGACTGGCTGGAAGCGAGCGGCTGGGACAAGAAGCCGCCGGCGCCGGAGCTGCCCCCGGACGTCGTCCAGGGCACTCTGGAGCGCTACCTGGAGGCCTACCAGCGCCTCACCGGCAGCCCCCTCGAGCTCCCGGACATCCCCGCCACCACACCAGATTCCCTTCTCAAGGAGGAAGCATGAGCGCACCCACGTTCGCCACCGAGAACATCCGGAACGTGGCCGTGGTCGGCCACTCCGACACCGGCAAGACGTCCCTGGTCTCGGCCATGCTCTTCGACGGCGGCGCCGTCAACCGCTTCGCCAAGGTCGACGACGGTCACACCATCACCGACTTCGACGAGGACGAGATCGAGCGCAAGATCACCATCAACACGGCGGTGGCGCACGTCGTCCATCGCGACACCAAGATCAACCTCATCGACACCCCGGGGTACGGCATCTTCACCACCGAGGCCATGCAGGGCCTCCGGGTGGCGGACGCCGTCCTGCTCATGGTCTCGGCGGTGGCCGGGGTCCAGGTCCAGACCGAGAAGATGTGGAAGCGGGCGGCTGAGTACGGCCTGCCCGTGATGCTCGCGGTCAACCTCATGGACCGCGACCGCGCCTCCTTCGATCGCACGGTCCAGGCGCTGCAGAAGAAGTACGGGCGCGGCGTCGTCCCGGTGCAGCTGCCCATCGGCGAGGAGTCGGCGTTCACCGGCGTCGTGGACCTCGTCTCCGGGAAGGCTTTCACGTGGGCCGGCGACGAGGGCACCGGGTTCTCCGAGGGAGACATCCCGGCCGAGCTGGCGGAGCGCGCGGGGCAGGCCCGCGAGGCGCTGATGGAGATGATCGCCGAGCAGGACGAGGAGCTGATGGAGGCCTACCTCGAGGCCGGCGAGCTGGACGCCGAGACGTTCCGGAGCGGCCTCGCCCGGGCCTTCGCCGAGCGCACCATCTTCCCGGTCTTCGCCCTGGCCGCCGGCAAGAACGTGGGCGTTCAGCCCCTGATGGACGCCATCGTCGAGATGGCTCCGGCGCCGGACTGGCGGCCGGTCAAGGCGACGGGCCCGGACGGCGGCGAGATCGAGCTGCCGGTGGCCGGCGATCAGCCCGCCGCCGCCTACGTCTTCAAGACTTTCTCGGACCCCTACGCCGGACGGATCACGATCTTCCGGCTGTTCACCGGCACGCTGACGGCGGACGTCACCGTCAAGAACCCGGTGCGCAACGCCTCCGAGCGGCTGGGCGGCCTCGCCGTCATGCAGGGCAAGGAGCTCGTCCAGGTCCCCGAGCTGGCGCCCGGCGACATCGGCGCCGTGCCCAAGCTCAAGGAGACCAAGACCGGCGACACCCTGTCCGCCGACGGGAAGGTGATCATCCCGCCGGTCAAGATCCCCGAGCCCGCGATCAGCTTCGCCATCGAGCCGAAGTCGAAGGGCGACGAGGACAAGATCTCCTCGGCCCTGGTCCGGATCCGGGACGAGGACCCCACCATCGCCGTGGGCCGGGATCCCCAGACCAAGGAGCTCCTGATCTCCGGGGCCGGCCAGCTCCACGTCGAGGTGGTCATCGGGCGCCTGAAGAAGCGGTACAAGGTGGACGTCACCATGAAGCCGCCCAAGGTTCCCTACCGCGAGACCATCACCAAGCCCGCCGAGGCCACGGCCCGCCACAAGAAGCAGACCGGCGGCCACGGCCAGTTCGCCGAGGCCAAGATCCAGATGGAGCCCCTGCCCCGCGGCGCCGGCTACGAGTTCGTGGACAAGATCTTCGGCGGCGCCATCTCCCAGACCTACCGGCCGGCCGTGGACAAGGGCATCCAGGAGGCGGCCGCCAACGGCTACCTCGCCGGCTACCCGGTGGTGGACTTCCGGGTCATCCTGATCGACGGCAAGGAGCACCCGGTGGACTCCTCGGAGATGGCGTTCAAGATCGCCGGCCGCAAGGCGTTCAAGGCCTGCATGGAAAAGGCGAAGCCCACCCTGCTCGAGCCGATCATGAAGGTGGACGTCTACACGCCCGACGAGTTCATGGGCGACGTCATGGGCGACCTCAACTCCCGCCGCGGCCGGGTCCAGGGCATGGACTCGGAGGACGGGTCGACGGTCATCCACGCGCTGGTACCGCTGGCCGAGATGCTCACCTACGCGCCGACCCTGCGTTCGATCTCCGGGGGCCGGGCGGAGTACAGCATGGAGCTCAGCCACTACGACGAGGTCCCGCGCCAGCTCCAGGAGAAGATCATCGCCGCCAGCGCCCGCGAGGAGGAGGAAGAGGAAGGCTGACCGACCTCTCGCCGGTTTCGTGACGATCGCTCTGTACTAACAGGAATTCCGTGACGCCGGAGATACACGTGTAACATATTGACGTCACGTGACTTCAAAGGAGTGCGCGCGGATTCTTGATCGTCCGTGTCCTGGAGCCCCTGGTCGGGACGCGAGCGTGCTCGCCGGAGCAAGGCAAACGACGTTCCCAAGAACGGTCCTGCGGCGGGCGGGGGCGGGCGCGGAAGGAGGCGCCGTGACACCGGGCGGCTCCGCCGCCCATGGTGGAACCGCGTCCCGAGCGAAGCGCCGTGAGACAGGGCGGCTTCGCTGCCCGTCGTCGAACGGCGTCCCGAGCGAAGCGCCGTGAGATAGGGCGGCTTCGCTGCCCGTGGTCGAACGGCGTCCCGAGCGAAGCGCCGTGAGACAGGGTAGCTTCGCTGCCCGTGGTCGAACGGCGTCCCGAGCGAAGGCCCGCCAGGGCCGGAGCGAAGGGAGCTCATCATGCCCGGAGCCCTCCCCGGAGCAGTGGGCAACGCGCTCCGCCTCCTTCCCTTGTCATTGCGAGGAGGATTCCGCAGGAATCCGACGCGGCAATCCCCCCACGATTGGACACCGCAACGGAACACTGGGCAGCGCGCTCCAGAGCTGCTAGGGATCGCCACGTCGCGTGCCTGCGGCACGCTCCTCGCCATGACAGGGCAAAGGATGCTCCCAACGGCTGCGGCCGCAAGGCCGCACAGGACGGGCGACCCGGGCCGTTCGTCTCGTGACCGATCAGCCCATCTCCATTCCGACCGAGAAGAGGCGCTCCAGGTCGTGCTTGGAGAGCACCCGGAAGGCGATCAGCGTCTCCGAGCTGATGATCCCCTCGATCTTCAGCAGGTGGTTCGTGACCAGCTCCGCGAGCCGGTCGTCGTCCTTGGTGCGCAGGATCGCCACCAGGTCGAACTGGCCGGCGACCGAGTAGACCTCGGAGACGCCGTCCACCTCGACCAGCGCCTGGGCGACCTCGTTGATCCGGTTCCGCTCCACCCTGAGCAGGACGATGGCGTTGACCATGACTGTCACCTCCGGGCCGATGCCGGGAGTATCATATCTCACCTGCAGAGCACGGCGCCGCCGGCCCCGCCCACCCCGGCGGCGAGCAGGATCTCGCGGACCCGGCAGGCGGCCAGGCGTCCTTCCTCGAGCAGCCCGCCGGCCAGCGCCTCGACCGCCGGCCACCGGCGTCGCAGCCCGGCCTCCACCTCGGCCCTGATCCGGGTCACGACATGCATGGCGCGCTCGCAGTCCCCGGTGAGCTCCAGCGCCGCCCGGACCGCCCGGTTCACGTCCCCGCAGGCGTCGTCCCAGTCGGCGTCTCCGGAGGCGATCATCTCCGCCAGCGGCCCGGCCAGCAGCACCGCGATCTCGGCCTCGGCCCGGTCCCGCGCGCTCGGCGGGTCTCCGAAGGGGAGCTCGTGCACGTGGCAGGCGCCGGCCCGCTCCCGGTCACCGACGATCTCCAGCTGGCCCGGCCACCACCCCATGAGCGACGCGTAGACCGCATGCCCCGCCTCGTGATGGGCGGTGCGTTGCCTTTCCTACCCGCGCGGCGGGGCGATCGCGGCCATGGAAACCTCCGTGCCGCAATGCGGCATCCCTCCCAAGATACATCCCCGCCGCGCCTTTCGCCACCCCGGGCGACACCGGCCGTCGGCTCTTCCTCCGGCAAAAAACCTGGTATCCGCGCCGGCTCTCTTCCCGGTGGCGTCGCACGAGCGGAGCCGCAATGGTCAACACGATGCGACCCACGGTCTGGGGGTTGACGTCGTGACTGTTATGGTGTACCATAACAGTGTATGAATAGGCCGTCGTTGGTGCTGGATCCGAAGAAGGACCTCCCGCTCTACGCGCAGCTCGCTCGCCAGCTGCGCGAGGCGGTGGTATCTGGGCAGTGGGACGCCAACCAGCCGCTGCCGTCGGTCCGCAGCCTAGTGGCCCTCCTGCGGATCAACCCACAGACGGTACTTCGAGCGTACCGCGCCCTTGAAGAGGAGGGGCTGATCGAGCGGCGTCAGGGCCAGGGCACGTTCGTCCGCGGTGAGGCCCTGCAGGCTGCTGCGGCGGCGCGCCGGCAGGAAGTTTTGCACGACCTCGCCCACCTGGCGGCCCGCGCTCGCGAGCTTGGTCTCTCACAAGAGCAAATCGAAAAGGCGGTGCACGTTCACCACGGGAAGGAGTCGTCCTGATGGAGGCAGTGGTACCCGTCCGGATGGAAGAGGTAACAGCCGGCTACGGCCGCCGGAAGGTGCTGATGGACCTGTGGCTGGAGCTGCCCAAGCGCTCGGTCTGCGCGTTGCTTGGCCGCAACGGAGCCGGAAAGACGACCCTGCTCCGGCTGCTCCTTGGCTTTCTCAAACCGCACGCCGGCCGCGTCACGGTGCTGGGCCAGGACGCCTGGCAACGCCGTTTCCGCCTTAAGGATTCTATCGGCTTTGTGGCCGAGCGGCAGGATCTCTGGCCAGGGATGCGGGGCGGCGAGATTCTCGCCCTTGGCGCCCGAATTCACGCCGCATGGGACGGCGCGCTGACGACGAAGCTGGCGAAACGCTGCAGCCTTCCCCTTGACGAGCGGGTGAGCCGCTACTCCAAGGGGATGCAGGTCCTGCTCGCGTTGGTATTGGCCTTGGGTCACCGCCCCGATCTGCTCCTGCTGGACGAGCCGGTGGCGGGTCTCGACCCGGTCATGCGGGAACGTTTCGCCGAAAACGTTCTGGATTACGTCCAGGAGACCGGCGCCACGGTCCTCTACTCGACCCATCTCGTGGACGAGGTGCAGGCGATGGCCGACCGCGTGGCCGTCCTCGACGGCGGACACATCGTGCTTGAGGGCCCGCTTGAAGCCATCGTAGAGCGCTACGCCCGGGTCACGGTGATGGGCGACGTGCCCCCACCCCGGGCTGCAGACGGCCTCGACGTCGTGGCGCTGCACCGGCGCGACGGGACTGCCGTGGTCACGGTCTGTGGTGACCCGGCGTTGGCTGCCGCCAGCCTCGGGGCCTTGGGGCTCACCGTCATGGAGACCCGGCGCCCAACCTTGCAAGAGCTCTTCGTCGCCCTCTTGGGGGAGGACAACTCTCACCGGCAGACCCCGCCGAGGGTTTGGCAGGGAGCTTTCGGAGGTGCAGCATGAGATGGCAGCACGTACGGGTCTGGACGTGGATAGAAATCCGGCGCCTGTGGAAACTGGCCGTCGCGATCACGCTGCCCCTCGCGTTGCTGGCGTTGCTGCAGATCGTGGCCGCTCACCCCACACCGATGGGGGCGGTGCGGGTCACGCTCTTGACAATGATCGGCATTCTTCCACTCATGGGAGGGGTCTTCATTGCGGCGTGGCAAGCGGAAGAGCTCAAGGGTGGCACTCGCAGGCATCTCTTCGCCCTGGGTCTCACGCCGGCGGAGCTCCTGCTTGGCAAGCTGGTCGCGGCCGTGGTCGGGCTGATCGCGAGCGATGGCGCCGTGCTCGTGGCAGTGACCGTTGAGAAGGAGCTCGGCCTGTCCAACGACCTTAGACTCGCGGCCATGTTTGCGGGCGCGAACCTGTGTAGCTTGGTGCTCTGGGCCGCGGTGCTGTTGAGCCGTTCATGGCCCAAGGTCGGCACGGTCCTCGTGATCGTCGGAATCAGTGGCTACTTCACGGTCCTCGGCGCCGTGCCCTGGCTCCACGGACATGCCAACCTATTCAACCTTCTTATTTTCTGGATGCCCGGTGCGACGCAGGTGACCGGCCCGCTGCACGTGCCCGGAGCCGCGGTCACCGCTGTCTTGTTCATCGGCGCGGGTATGGCCCTGACGTGGCTCGGCCAGCGAATTCGAGTCGTGGCGTAGCCGCGCACACGTGACCGGATTCGCCTGGTGGGCTGGTGGGGGAAAGAGCCCCGGCCGCCCGGGTATACTCCGGAGTGCGATGAACGAGCCTGGGCGAAGGCGGTGCGGCGGATGGGGCTTCGAGGGCGTGAGCTTCCCTCCGACCGGCGAGCTCCTGCACTGGCTCCGCGAGAGGGTCGGCCCCGGTAAGGCCTTCCCGGCCCGCATTGAACGCAACCTGCCGCTGCCGGTTCCGCGGCCGCTGCCGTCCCTGCCCTGCGCGTTGTCGACCGACGCCGACGACCGTCTCGCGCACGCCCGTGGCCAGGCGCTGCCGGACATCCTGCGGCTGCGCGCCGGGCTGGTGCGGGCGGCGCCGAACGGCGTCTGCCGGCCGGCCACCGCCGGAGAGGTCCGCCGGCTGCTCGCCGCTTGCGAGCGGGCCTCCATCCGGGTCGTCCCCTTCGGCGGCGGGACCTCGGTGACCGGCGGCGTCACCGTGACGGAGGACGACGGCCGGCCGGTGCTCACGGTGGATCTCGAGCGCTTGAACGAGCTCGAGGAGCTGGACGAGGTCTCCCGCCTGGCCACCTTCGGCGCGGGCGTCACCGGGCCGCAGCTCGAGCGCGCCCTGGCCGCCCACGACCTCACGCTCGGCCACTTTCCCCAGTCCTGGGAGCTCTCCACCCTCGGCGGGTGGGTGGCCACCCGTTCCTCGGGCCAGGAGTCCCTCGGCTACGGGCGGATCGACGACATGGTGGCCGGGCTCGAGCTGATCGCCCCCGGCGGCGGGTTGCGCATCACCCCGGGGCCGGGCTCCGCCGCCGGCCCGGACCTCAGGCGGTTCGTCCTCGGCAGCGAGGGGCGGTTCGGGATCATCACGTCGGTGACGGTTCGGCTGGCGGCGCGGCCGCCCGAGCGGCGGGTGGAGGCGGCGCTGCTGCCCGACTGGGAGGCCGGGGCGGCCGTCATCCGCACGCTGACCCGGGAACGCGCCCCGCTGAGCATGCTCCGCCTCTCCGACGCGCCCGAGACCCAGGTGGCCATGGCCGTGGGTCTCGCGCGGTCGCGGACGGCGCCGCTGGCCCGGCGTTACCTGCGCCTGCGCGGCCTCGGCGAGGAGGCGTGCCTGCTCCTGGCCGGCGCCTGCGGCCGGCCCGCCGACGCCCGGGCCTCCCTCCGCTACGCCCGGGAGGCCGTGCGCCGGCACCGCGGCGTGTGGCTCGGCGCCCGTCCCGGCCGGCGGTGGCTCGCCGACCGCTTCCGCCATCCGTACCTCCGGGACGCCCTGCTCGACGAGGGGTTCGCCACCGACACCCTGGAAACGGCGGCGCCCTGGTCGCGGCTGGCCGCCGTGCGCGCCACCGTCCGCGAGGCCGTCGCCACCGCCCTCGCCGGGCACGGCGAAAAGGTCGCCGTCCTCTGTCATCTCTCCCACCCGTACCCGGACGGCGCCTCGCTCTACTTCACGTTCTTCTACCGGCTGAGCGCGGATCCCGAGCGCGACATCGCCGCCTGGGCGGCCATCAAGCGGGCCGCCACGGCGGCCATCGCCGGGGCCGGCTGCACCCTGAGCCACCACCACGGTATCGGCCGCTTCCACGCACCCTGGCTGGCCGAGGAGATCGGGGCCGACGGCGTGGGGGTGCTGCGGGCCGTGGCGGCGGCCCTCGATCCGCACGCCGTGCTCAACCCCAACGTCCTGCTCGACCCCGTCGACCGTCTGGAGGCCTGACATGTTTCCCGAAGGGTGGCGCGAACGCGCGCTTGCGAGCACCAGCGAGACCTTCGACGTCGCCGTGATCGGCGGCGGCATCACCGGCTGCGGCATCGCCCTCGACGCCGCCCAGCGCGGCCTGCAGGTGATCCTCCTGGAACGCGGCGACATCGCCTCGGGCACGTCGTCGCGCTCGTCCAAGCTGATCCACGGGGGCCTCCGCTACCTCAAGCAGATGCAGTTCCGGGTCACCCGGCTCGCCTGCCGGGAGCGGGACCGGCTGCTCTCCCTGAACCCGCACCTGGTGGAGCCCATCCGCTTCATCTACCCCGCCTACGAGGGAGCGGGCACGCCCGGATGGCAGGTGGACCTCGGCCTGTGGATGTACGACAAGCTCACCCGGCGGCCCGAGCGCCACCGGCAGCTCTCGGCGGCGGAGGTCCAGGAGCTGGCCCCGAGCCTGTCCATGGAGGGGCTCGACCGCGCCCTGGCCTACGGCGACGCCAAGGGGGACGACGCCCGCCTGACCCTGGCCGTGGCCGAGACCGCCCTCGCCTACGGCGCCGGTATCCTCACCCGCTGCGAGGTGGAGGAGGCGGTCAGGGACGGCAAGGGCCGGGTGCGCGGGGTGATCGCCCGCGACCTGGAATCGGGCGCCGTCCTGCGGGTCAACGCCCACGTGGTGGTGAACGCCGCCGGGGTGTGGAGCGACCACATCCGCGAGCGCCTCGGCCTGGCGGAGCCCCATCTCCGGCCCTCCCGGGGGATTCACCTCGTCTTTCCGCCCGCCACGCTGGGCCTCAAGGCCGCCCTCACCCTCCCCTCTCCGGACGACGGCCGCCCCGTCTTCCTGATCCCGCACCCCGAGGGCCTGCTCCTGGGCACCACCGATATCTACCACGACGGCTCCCTGGACGATCCCCGGCCGACCCGGGCCGAGGTCGACTACCTGCTGCGCGCCGCGGCGGCCGCCTTCCCCGACGCCGGCTTCACCGCCGACGCCGTGGTCGGCGTCTTCGCCGGGCTGCGGCCGATCCTCGACAGCCACGCCGAGGACCCGTCGGAGGCCAGCCGCGAGGAGGGGATCTGGGACGAGGAGGGCCTCCTGACCGTCGCCGGGGGCAAGCTCACCACCTGGCGGTCCACCGCCGAGGAGGCCGTGGACGCGCTGCTCCGCATGCTCCCCGAGGACCGTTCCGTGGGCGTGGCGCCCTGCGCCACCGAGGGAACGCCCCTCGCCCGGCTGGCGCCCCGGGACCTCGCGCGCCAGCTCGAGTCCGCCCACCGGCTCGATCGGGGGGTCGCCGCCGGTATGGCGCGGCGCCTGGGCGCGCTGGCCTGGCCGGCCTGCGCCCTCGCCCGCCGCACGAGGGACCTCCACCCCCTGGTCGACGGCATCGACCTCGTGCCCGCCGAGGTCCGTGCGCACCTGCGCTGGGCGGGGGTGCTCCACCTCGACGATCTCCTCCTGCGGCGCGCCCGCTTCGGGATGTGGGATCCGGCCGCGGCCCGCGAGCTGGCGCCCCGGCTGCGGCCCCTCTTCGCCGCCGGGCTCGGCTGGCGGTACCGCCGCTGGCAGACCGAGCTCGAACGCTTCGAGGAGGCCCTGGAAGGCTGGACGATGGACGGCGTCGTGGCGTGACGCGGCGGGCGCCGCGGCCGGCGTCAGGGCCGGCGGACCCCGGTCACTCCCCCACCGGCGTCAGCCAGCCGTACCGGTCCTCCTCCTCGCCGGTGACGATGGCGAAGAAGCGCCGCTGCAGCTCGAGGGCCACCGGGCCGGCCTTGCCGCCGCCGACGGGGATGCGGTCCACGGAACGGATGGGCGTCACCTCCGCCGCCGAGCCGGTGAAGAAGACCTCCTCCGCGTGGTACAGCATCTCGCGCGGAATCACGTGCTCGTGCACCTCGAGGCCCATCTCGCGCGCCAGGGTGATGATGCAGTCCCGGGTCATACCCTTGAGCACCGAGCTACCCAGGGGCGGCGTCAGCAGCCTGCCGTCGTAGACGATGAAGACGTTCTCGCCGGAGCCCTCGCAGACGTTGCCGTTGACGTCGAGGGCGATGCCCTCGGTGTACCCGTCGGCGTTGGCCTCGAGGCGGATGAGCTGGGAGTTGAGGTAGTTGGCCGTGGCCTTGACCAGGGCCGGGAAGGTGTTCGGCGCCATGCGCGTCCACGAGGAGACGCGGACGTCCACGCCCTCCCGAAGGGCCTCCGCACCCAGGTAGGCGCCCCAGCGCCAGGCGGCGATGGCGACGTCCACCGGGCACCCGCTGGGATCCACGCCGAGACTGCCCATGCCCCGGTAGACCAGGGGCCTGATGTAGGCGCTCTTGAGGCCGTTGACCCGGAGCGTCTCGAGCACGGCCGCGTTGATCTCCTCCTCGGAGTACGGAATCTCCATCCGCAGCACCTTGGCGGAGTTGAAGAGGCGGCGGGTGTGGTCGCCCAGCCGGAAGACCGCCGGGCCGAGCCGTCTGTTCTCGTAGCACCGCAGGCCCTCGAACACGCCGCTCCCGTAGTGCACCACGTGGGCGAGAACGTGGATCCGCGCGTCCGCGAAGCTCACCAGCTCGCCGTTCATCCAGATCTTCTCGCAGCCGTCGAACGCCATGCTCACCTCCGCCTTGTCGACCGGAATGCGGCCGGCCCGCCTGGGGGGCCCGCCTGCGCGCTGGGGCCCATCATAGCAGCCCGCCGGGCCGCCGGGTTTCAGCCGAAAAGGCCGGTGGACAGGTAGCGTTCGCCGCGGTCGCCGGCGATGGCCACGACCACCTTGCCCGCGCCCAGCCGCTCGGCCTCGACCAGGGCCCGGTGGGTCGTCGCCCCGGTCGAGACGCCGCAGAAGATCCCCTCCTCCCGCGCCAAGCGCCGGGCCGTCTCGAAGGCCGCCTCGTCCGGTACCTGGACACGCTCGTCGATGAGCGACTCGTCCCAGATCGGCGGCACGTAGCTGCCGTCGAAGTGGAGCAACCCCTCGATGTGGGAGTGCGGGTTATCCGGCTCCACGGCGACGATGCGCGGGGCGATGCCGGCGTCGCGGAACCGCCTCGCGACGCCCATGAGCAGGCCGCCGGTTCCGACGCCGGCCACGAAGGCGTCGATGCGGCCCCCGGTCTGCTCCAGGAGCTCCTCGCCGGTCCCCTCGTAGTGGGCCTTCCAGTTGCCGGGGTTCCCGTTCTGGTCGAGGTAGAAGTAGCGCCCGGTATCCTGCGCGGCCTCCTCGACCGCCCAGATGTGGGAGTTCTGGTCCTCGCCGCTGGTCAGCACCAGCTCGGTGCCCCAGGCGCGCATGATCTTGCGCCGCTCCACCGACTTGGTCTCCGGCATGTAGATCCGCGACCGGTAACCCTTGATGGCGGCCACCATGCCGACGGCGATGCCGGTATTGCCGGACGAGGCGTCGATGATGACGTGGTGGGGCTGGAGCCTGCCGTCCCGCTCCGCCTCCTCGACGATGTACTTGACGATCCGGTCCTTCAGCGAGCCGGTCGGGTTGAAGGACTCCATCTTCAGGTAGATATCGGCCGCCCCGGGCGGGACCATTCGCCGCAGGCGAACCAGGGGCGTGTTACCGATCAGGTCCAGGATGCTGGCTTGGGACATCGACGCCTCCAGGGGCAGGGCCCCGGGAGGCGTCCGATCCTCCGAGGCGATCCCCGGCCGGTGATTCTACACGACCGCCGCCCCGCAAGGAACCGCCGCCGAGCGCCGTGACACCGGGCGGCAAAGCCGCCCGGTGTCACGGCGTCCCGAGCGAGGGCCCGCCAGGACCCGAGCGACGGGACCCCCTCACGATTGGACACCGCGACGGAGCGGTGGGCAGCGCGCTCCGCCCCCCTGCCCTGTCATTGCGAGGCGCGAAGCGCCGAAGCAATCCCATCACGATTGGACACCGTGACGGAGCGGTGGGTGGCGCGCTCCAACGCTGCCAGGGGTCGCCACGTCGCCGGGCTGCGCCCGGCTCCTCGCGATGACAGCGCAAAGGGTGCTCCCGACGGTTCGGTCCTCCGGCGGACCCCTTCGTCGCTTCGCTCCTCGGGGTGGCGTGCGCGCAGGCGAAGCAAAGCTTCGCGCGCTTACGCCACCTCACTGGCTACCGAGCTGGAAGCTCCGCGCCGGGCGGTAGACGCCGTCGTTCGAGCCCGCACCGCCCCCGTACGGACCGTCCACCGTCGTGGCGTAGGCGTACCACGGCGTCTGGGAGTCGCTGGCGCTGAACACCACGTAGCCCCCGACGATCCCGCTGACGCCGAAGCTGTGCAGGCTGCGCTGCTGGAGCCCGGCCTGGGCAAACTCGATCGTCCCCCCGCCGACCCGGTTGCCGTCGCTGTCGTAGACGTCGATCGTGAACTGCACCGGCTGGTTCCACGGCCAGAAGATGCCGACGTTGGTCCTATAGAGGCTGTCCTCCTCGATGCCGGCCACCCACGCCCGGTCCGCCACCAGCACCGAGGTGACGTCCTGCCCGTAGCTGCCCTCGCTGCCCTGGGTGTACGTGCGCGAGCCGATGACGAGGGGCGTCCCGTCGGTGGAGAAGATCTGCAGGGCGCCCTTGACGTCGAGCAGGCCGAACGTGGCCTGGACGATGTTCCTCAGGTCGAGCTGCCTGCCGGCCGGCAGCGGGATCGCCTGGGAGGTCTTGGTGGCGAAGGTCGGCTGACCGTCCTTGATCTCCGGGTAGAGGATCATCTGGACCGTCGTGTCCTTCCCGCCGACGTTGAGGATACTCACGTCGGAACGCCAGAAGCTGTTGATCCCGGGCAGGTTGGCCACCACGGGGACGGCGCCCCCGGGGGCGGCGAACTGGGCGGCGGCCGGCCCTGCGGCCAGGAGCAGCAGGGCGGCGATCGTCAGGCGGCGTGTCATGAGTACCTCCACGTGAAGTCTACCRTGGAAAGTCATCCGCCCGTCCGGCCACGAAGGACCAGATGGCGAAGCACTCGAGCGCGAAGGGCGCGAACCCGAGGTAGCCGAGGACCGGCATCTCGAAGAGCTTGAGGCCGCCGGCGAACGGCACCGTGTAGCTCCAGCGCGCCCCGGCCAGCCAGTTGATCGATTCCCAGAGCGGGCCGGCGATCAGGCCGGCGGCGAGCAGCGCCGCGGGACGTGCCCGCTCGCCCCGCTCCAGGTCGGCGATGACGCTCGGCCGGCCCCGCAACCGGTTGAGCGGATCGAGCAGCAGGGCCCACGCCATCCAGACGTCGGCCGCGAAGTACGGCGACGGCCACAGCAGGGGCAGGGCGGCGAGCACCGCGCCGACGGCGGCCAGGGCCCACAGCAGCTCCCGGGGAACCCGCCCGCCCTCTCCCCGGCCGAGCAGGCGCCCGGCCGCCGGCCGCAGGAGCTCCGCCGTCAGCAGGAGCGCGGGGGTGATGGTGGCGAAGGCCCAGGCGTAGCCGATCCCACGCTCCGGCCAGGGCGGCAGACCGTGGTAGTGCCACCAGAGCTCGGGACCGCCCCGCCAGAAGCGCGGCCGGTCGTAAAGCTCGAACAGGCACCACGAGGGAATGGAGACCGCCGCCATCACGGCCAGGCGCCCCGGGCGGTTGCGCAACCACGAGCGCCCGCCGCGGTCGAGCAGGGCGTCGGCCACGAGGACGATGCCGGTCCAGGCGAGCGGCGTCAGGTAGACGCGGCCGAAGCGGGTGCCGGCCAGCGCCAGGACGACGCCGGCGGCGATCGCCGCCAGCCCCGGCCACAGCCACCATCCCCGCGTCCGCAACCATCCCCGTCCCATGCCCGCCATTATCCGCCCGCCGCCGGCGGGTATACAATTCCCGCCGGCCCGCTCCCGGGCGCCGGAGGACATCATGATCGAGATCAGGCGCGTGCCGACCCGTACCCTGGCCTTCCTGCTGGCGGCCGTCTTCCCGGCCCTCACAGCCCTGGCCGGACCGTCCCGGCCGGCCCCGGCGAAGCCGGCGGCCAGGCTCACGCTGGAGCGGATCTTCGGCGACCCGATGCACCCGCTGGACGGCCGGATTCCCCGGGCCAGGTGGCGGCCGAAGCACGAGACCATCGTCTACTCGCGCCCCCTCGAGAAGACCTCCGCCAAGACAGGATCCGAGAAGAAGCCGCCCGTCTTCGAGATCGTCGAGATGGATCCCGCCGACGGCCGGCTCCGGGTGCTGGTGCGCCCGGACGACGTCAGGATCCCGGCCGAGAAGGGCGGAACCCGCAGCCTGGGCCTACGCTCCTTCACCTTCGCCCCGGACGGCAACCGGCTGCTGCTCACCGACGGCGGCGACCTTTACCTGTTCACCCTCGAGGGCCGCAAGCTCGAGAAGCTGGCCACGGGGGCCGGGTCCGAGGAGCTCGCGACTTTCTCGCCGGACGGCCGCCGCCTGGCCTACGTGCGCGATCACGACCTTTATGTCTACGACCTCGCCGCCGGCAGGGAGACCCGGCTGACCAGCGACGGCTCGCCCAAGGTCTTCAACGGCATCCTCGACTGGGTGTACGAGGAGGAGCTCGCCCATCGTACGGCCCGCGCCTTCGAGTGGTCGGCGGACGGCCGCTCAATCGCCTGGCTGCGGCTCGACGACGGCCCCATNCCCCCCTTCACCATCGTCGACTACCTCCACACCCATTCCCGGGCCAAGACCCAGTACTANCCCCAAGGCGGGCGACCCGTCGCCGGTGCCCTCGCTGCACGTGGTGCGCCTGGACGCGCACGACGCCGTGGCCTCCCGGCGCGTGGTGACCTTCGCCGATCCCATCCCCTACGTGCCGCGCTTCGGCTTCCTCCCCGGTGACCGTGGCCTGTGGTACCAGGTGCTCAACCGGGCCGAGGACCGCCTGACCCTGATGCGTCTCGACTTCGCCACCGGCGCCGCCTCGCCGCTTCTGGTCGAGACCGATCCCTACTGGATCGAGCCCGTGGACATGYTCCACTTCTTCCCCGGCGGCGACCTCCTCTGGGCCTCCCGCCGCTCCGGCTTCATGCACCTCGAGCTGCACGCGGCCGGCGGCGCGGTACGCGACCTCACGCCCGGATCGTGGGACGTGACCGCGCTCATCGGCGTCGACGAGAAGACGGGCACGGTCTGGTTCCAGGCGGCGCGGCCGAACCCCCGCGAGCGGCGCCTGTTCACGGTCGACATCGCCAGCGGGCCGGTGCGCGAGCTGACGACCGGGGCCGGGACCTCCTCCGGCGAGCTCTCCCCCTCGCGGAAGCACCTGCTCGTGGTCACCTCCTCCGTCACCCGGCCGCCGCACGTGGAGCTGTACGCCGCCCGCGGCAAGCACCTGCGGACCGTGTTCGCCAACGAGACGAAGGAGCTCGACGCCGTCAGGCTCGGCTCCGTCCGCTTCCTCACCGTGCCGGCCGACGACGGCACGCCGCTCGAGGCCGAGCTCATCACGCCGCCGGACTTCGACCCCGCGCGCCGGTACCCGGTGGTGATCTCCGTCTACGGCGGTCCCGGCGCCCAGGTCGTGCGCGACGCCTGGGGCCGTTCCGGCGAGCTCTTCCACCTCTGGCTCGCCCAGGAGGGCTTCCTCGTCTTCTCCCTGGACAACCGCGGCTCCATCGCCCGGGGCCGGGAGTTCGAGGGCTTCATCAAGCACCGTCTCGGCTCCAGCCAGCTGCCGGACCAGCTCGCCGGGGTCCGCTGGCTGAAGAAGCAGCCATACGTCGACCCGCACCGCATCGGCATCTGGGGCTGGTCCTACGGCGGTTACTTCACCACCTACGCCCTCACCCACGCCCCGGGCGTCTTCGCCGCCGGCGTGGCGGTCGCCCCGGTGACCGACTGGAAGCTCTACGACTCCATCTACACCGAGCGGTACATGGGCAGGCCGGCGGACAACCCGAAGGGGTACGAGGCCGGGTCGGTGCTCGCCAAGGTCGCCGATCTGAAGGACCCACTGCTCATCATCCACGGCACCGGCGACGACAACGTCCACTTCCAGAACACGCTCCAGTTCGCGGAGAAGGCGTGGCGCGCGGGGAAGAGCTTCGACCTCAAGCTCTTCCCCAACCTCCGCCACGGCATCCGGGCCAAGGGATCCCATCTCCAGGTCTTCTCGGCCATCGGGCGCTTCTTCGAGGAGCACCTGCGGGCGGGCCGGTGAGCTGACGGCGCCGGTCAGCCGTGCAGGATGCGGTAGTCGGCGGCGATGGGAAAACGCCGGCCGACGCCGAAGGCCTTGGAGGTGATCTTGAGGCCGGGCGCGGCCTGGCGCCGCTTGTACTCGTTGCGGTCGATGAGGCGGACCACCTCGCGGACGGTGTCCGCCGGCAGCCCTTCGGCCACCATCGCCGCCACCGACAGGTTGCGCTCCACGTACGCCTCCAGGATCCGATCAAGGATCTCGTACGGCGGTAAGGCGTCCTGGTCGGTCTGGCCGAAGCGCAGCTCGGCCGAGGGCGGCTTGACGAGGATCGACTCCGGGATCACCTCGCGCTCGCGGTTCAGCCAGCGGCAGATCTCGTACACCATGGTCTTGGGCACGTCGCTGATCACGGCCAGCCCGCCGGACATGTCGCCGTACAGCGTGCAGTAGCCCACGGCCAGTTCCGACTTGTTGCCCGTGGATAGCAGGAGCCGGCCGAACTTGTTCGAGAAGGCCATCAGGACGTCGCCACGGATGCGGGCCTGGATGTTCTCCTCGGTGACATCGGGCTTGAGGCCGGCGAAGGCCGGCTCCAGGGTGTCGAGGTAGGTCTGGAAGATGTCGTCGATGGGCACCACGCGGAGCTCGATCCCCAGGTTGGCGGCGAGGGTCTCGGCATCGGTCAGGCTGGACGCTGACGAGTAGCGGGTGGGCATGGCCACCCCGAGCACGTGCTCCGGCCCCACGGCGTCGGCCGCCACGGCCGCCGTCAGGGCCGAGTCGATCCCTCCCGAGAGGCCGAGCACCACCTCCTCGAAACCGCACTTGCGGGTGTAGTCGGCGAGGCCCAGGACCAGCGCGCGGTAAGCCTCCTCGATCCGCCCCGAGGCCACCGGGTGGAGCTCGCCGGGGACCGCCGGCTCCCGGAACCGGCCCTCGGGCACGTCGTAGACCAGGAGGTCCTCGGCGAAATCCCGTCCCCGGACGACCACCGCGCCGGTGGGGTCGAAACCCAGGGAATGGCCGTCGAAGACGAGCTCGTCGTTGGCGCCCACCTGATTGGCGGTGAACAGGAACCTGCCGTGTTTGGCCGCCTCGGCCGAGAGCATGGCCCGCCGGAGCTCGCCCTTGCCGACCACGAACGGGCTGGCCGAGATATTGACGAGGATGTCCGCCCCGGCCGCCACCTGCTCCGCCAGGGGGTCCCGGTCGTAGAGCTGCCGGGGCACGAACTCCGGGTTGTTCCAGACGTCCTCGCAGATGGTGATGCCGAGGCGGACGCCGTCGAGCTCCCAGGGATGGACCTCGCCCCCCGGCTCGAAGTACCGCGCCTCGTCGAAGACGTCGTAGGTGGGCAACAGGCACTTGCGGTAGCGGTCCACGACCCGGCCGCCGCGACACAGGGCGGCCCCGTTGAACAGCGGCTTGCCCTCCCGGCCCGGGTTCGGCTCCACGTAGCCGGTCACGATGGCGAGATGGTCCGTGGAGAGGGCGGCGATGCGGTCGAGCTGGCGGAGGTTCTCGGCCACGAAGTCCTCCCGGTCGAGCAGGTCCCGGGGCGGGTAGCCGACGGTGGCGAGCTCCGAGAGCAGGAGCAGCTCCACCCCGCGGCCGGCCGCCTCGCGCACGGAGGTCTCGATCTTCGCGAGGTTGGCCTCGAAGGCGCCGATGGTGAAGTCGAGCTGGGCGATCCCGAGCCGCATGGCATCCTCCCCGCCAAGCATACCGTGGTCCAAAAAAGGGCCCCCGCCGGCATCGGCGGGGGGGAAGGAAGGAGGAGTGACGCGTTCTTGCCTCGTCATGCCTTGTACGGAGGCGGGCGGCCCCGCGTTGGGGGTGCGCTTTCCGGGCCGGAAACGCGCGTACGGTACAATCCCGGCAGGTCAACGACGTTCGCGCAAAGGGGGAAAACATGGCAATCTTCGACTCTCGGTCATCACGTGTCGTCAACCGGGCGGCCGGCGCCGTCGCCTGCCTGCTCGCCCTGGCGTTCGCCGCCACCACCTCGGCCCAGTCCTTCTCGGACCTCCGCGAGGCCGGCGTCGACCTCCCGCCCCGCCTGGGCATCACCGTCACCCAGTACAGCCAGACGCAGCCCTACGACATCCAGCACCTGTCGTTCGAGTTTCCGGGCGTCGATCCGGCGATGGTGCAGAACCTGGTCATCGACAACCGCACGGACACCACGCACGTGATGATCGACTACTGGTTGTTCCCCTTCCTCGACGTCTTCGTGCTCGGCGGCCACGTCGACGGCACCACCACCGTCAACCTGGGCGATCTGAACCTCGATCTGCCCATCCGCCTCAACGACATCAGGATCAACTACAGCGGGACGGTTTACGGCGGCGGCCTGACCCTGGCCGGCGGGTGGAAGAGCGTCTTCAGCGCCCTGACCTACGAGTACACGAGCACGAGCCTGGACGTCAGCACCTCCGACATCACGGCCTGGGTGGCCAGCCTCAAGATCGGCTACCAGGTCAAGGGGGGCGCGGTCTGGGTCGGCACCATGTACCAGCACACGGACGAACGCGACCGGGGAAGCTACGTCATGCCCTTTCTGGGGACGATTCCGTTCGACGTCGAGTTCAACGCCCACGAGCCGCTGAACTATCTCATCGGGGCCACCGCCGGCTTCAACAAGCACTGGAACGTGACCCTGGAAGCGGGATTCGGCGACCGTGACTCGGCGATGGTCAGCCTCGGCTACCGGTTCTGAGGTGGGGCCGGCGATCCCGGCCCGGGCACGTCCGTCGGGCCACCGGCCCGGCCGGCTGGCGCTCCTGGCGCTGGCGGCCGCGGTCCTGGCTGCGGCGACGCCCGCCCGCGCCCTGGAGTCCGACCAGTACATCACCTGGGGCCGGCCCATCGCCGATTCCACCGCGGCCCTCGACGCCTGGTTCAACCTCCAGCTCGAGACGGTCCTGGCCGAGGCGTCCCGGGGGGGCCGCATCCCCTCCCGCCGGGAGATCGAACGGCGGTTCTCCCGCCGCATCCGGTTCCTGTTTATCGTCCACCCCCCCGAGCTCTGGGTGTCCTCCTCCGGTCTGGTGGAGCGCTTCCCGGACACGGCCCGGGAGGAAGTCTTCTTCAAGTCCCACAGCATCTACCACGACCACGGGCCCCTCGACATCGGCCTCTGGATGTGGGATCCCCGGGTACCGAGCTCGAATTCGCCCTATAGTGAGTCGTATTACAATTCACTGGCCGTCGTTTTACAACGTCGTGACTGGGAAAACCCTGGCGTTACCCAACTTAATCGCCTTGCAGCACATCCCCCTTTCGCCAGCTGGCGTAATAGCGAAGAGGCCCGCACCGATCGCCCTTCCCAACAGTTGCGCAGCTGAATGGCGAATGGCGCCTGATGCGGTATTTTCTCCTTACGCATCTGTGCGGTATTTCACACCGCATATGGTGCACTCTCAGTACAATCTGCTCTGATGCCGCATAGTTAAGCCAGCCCCGACACCCGCCAACACCCGCTGACGCGAACCCCTTGCGGCCGCATCGAATATAACTTC
>AMFO01002710.1_pt1 | contig 32166 bp, 34 predicted proteins | sample 552608 | NCBI WGS metagenome assembly AMFO01 (sample SAMN01893955, study PRJNA167987) | microbial mat metagenome | biome: hydrothermal vent | place: USA: Loihi, Hawai'I | collected 2003-05-01
AGCGGATGAATGGCAGAAATTCGATGATAAGCTGTCAAACATGAGAATTGGTCGACGGCCCGGGCGGCCGCAAGGGGTTCGCGTTGGCCGATTCATTAATGCAGCTGGCACGACAGGTTTCCCGACTGGAAAGCGGGCAGTGAGCGCAACGCAATTAATGTGAGTTAGCTCACTCATTAGGCACCCCAGGCTTTACACTTTATGCTTCCGGCTCGTATGTTGTGTGGAATTGTGAGCGGATAACAATTTCACACAGGAAACAGCTATGACCATGATTACGCCAAGCTATTTAGGTGAGACTATAGAATACTCAAGCTTGCATGCCTGCAGGTCGACTCTAGAGGATCCCACCGCGCTCGATTGCGGCGGATGAATATTTCCAGGGCCTGTTCACCACGGCGCTGGAGGAAGGCGAGATCATCACCGGCGTCACATTCCCGGTGCCCGAGGCGGCCAATTACCAAAAATTCGAGCAACCGGCTTCGCGCTTTGCGCTGGTCGGGGTGTTCGTGGCGAAATACGCCGACGGCGTGCGCGTTGCGGTCACCGGTGCCTCCGAGGACGGGGTTTATCGCTGGTCCGAAGCCGAGGCGGCCCTGTCGGCGAATTTCTCGGCCGATGCCTTGGCGGACCTGTCGGTGGCAGCCGACGGCCTGATCGGTGACCTGCACGGCACGCCGGAATACCGGGCGCATCTGATCAAGGTTTTGACCGGGCGCGCGGTGACCGCTGCGGCCTAAGCGGATCGTTTGAATGAAAAGCCCCTCACCGGTTCTGCCGGCGGGGGGTTAGCCAGCGCCGGACAGCAGGCCGCGCGCCATCGCTTGTTCCAGCACCTCGGCCAACACCGACACCGCCAATGTGCGCGCATCACGCGCTGATGGCACCAGACCAATCGGGCCCCGCAGGCGGGCCAGTTTGTCAGGCGAAACGCCCTCGGCCCCGAGCGCCGACAGCCGCGCATCGCGGGCCCGTTGGCTACCTTGGGCGCCAATGAAAAACGCAGGGCTTTCAAGCGCTTGCGCCAGGATGTCCGGCTCCATTTCGTGATCATGAAAGAACAGTACCACCGCCGTCCAGGCGTCGGGCGCAAGGTCGGCGGGCATCGTCGCGCGCTTCAGGTGATGGGTGGCACAACCCGCCGCGCGGCCAAATTCCAGCGTCTCGCGGTCGGGCGAAAACAAGATATTTTCATAGCGCGCCGACTGGACCAAGGCGGCAAAGGTGCTGGCTTCGGGGCCCTTGCCAAACACGTAAAACCGCAACCCCGGCAGGAAACGGAGGCGAAATACCCCGCCGTCGCGCCCGGTTTGTGCAACCTCTGCCAGGCGCAGATCGCCCGAGTTTTCGTCGATCTCAAGACCGCAAACCACTCGATTGGTCACGCGCTGAACCACCTGCGCCAGGACATCCCGGTCCGGGCGCGGCACCAACAGGATCTGCAACCCGCCACCGCAGGGCAACTGGATATCCATGTAGGGCGAGCCGCGGCCATAGCGGATCAGCGTCGGCGCACCGCGTTTCAGCGCACGCTTGGCATGTTCGGCCAGATCGGCCTCGATACAGCCCGATGACAGCGAGCCGACGCGCGTGCCATCGGCAAAAATCGCCATGCTGGCCCCAAGCGGGCGGTAGGACGGGCCGTCCACGGCGACGATCACCGCCAGAACCGCGTCACCGGAATGCGCCACAATCGCCGAAATCGGATCGCGTACCGGGCCGGGCGTCTGATCGGGTGGGGGTCGGGATGCCTGCATCTGGTCAGCCTTGAGACACCGAAAACCGGGCGAAACGTGCCGCCCGGTGATACGATTTCAGTTCAATAAGGTCGCGCCGGTCGCCGAATTTCTTGCGACCTCTGCGGCTCAGAGCGCCTTCAGCTCACCCGCCGATTGGCGACCATCGCGGCCTTCGATCATCTCGTAGCTGATCTTCTGGTTGTCGGCCAGCCCGGTCATTCCGGCCTGCTCGACCGCCGAGATGTGCACGAACACATCCTTGCCGCCATCGTCGGGCTGGATAAAGCCGAACCCTTTTGTCGTATTGAACCATTTCACGGTGCCAGTGGCCATTGTCCCGTGTCTCCCTAGTCAAATCCCGCCCACGATATGCGGCGGTGTGGTGCAGCCAGTGTCTTCTAGGTTTCCGGCTGCTCTCGAAAATGGAGCGGTCGCGGTAGAAATATTGGTTGTCACGCTTGGAAGAGTTGGGCTGAATCGTTAAAAAATCAAGGAAAACAATTTCGCGGCGCCTTCGATGTCGTAATATACTGACAAGATTGGAAATATATGCACGTGTTTGCGCTGAAGACCTGTGATAAATGCCGCCGGGCCATTGCCGAGCTGCGCGCATCGGGTCTGGACGTACAGGTCACGGATGTACGCGAGGACGGGATTTCAACCGCAGATATTGCGCGATTCCTTGATGAATTCGGATCGGATCTGGTCAACCGCCGCTCGACAACATGGCGAAACCTGACGGCCGTGCAGCGCAGCGATGAGGTGGCGCGGCTGTTGGCGCGGCACCCGACGCTGATGAAACGTCCGGTGATTGACGCGGGCGGGCGGCTGTTTCTGGGTTGGGGGGATGATGTGCGGCGTGCGCTTCTTGGATGATTGCGCCGTGATACCTATCTGAGGGGCACAAGCGGGAGGACGACAATGCGAAACGCGGCGCTGACGTTGGGGCTGATCGGCGGGATCATCGGCATGATCGTCGGCTTTTTCAGTTATGGCTACACCGAGCTGATTGCCCGTTTCGGAGAGCTTCCCGACATCGCGGAACAGGTCGGAAATGTCGGGCTGATTCGCGCCGTCAGCCTGCTGGCGCCGTTGCTGGCAATTGCCGGCGGGGCAATGGCGCGCTCGCGTGCAACGGCGGGTGGGGTGATGATGCTGTTGTCGGCGGGGGGCATGTATTACGGATTTGGATTCGGTGTTTTCACCATGTTCCCGATTGCCATGTGCGCCCTGGGCGGGCTGTTGGCCATCGCCGCGACCCGGCCTGACACCGCCTGAAATCAGGCGGCAATGGTTGCAGGATTGTCACGCGCCAACGCCGGCAGGGCGGCGCGCTGAGGTGATTTGTGCGGGTGGCCCGAGCGTACCCGCTCGACCGCCGTGCGTTGGACGGGCGTCAACATTTGCAAGGTTTGCGCGTCGACCAACATGGTTTCGGCCCACAGGCCGTTGGCGCAGACCAGGCTGCTGTCGGCCATCAATAGATGGAAATACTCGACACCTGCCAGCGGACAGTCCACAACCACGTTGCGATCGTTGAACAGCGACTTTGCCGGCACCAGGATTTCTTCTTCGCCAAAAAGATAGGCGGCGCGCCAGTCGTCCACGACCAGCCGATGATCCTGAGACACCACCAGATCCTGTCCCGGCCGCCCGCCAGTTAGCGCACCGGCCATGATGCGCACCGGTTGCAGGCGCGGCTGCAACACCAGTTCCAGTCCTGATAGGCGGCAATTTCCGACCCAGCCGATCAGTTGAATGGTGCCGTCACGCGACAAAACCTCATCGCCATCCTCAAGCTGTTCCACCGGAATGGCGCCGTGGGGCGTTTCGATCAGCGTGCCGCGGGCGAAACAATTCTGTCCCTGACCGCGTTTGCTGGCGTCGCTGAAATTGGCGATGGACAGGCGAAGGTCCGGCGCAAGTGGGGAAACCGAAAATACCACCGGCAGGCCGGAAATGTGGCCGATCACCAGCGTTTGCGCTGTGGCGTCGCTGGTATTCAGGACCAGTTCCGAAATGATTTCGCTGCCGGCGATCAGGTCCTGACCATCGAGGGTCAAACTTTCGGTCAGGAAAGCCGACTGCGGCATCGGGGCCGTGCCATCGGTGTCGCGAGCATTGTTGCGGACTGTTACGAGCGTTGGTTTGGCATCCGCCCGAAGGGTGACAACGCAGGGGCCGGGGCATTCACGCGGATCAGAATCCAGGGTACGGATTGCAGCCGCAAGGCCGTCAAACGCCCCATATCCCCAAACATTGAACTGATATTCCGACATGTCGTCAACCGTTTACGTTTCATCCCAAGTGCTTTGGGCCATACATATCCCCAAGAGCTTTCACATTGGTTTATCCGCAACAATCGTGACGGCAGTGGGCCGTTCGCATGGTTAATCTGCGCCAGCCCAAGGCGCAATTGTGATCATCCCGTCATCTTTTGACGTTATCTTTGATCGGGCGGGCGCGCCTCGCTCACCAGATCGGCAACGATTTGATCCAGCGCCACCGTTTCGGTCTGCTTATTGCCCAACCGGCGCACCGTCACGGTGCGGTTTTCAACTTCGCGCCCACCGATGGCCAGAATGACCGGCACCTTGGACAGCGAATGCTCGCGCACCTTGTAGTTGATCTTTTCGTTGCGGGTGTCGGCCTCGGCGCGGATACCGACGGCTTGCAGCGCCGCGACCACCTGGTGCACGAAATCATCGGCATCCGACACGATCGAGGCCACCACCACCTGTCGCGGCGCCAGCCACAGCGGCATACGCCCGGCAAAGTTTTCAATCAGGATGCCAATGAACCGCTCAAATGAGCCCAAGATCGCCCGGTGCAGCATGATCGGGCGATGTTTTGCGCCGTCCTCGCCGATATAATAGGCGTCCAGCCGCTCGGGCAGGTTCGGGTCGACCTGAAAGGTGCCCAGCTGCCATTCGCGCCCGATGGCGTCGGTCAGCTTGAAATCCAGCTTGGGGCCGTAAAACGCGCCTTCGCCCGGGTCGACCTCAAAACTGTTGCCACTTTTCAGAATGGCGTTTTCCAGCGCCTTTTCGACCCTGTCCCAGCTTTCTTCGGACCCAACCCGTTTTTCGGGCCGCGTCGACAGCTTGATGTCGAAACTCTCAAAGCCGAAGTCGTGGTAAACACTGGCTAGCAAGTCGATGAAACGCCTGGTTTCTTCCTCAATCTGGTCCTCGGTGCAGAAAATATGCGCGTCATCCTGGGTAAAGCCGCGCACCCGCATGATGCCGTGCAGCGCACCCGAGGGTTCGTAGCGGCTGCAAGAGCCAAATTCGGCCATGCGCAGCGGCAGGTGGCGGTAACTTTTCAGACCCTGGTTGAAGATCTGCACATGGCAGGGGCAGTTCATCGGTTTCAGCGCGTTGATGTGCTTTTCGCGGGCGTGCTCTTCGTCAACCTCGACGATGAACATGTGCTCCTGGTAATTGTCCCAGTGACCCGAGGCTTCCCACAGCTTGCGGTCGACCACTTGCGGTGTGTTGACCTCGACATATCCCGCAGCAGTCTGGCGCCGGCGCATATAGTCTTGTACCGCGACGTAGATCTGCCAGCCATTGGGATGCCAGAAAACCTGACCCGGCGCCTCTTCCTGCATGTGGAACAGGTCCATTTCACGACCCAACTTGCGGTGATCGCGCTTGGCCGCTTCCTCCAGCATGTGCAGGTGTTTCTTCAGCGCATCGCGGTTCTTGAACCCGACACCGTAAATCCGCTGCAACATGGCGCGGTCGCTGTCGCCGCGCCAATAGGCGCCGGCAACGCTCATCAGTTTAAAGCCGTCGGCGGGCACCTGTCCGGTGTGTTGCAGATGCGGCCCCCGGCACAGATCCTGCCAGTCGCCGTGCCAATACATGCGCAAAGGCTCATCACCGGGAATGGCGTCGATCAGCTCAACCTTGTAGGGCTCGCCCGAGGTCTTGTAGTGCTCGACGGCGCGGGCACGTTCCCAGATCTCGGTGCGGACAGGGTCGCGTTTGTTGATGATTTCCTTCATCTTTTTCTCAATCGCGCCCAGATCTTCGGGGGTGAACGGTTCCTCGCGATCAAAATCGTAGTACCAGCCATTCTCAATCACCGGGCCGATGGTGACCTTAATGTCCGGCCACAGCTCCTGCACCGCACGCGCCATGATGTGCGCCAGATCGTGGCGGATCAATTCCAGCGCGGCGGTGTCATCAGCCAGCGTGTTGATCGAGATTTTGGCGTCTTTGGTGATCGGCCATTGCAGATCCCAGTGCGCGCCATCGATCTGGGCGGAAATCGCTTTCTTGCCAAGCGATTTCGAGATTGAGGCCGCCACTTCGCCCGGCGTGATGCCGGCGTCGAAATAGCGCGAATTGCCATCGGGGAAAGTCAGGGAAATCTGGGCCATTGCGGCCTCCTCGTCGTTTTGGCGCCTACGAAACGCCCGGTTGCGGGTATGTATATGCGTTATTTGCCGCGCGTGCCGGGCAATGTCAACGCTGCAACCGCTGGCGATATTGCGAAGGCGACAGGCCGGTCAGTCGGCGGAAGGTCTTGCGAAAAGCGTTGGTGTTTTCATAGCCAACCGAAAACGCGATCTGCTCGATGGTTCTGGAACGATGTTCAAGCTGCGCCTGTGCCGCCTGAATGCGCAGGCGCTGCAGGTAGGCAAGCGGGGCAAGGCCGCAGGCGCGCTCGAACCGGCGCAGAAAGCTGCGCTCGGATAGGGCGACGGCGCTGGCAAGTGTGGAAATGCGGATGTCGCGGCCATAGCCGGTTTCCATCAGGCGTTGCGCGGTTTCAATCGCGGTGTCGCCGTGATCCAGCGGCGGGCGAAAGGCGCGATAGTAGCGTTGTTCACGCCGCCCGGTGTCGACAACGAAATGGCGCCCCAACTCGCGCATGATGGCAAGCGTGGAAAACCGCGCCACCAGTTCCAGCGCCAGGTCGATCCACGACAGCAACCCGCCCGCCGTGATGACGTTGGCGTCGCTGATCAGAATCTCGGCGGTGTCGACCTGGATCCGTGGGAAGCGACGGCGCAACACGTCCTCCAACGCCCAATGGGTGGTGGCGCGACGGTCATCCAGAACCCCGGCGGCGCCCAGGTAAAACGCGCCAGCGCAGGCCGAGCTCAACACGCAATTGCCGTGTTTCAGGCGGGCCAGCCAGGCCACCGACGCCGGGTCCGGGGTCAGGTAGTCGCGGTTTGCGTAGGCCGGCGGCACCACCACGGCCGTCGGAGCATCGCTTGGCAGGTCATCGGGCGAGACGCTGCGCGCCACCAGCGGCGCCAGGTTCTCGCGTTGTCGCAGGCGGGCGTTAAAGTCGAATACCTCATGCAGGCCGGCGACCGCTGCCACCGAGCAGCCGGGGTAGCACAGGATGGCAATTTCCGAGGCGTCTTCGGGCATGATGGCGTAAATGGCGTGGTTTATGTCAGTTACGACACTGTAGCGATTCCTCGCTGTCAGGCAACATGGGTCCATGGCGCCATCAAAAGGGAATGAGCGGATGACAGTCACGGCACTTCTGATCGTTGATCTACAGAACGATTACTTTGAGGGCGGCAAGTTTCAATTGACCCAAACCGGTCAGGCGGCCCAAAACGCGGCCGCGCTGTTGCAGGCGTTTCGCGCGCAGGGCCGCCCAGTGGTGCACATCCGCCACGAGATATTGCGACAGCCGGCGCCGTTTTTCGCGCCGGGCAGCGAGGGCGCCGATATTCATGCCAGTGTCGCGCCGCGTTCCGGCGAAACGGTGATCACCAAGAACTTTCCCAACAGTTTTCGCGACACCGACCTGTTGGCCAAACTGGCGCAGTCAAAAGTTACTGACCTGGTGATCGTCGGCGCGATGAGCCACTATTGCATCGACGCGACCACGCGCGCCGCCTGTGACTTGGGGTTCAATTGCAGCGTCGCCCACGATGCTTGCGCGACGCTGGCGTTGGAATTTGACAGGGTGAAAATCCCCGCCGCGCAGGTTCACGCAGCGTTCATGGCGGCGCTGGCAATGGGCTATGCCAGCGTGGTTCCGAGCGCCGAAATCTTGCAAGGCCTGCCTGACTAGCCAGTCGGCAAACAGGATACTATACCCGTCCCACGGCAAGGACTGACAGGCACGGGGCCGGCAATATGGTCGACTATCTGGAATGTGAAAACGGTCGGCGTCTGGCCTACGAACGCTCGGCGGGGCGCGGGCCGGGGCTGGTGTTTCTGAGCGGTCTGAAATCTGACATGAATGGCACCAAGGCGGTGCGTTTGCACGACTGGGCGCGCGCCCGGGGTCGCGCCTACCTGCGGTTCGACTATTCCGGCCACGGGCAGTCAAGCGGCACCTTTTGCGACGGCGCCATCGGCGATTGGGCCGAAGATGCCCGGCAGGCTATCTCGGCGCTGACCGAAGGCCCGCAGGTCTTGGTCGGCTCCAGCATGGGAGGTTGGATAAGTCTTATTCTGGCCGGTAAAATGACCCGGCGTATTGCCGGCATTGTTGGAATTGCCGCAGCGCCAGATTTTACCGAGGACGGCATGTGGGCCAGTTTCAGCGCTTCCCAAAAGCAGGAACTGGCGCGGGCCGGACGAGTTTTTCTGCCCTCGGAATACGACGAACCCTACGAGATTACCCGGCGCCTGATCGAGGACGGGCGCGATCACCTGGTGTTGCGCGCACCCTTGTCCTTGCCGTTCCCGGTTCGGCTGCTGCACGGGACCGCGGACACAAGCGTGGCACAGTCGGTGCCGCTGCGCCTGATCGAGCACGCCACTGGGGACGATATTCGCCTGACTTTGCTCAAAGGGGCGGATCACCGATTTTCAAGCGACCAATGCCTTGCCCTGATCGAAACGACCATCACAGAGGTGCTGACCCTGTCGCGCAGCGAATGACGAAATTTGCACTTATCGCGCAAAATGGCGAAAAATACCGCGCCGATCCGGTTGTCTACTGTTCAATTTCACGCAATCGCCGAAACCGTGATTGACCTGCCCCGCCGATAGGCCAAAAAGGGGGCGGGCAGAATGAAAGAACCACGATCATGACAGAGACCCTTGTCCTGCTCGCCGGGACGATGTGCGATGCACGCCTTTTCGCGCCGCAGATCGTCGGGCTTTCGGCGGATCACACCATCCACCTTGCGCCTTTGACCGGGGCCGATACTGTCGGCGGCCTGGCCGATCAGGTTCTTGTCGGTGCGCCACAGCGATTTGCGTTGGCCGGTCATTCCTTGGGGGGCATGGTTGCCTTGGAGATCCAGCGTCGCGCGCCCGAAAGGGTGACCCGGCTGGCGGTGATGGACACCAACGCGCAAGGCGAAACGCCCAGTCTGGCGGCGGCGCGCGAAACCCAGATTGTGCGCGTGCGGGCCGGGTTGCTGGACCAGGTCGCGCGCGAAGAAATCGATGGCGATCTGGCCATCCAAGGCCCAAGGGGTGCGGAAATTCGGGACATGGTTTTGCGCATGGCTTTGGATCTTGGCCCCGAGGTCTACGTGCGTCAGGCGCGCGCCCTGCAACGTCGCCCGGACCAGCAAAAGACGCTGCGACAGTTGAAAATCCCAACCCTGATCCTGTGCGGCGAACACGATCGGCTGACCCCGCTGCGGCGGCACGACTTCATGGCGGCCCTTGCGCATGGCTCAAAACTGGAGGTCATCAAGGACGCCGGTCATTTGCCCAGCCTTGAGCAGCCCGAACAGATCACCGCCCTGCTGCGCGACTGGATGCGCGCGCCGCTGGTGTTGCGTTAGGCCGACTTGCGCAAGGGGCGCACCTTGGCCCCGGAATTGGCGTCGATGAAATCCAGAACCAGTGGGCGGATATTGTTGCGCCAGCTTTTGCCGGCGAAAATGCCGTAATGCCCGGCGCCCGGTTCAAGATGGCTGGCCTTTTTGGAGTCGGGCAGCCCGGTCAAAAGATCGAGCGCGGCCAAACATTGGCCGGGGGCCGAAATATCGTCGTTTTCGCCCTCAACGATCTTGACCGCAACTTTCGTAATTTTTCCGATATCGACCTTGTGACCGGCCACCACAAAGTCATTGCGGGCAATTTCACGGTTCTTGAACACGCGCTCGACCGTGGACAGATAGAACTCGGCCGTCATGTCCATGACTGACAAGTATTCATCGTAAAACCGGTTATGCCTGTCGTGGTCCGAGGCTTTGCCCTGTGCCACGTTCATCACCTGATTGCTGAACGCCTTTTTGTGACGCTCGCCGTTCATCGACATGAACGAGGCCAGCTGCAACAGCCCCGGATAAACCAAGCGCCCGGCGCCGGCGTATTTGAAGCCGACCCGTTGGATCATGGTTTCTTCCAGCAGGCCCATGGTTACCCGGCGGCCAAAGTCGGTCACGTCTGTGGCGGCGGCGTCGGGGTCGATCGGCCCACCAATCAGGGTCAGCGAGCGTGGTTGCGCCTTGGCGTCCTGCTCGGCCAGGATGGCGGTTGCGGCCAGTGTCAGCGGCGCCGGTTGGCAAACTGCAATCACATGGGTGTTCGGCCCCAGGACACGCATGAAATCGACCAGGTACAGCGTATAGTCCTCGATATCGAACTTGCCTTCGCTGCCCGGAATGTCGCGCGCGTTGTGCCAGTCGGTGATGTAGACCTCGCAATCCGGCAACAGGCTGGTGACGGTCGAGCGCAGCAAGGTCGCGTAGTGGCCCGACATCGGTGCCACCAGCATCACCCGGCGGGCGCGTTCCTTGCGGCCCAACACCTTGAAGTGGATAAGATCGCCAAATGCCTTGGTGACCACGCTTTCGACCTCGACCACATGGTCGCGCCCGTCCTCGCCGACCACCGAGGCGATGCCCCAGTCCGGCTTTGTGACCATGCGCGAAAAGGCGCGCTCGGTAACCTCGCCCCAGGCGGCGATCATCTGCATCATCGGGTTGGGAATCATGCTCATTGCCGGGTAGGAGCCGAGCGCCTGCGCGCTGGCGCCCAGCCATTGGTTGGTGGTCCGCGCGGTCTCCATCAGATCGTATGTCGCCATGAAACGCATCGGTTGTCCTTTTCAAAATTCGGTTTGCCGCATCACGCAAGCCTTTCCCAAATGGGTCGCTGCGGCTATGCTGCAAGTGCACAATGTTTAGGACGGAAGTGACGGGATGACAACGGACCATGCTGAGACAGGCGCCAATCTGGAGGAATTGAACGCCAATTTGTCCAAGATTGAGGAATTGTCGCAACGCTTCATCGCTGCCATCAGCCACAAAAAAGAAGTCGACCCGAACCTGCAAGCGCCAGGGCAGGAGCTATTCATGAAGGCGGCAAGCGCCTATATGGGCGACCTGATGGCAAACCCGGCCCGCATGCTGGAGCACCAGGTTTCGTACTGGGGCAAATCTCTGGAGCAATTTATCGAGGCGCAGAAAGTTCTGGCCCAGGGCAAGCTGGAAATGCCCAAGGACGAGGGCCCGCGCGATTCGCGATTTTCCAACCCGATGTGGGATACGCATCCGTATTTCAACTACGTCAAACAGCAGTACCTGATCAACGCGCAGGCCGTCGCCGATGCGGTGGACGAATTGCAGGATCTGGAGCCTGCGGACAAGAAACGGCTGGAATTTTTCTCGGGGCAGATCATGGACATGTTCAGCCCGGCCAATTTCCTAGGCACCAACCCCGAAGCGTTGAGCCGTGCCGTTGAAACCGATGGGCAATCGTTGGTGGATGGGCTGGAAAACCTGGTGCGTGATCTCGAGGCCAACAATGGCGACCTGGTGGTGACGCTGGCGGACAAGGACGCCTTCAAGGTCGGCGAAAACCTGGCCACCACCAAGGGGGCGGTGGTTTTTCGCAACCGGATGTTTGAGTTGGTTCAGTACGCGCCGACCACCGAAACCGTTTGCAAACGACCACTGATCATTTTTCCTCCGTGGATTAATAAATTCTATATCCTTGATTTAAAAGAGAAAAACAGCCTGATCAAGTGGATCGTCGACCAGGGATTTACCTTGTTTGTGGTGTCCTGGGTCAACCCGGACGCCAGCTATGCCGATGTTGGCATGGATGACTACGTGCAGGATGGCTATTTGACCGCTCTTGACGAGGTCAAGAAAATCACCGGCGAGAAAAAGGTCAACGTGGTTGGCTATTGCATCGCCGGGGCGACGCTGGCGCTGACGCTGTCGCTGATGAAAAAGCGTAAAGATACCTCGGTTGGCAGTGCCACGTTTTTTACCACGCTCACTGATTTTTCCGATCAGGGCGAGGTCGGCGTGTTCTTGGACAACGATTTCATGGACGCGATCGAGCATGAAGTGAACGAAACCGGTGTGCTGAAGTCGTTCTTTATGTCGCGCACTTTTTCCTATCTGCGCGCCAACGACCTGATCTACAAACCGGCGATCCGCAGCTACATGCTGGGCGAGGCGCCGCCGGCCTTTGATCTGCTCTATTGGAACGGCGACGGCACCAATCTGCCAGCGCGCATGTCGATGGAATATCTGCGCGGGTTGTGCCAGGACGACCTATTCGCCAAGGGAAAGTTTCCGCTGCTGGGTGAGGAACTGTCGATCAAGGATGTGAGCGTGCCGCTGTGCGCGATTGCCTGCGAAACCGACCACATCGCCGCCTGGAAATCCAGCTACGATGGAATTCGACAGATGTCGTCCAAGGACAAGACCTTTATCCTGTCCGAAAGCGGCCATGTCGCCGGCATCGTCAATCCGCCGAGCAAAAAGAAATATGGCCACTACACCAACCCGGATCTGGGGCTGACCCACGACGATTGGAAAGAAGGTGCCGACTTTAACGCCGGTTCCTGGTGGCCAAGGTGGGGGAAATGGCTGGCCAAGCGGTCGGGCAAGCAGGTTCCGGCCCGTCAACCGGGTGATTCGAGCCATCCCGTGCTGTGCCCGGCGCCGGGAATCTATATTACTGCGACTCCAAAGGACTGATATTTAACGGTAAACGAAAAAAATGCTGCACTGCGGCACAAAATCCTTGAAATGCCGCGATGCAGAGAGCATATAGTGTTCAGACGCGTGAACGGGATTGTCCCGACGCTAGGAGTTACGACAATGGCAAAAGCTCAAGAATTCAATAACGTCATGAAAGACATGATGGGTGCGTTCCCGGTCGACATGACCGCATTTCAGGACGCCTTTAAATCGCAGGCCGCCTTCGGTGAAAAACTGTCGCAGGTTGCCCTGAACGCTGCCGAGAAATCGGCCGAGATTTCGACCAAGTGGACCAAGGACACCTTTGCGCGTGCCGCCAATGTGACCAAGGTCAAAGAAGACCCGGCCGACTACACCAAAGCCGCCACCGATTTCGCTTCCGCTCAGGCTGAGCTGGTTTCCGAACATCTGGCCGCCTTTGCTGAAGTCGCCAAGAAAGCGCAGATGGATACCGTCGAGCTGATAATGGCCGCCGGCAAAGACATCAGCGAAGATGCGACCGCCGCCGTCAAGAAAGCTACCGCTGACGTGACGAGCGCTGCCAAGAAAGCTACCGCTGCTGCAAAGTAAGCGGACGACCTGATCATCGATCTCCTCCCTGTCGATGAGACTGGCTGAGGGCGGGCGTAATGCCCGCCCTTTCTTTTTTTTCTGCGCTGCCCTAGTCTTTGCTGCAACGCCGAAAAAATGGGGGCCGCCGTGGCTGATAAAACCGATTCGCTGCTGATCAAACGCTATGCCAGCCGCCGGCTGTATAATACCGAGACCAGCGATTATGTGACCCTGGATGACATCGCCGGTTTCATCCGCGCCGGGCGCGAGGTTCAGATCGTCGATCTGAAAAGCGGCGATGACCTGACGCGCCAGTATCTGCTTCAAATCATTGCCGAACATGAGGGGCGGGGCGAAAGCGTTTTGCCCGTCGGACTGCTGACTGACCTAGTGCGAGGCTATACCAGCGAGGTGCAATCGGTGGTGCCGCAGTTTCTGGCAATGTCGTTTGAGATGCTGCGTGACGGTCAGTCCAATATGCTGGAAAACCTGGCCGGACCGATGGCGTCGATGCCGGGGTTCGAGGCGATGCAGGCGCAGCAACAGGCATTCCTGAAGGCGATGACCGGCGGTTTGCCGGGGGCTTGGGGTGGCGGCGAGGCGAGCGAGACCAAAGCCGCCAAACCGGCGCCAAGCGGTGAGTTGGACGAGATCAAAAAGCAATTGGCCGAGTTGCAGTCGAAACTGTCCAAGCTTTAGACAGGGTCGGGCGCTGCAAAAATGCAGGAGCCTCCGGCGGGGATATTTAGGCCAATTCGAAATTGACGAGTGGGGCTGTGATGGTTGAAGCGCCAAAGAAGATCACGCTGTGGGGGATTGAAGTGTTCGTGGCCACGGCCCAGGAACAGTCGATTTCGGTCGCCGCACGACGGCTGGGGGCCAGCCCGTCCTCGATCAGCCAACAGTTGAGCAACTTGGAAACCGCTTTGGGGGCGGTGCTGCTGAACCGGCACGAGCGGCCGGTGACATTGACGCCGGCGGGCGAAGCGTTTCGCCGTCGCGCCCAAACCATTTTGAACGAGGCCGCCCAAGCCCGCGCCGAACTGGCCAGCGTCGATCACAAAGTCTTGACCCGGCTGCGACTGGGTATGATCGAGGATTTCGATTCAGGTGTGACGCCGCTGTTGCTGGGGCAGTTGGCGGACGAAATGCCCTCGACCCAGTTCCTGTTGGAAACCGGGGCGAGCCATCGTCTGTTCGATCAGCTGGAATCGCGCGCGCTGGACGTGATGGTGGCCACCGACATGGGTGTCGCGGCCGATTGGATGCAGGTGTTTCCGCTGATGGAGGAACCGTTTGTCGCGGTCGCGCCCAAGGGGGTGATTGCCGCTGCCGATGCCGATGAGGCGCTGCCGTGTATGCCGCTGATCCAGTACACCTCGCGCCACCACATGGGCCGCGTCATTGCCGACCATCTGGTGCGCCAGAATCTGCGCCCGGCCAACCGGTTTGAGCTGGACAGCTATCACGCCATCATGGCGATGGTTGCGGCGGGCGCCGGCTGGACCATCCTGACGCCGCTTGGCGTCAGCCACGCCAAGCGGTTTCGCGACAAGGTCGATGTGTTTCCATTGCCCTTTGCACCGCTTTCGCGCACCATTTCCCAGTTTGCCCGGCGCGATATTCTGGGCGAGATGCCAGGCGTGATTGCCGACCGCCTGCGCCAGCTTTTGCGCGAGCGGATTGTGGCGCCGCATGTCCGACGCACCCCGTGGCTAAAGGGTGTCTTGCGGGTGGTTTAGGTGCCGAAGGCCAGTTCGCGTTGCATCACGTCGGCGGCGGCGTCGACCAGCGCGCTGGCGATGAAATCCAGTTCCGGCTTTTTCAGACGCGCGGGCAGGCGGGTGTCGCAGGCGCGCATCAGCATGGCGCGGGTCTGGGGCAACTCGGGCTGGACCCCGAGAAATTTCCAGTTCCAGAAGGCGCGCGCATTGTCCTGCGTCAACCCGAAGATCTGCACCTTGACCCCGCGCGCTGCCGCAGCGCTGGCGAAATCGGCGGTTTCGGCGTCGCTGAGGCCGACAAGGTTGAACTGGATCGAATCGGGTGCGCGCTGTTCCGGTGGCAGAGCGTCAGGCACCGTGATCCAGGGCGAGGCGTTCAGGGTCGCCGCCACGTAGTCGTGGTTGCGCCGTCCGTCACGCACCCGGCGGGCGATTTCCGGCAGTTGCGGGCGGATGACCGCCGCTGACAGGTTGCCCATCCGGGTGTTATAGAGCGGCAGTTGGTTCTGCCAGCGCGCAAAGGCGTCCTGCAAAACGGGATGTTTTTTCCAGTTGTGTTCGTAGGCGCCCGACATGATCACCGCGCGCGCAACCAGGTCGGCGTCGTCGGTGATCAGGATGCCACCTTCGCCAGCGTTCACCAGCTTGTAGGACTGGAACGAGAAACAGCCCACCCGCCCGATGGTGCCGATGTTGCGACCCTGCCAGGTGGTACCCAGGCTGTGGGCCGCGTCCTCGATCACCGGCACATTGTGCGCATCCGCCAGCGCCATGATCGCGTCCATGTCCGAGGTGTGACCGCGCATGTGGCTGATGATGATCGCGCCGATGCTGTCATTCAGCTTGGCGGCGAAATCGGCCATGTCGATGCGATAGTTTTCTGCCACTTCGACCAACACTGGCACGCATTCGGCGTGAACGATGGCCGATGGCACGGCGGCAAAGGTAAAGGCCGGCACCAGCACGCGCGCGTCGCGTGGTAGGCCAAGCGATTTCAGCGACAGGAACAAGGCGGCAGAACAGGACGCCACCGCCAGCGCGTATTTCGCGCCCATCAGTTCGGCAAATTCCTGTTCCAGTAGGGCGACGGGTGACGCCTCGGGTGCGGTGTAACGAAAAAGGTCGCCGGATTTCAACAAACGCTCAATCTCGTCACGCGCGGATGCCGGGATGGCCTCGGCGTCGTAGACATTTGGCGAGAGGGTCATGATTTCACCTTTTCCGAATTGATATTTCGGAAAAACTGTAAAGCGAATCCGCCGCCAAGGCGAGCATTATTCGCGCGCGTTGAGCGGACCGGCGGGTTTCAGCGGATGATTTGCGGCCTATAGCGGATTTTTTGCCGCCGCTCGGCGGGCAAATGACGGTTCAGGCGCCGATTGATATAGCCAAACAGGGTGATGACGCTGAAGGTCAGGATGATGAAATAGCCAGCCAGGATCGGATACGGAATGAACGGATTAAAGGTCTTGTCGGCGAAATAACTGGCGTAATACAGCGCGTCGCCCTTTTGCTGCCAGGCCGGAAAGCCGGAAAAATAGACCAGCGTGGTGGCGTGAAACATAAAGATCGCTTCGTTGGTATAGGCGGGCCAGGCCAAGCGCAGCATGGTCGGCCAGATGATGCGCCGGAACCGCGAAAACCCGGACATGCCATAGGCATCGGCGGCTTCGACATCGCCCTTGGGGACGCTGCGCAGCGCGCCATAGAAAATCTCACCCGCGTAGGCCGATGTGTTCAGGAACAACACGATGATCGCCCCCATCCAGGCGCGGGTCAGCCAGCGGGTCTCGGCGGTGAATTCAAAAAACCCCAGGTTGATGTCGATGCCGACCTTGGGCAGCAACACGAAGGCCTCGTAAAACAGGAAAAACTGGATGAACAGAGGCGAGCCACGAAACACGAAAATGAACCATTCCGCCGGCTTGCGGATCCACCATCGGTCGGCATTCTTGGCTATGGCCACCGCCGTGGACAGGAAAAATCCGAAAAACAGCGCCAGAAATCCGAAATAGATGTTCCACAACATGCCCGAGCCGATCAGCGTAAACTGGTCACACAACGTGAACTCGGATTTCGGCAACAAACGCTCGCCGATCCCGATTGAGCGCAGGCCGTAGCTATAGATGGTTTCCAGGCAGCTCATGCGGGGGCCTTGCGTTGTTTTTCGCCGCCGATGGTGGCCTGTCCGTGCGACAGGCGGGCGGTCACCCGGACCAGGATTATTTCCGAAACCCGCGTCAGGCTAAGGTAAAACACCAGTAGTCCCAGAAAATACCACAGCCGCCAGTCGGGGTGCGGATAGGTAAAGGCGCTGGTTTTTGAGCCCCCCAATTCGCGCGCCCAGTAAACGATATCCTCGATCCCCAGCAGGAACAGCAGCGGCGTCGCCTTGATCAGGATCATCCACAGGTTGGATAGGCCGGGCAGGGCGAACACCCACATCTGCGGCACCAGGATGCGCCAGAAGGTCTGGCGACGGGTCATGCCATAGGCTTCGGCGGTTTCAATCTGGGCGTGGGGCACAGCGCGCATTGCGCCATAGAGGACGTTCGCGGCAAAGGCCCCGAACACGATTGCAAAGGTCAGCACCGCCAGCGAAAACCCGTAGGTTTCATGCACCCATTGCGGTGAGCTGGACAGCGGCAGTTTGGCCGCCGGGCAGACCACGAAATCATTGCCCTGCCGGATCGGTTGATCCCAGTCGGGGCATTTGATCCGGTGGCGGATGTATTCAAAGGCCTGATCCAGCGCGATCACGAAAAACAGGAAGAAAGCGATGTCCGGCACGCCGCGCACGATGGCGGTGTAGGCCTTGCCGAACCAGCGCAGCGGCGCGAAATGCGAACGCGCCGCCATTGCCCCGCCAAAACCGAACAGCAGTGAAATCGGCGCGGTGATCAACAGCAGCGCCATGACCGTGCCGAAGGACGAATAAAACGCCATGTGCTTGCCGGTCGTGAGATAGCACGACAGCCATTCAAGACCTGCAAGCGTGTCCGGATCGGTGCAGTAGGAAAACATTCAAAAAATCGGGCGGGGCCACCTGCGTGGCCCCGCCCATTTGCCTCAGAATGTCGCGGCTTCGGCGCCGAACCATTTTTTGATCATGGTGTTCAGCGTGCCGTCGGCCTTCATCGTGGCGATGGCCGCGTCAAACTTGCCCTTAAGTTCACCGTCGCTTTCGCGCAGCCCCATGCCGACACCGCCGCCGATGGTGACGTCTTCACCGACGAACATCAGCTCGCCGTTGCTTTCGGCCACGATCGGCGCCAGGAAATCCTTGTCCGCCAGTACAGCGTCGGCCTCGCCGTTTTTGACCGCAGCGATGGTTTCATCGGCGGTGGCGAATTCAACCAGCGTGGCGCCACTGTCGGCCACATAGCCGGACTGGATGGTGGCGGTCTGGGCCGTGATGATGCCACCCTTCAGGTCCACGTTATCGGACAAGGCGACATAGGCCGAGGGCGATCCTGGGATGTATTCCTGAGTGAAATCAATCACTTGATCCCGTTCGGGTGTGATCGACATGCCGGCGATGATAGTATCGTAGTTGCCCGACACCAGGTTCGGAATGATCGAGTCCCATTCGTTGGTGACCCAGGTACATGTCAGGTCGGCGCGCTTGCACAGCTCATCGCCCAGCTCGCGTTCAAAGCCGTCAACCTCACCGTTGTCGTTGACGAAGTTATACGGAGGGTAGGCGCCCTCGGTGCCCATGCGCACCGTTTGTGCCATCGCCATTCCGGCTGTTACGGCCAGCGCCGCAGTCACAAGTATAAGTTTTTTCATTTCTCTCTCCCATTTTTTGATACGCTGAATTCAGGCTGGAACGGTCGCGCTCAGAAACTGTCGCAACCTGTCGGTTTTGGGGCTGCCAAACAGCGCATCCGGCGGCCCCTCTTCTTCTACTTTTCCCAAGTGCAAAAACACCACGTGGTCCGAAACGTCACCGGCCAGACGCATGTCGTGGGTGACCAGGATCATGGTGCGCCCTTCGGCGGCCAGATCCTTGATGACGCGCACGACTTCTTGCTCGAGTTCCGGGTCCAGCGCCGAGGTCGGCTCATCAAATAACAGCGCTTTGGGTTCCATGCACAATGCGCGCGCGATGGCGGCGCGTTGTTGTTGGCCACCCGACAACTGCGCCGGATAGTCGCCGGCCTTTTCGCCAATGCCGACCTTTTCCAGCAACTTGCGCCCGCGCGCCTCGGCCTCTTCGCGGCTTTGGCCCAGAACGGTGATCGGCGCCTCGATGACGTTTTGCAGGATCGACATGTGCGCCCACAGGTTGAACTGTTGGAACACCATCGACAGGTTGGTGCGGATGCGCGTCACCTGCGCCTTGTCGGCGGCGTGGCGGCCGTGGTCGCGACCGCGCCATATGATCGGCTCACCCTCAAACAAAATCTCGCCCTGCTGGCTGTCTTCCAGCAGGTTGGAACAACGCAGCAAGGTCGATTTTCCCGACCCGGAGGAGCCGATCAGCGACACCACATGGCCGCGCGGCGCCACCAGATCGACACCCTTGAGCACCTCAAGCGAGCCATAGGCCTTGTGCAGGTTGCGAATCTCGATGACCGGGGTTTCGGTGTCTTTCACGCGGGCAGCAATCTTTGTTAACGGTGCCAAAGTAGGGCTGAAAATCTGGCCAATTGCAACGCCCAATTCGCGCTTTACCTAGCGGTAAGGGGGCAATTGGGGCGTACTGGCAGCCAAATTGTCAAGGGGCGGGCGGTGTGGCTATGGACAGGTATCGGGCGGTGTCGATCAGCACAACGCCGCGGATGCCCAGAATTTCAGCGTTATCGCGGTCCAGATCGGCAACCGCTTGGCGAACCGCCGCCAGAATCGCCCGGTTGTCGCGCCCGGGCGCAGTGATCAGCGGCAGGCCCGGCGTCGGCACGGTGCTGGCGATGACTTTCAGTTCGCAGGCGATGTCGTCATGGGCGCAGATCAGGCGCCAACTGACTGCGTCCAGGGCGGCGATGTCGGCGTCGCCCAGGGCCACGGCATGGGCGCTGGCGCGGTGGCCGCCGCTCCACTGAAGACGCGTGAAACGAAACCCCAGCCCGCCCGCATGGGTCTGCGCCGCCGCCCAGCCGGACTGCGAGCCGGCGTCGTTATAGGCAAACACCCGGTCGCGGTAATCGCGCAGATCGTCGGTGTCACCCGCGCGCACCACGAAAACCGAGCGGTAATAGCCCGGTGGCGTGTCCTCCAGGCCGTAATCCGGTGTTCCCACCAGCTGAACCCGCCCGTGCAGGTAGGTCCGGTAGGGCATGCCGCAGGTCTGCGACAGCAGCAGATCGGGGCTTTGCCAGACGTCTTGCGGCGCGGTTGCGCGGTCCAGGTGGGCAGGGCCATAGCCCAGAGCGGACCGTATCCCGGCCCACAGCGCATCGTTGGCGGCGGCGGTTTCGGGCCGGTCATACATCGGCAGCGATGCAATCAAGACATCCGCGCCTCGACCCGTTTGCGCGCCAGTGCGCTGTTGCGATCGTTGACCCCCAGCAGGTCGGCGACCAGGCGCAACAGTGAATCTTCTTCCTGGTCGCGCACGCCATCGGCCAGCACGATTTCCCACAGCGCCTCGATCACGCCTTCGCGGTCGACATAAGGCACGGCTTCCTTGATGGCGCGGGTAAACCGCACCGTGTCCGGGGCTTCGCCTTCCAGCGCCTCAGCGCGGTGGCGCAGCGTTTGCGCCGCGTCCGGCGACAGCGCATAGCGGGTGGCGATGATCCGGTTGATGCGGTCGACCTCGTCGGCGGCATAGTTACCGTCCGAGCGCGCAATCCGTACCAACAAGGCGCAAAGGGCAAGGCGCGCATCGCCGTCGGGCAGGGGCGCGGGGTCTGGCTGGGTCAGCCGTTTCAGGAAATCTCCAAACATGGCATCCATATATGCCTGCGCGCGGCGCTGGAAAAGGGTAATCGTCACCGGCGCACGCCACGCTTTGGTGAAGCGCTTAGCCCAAGGGTTTCCGGTAGTCATAGATGATGTCGTCGATGGCGATGCCGCCGGGGTCGCTGTTGACGATGGTGAGCGCGGCAATATCGGCGCGGTAACCGGCGCGTTGCAACGCGATTTCGTTGATGCCGGTTTGCAGCCCCACCTGCAACTGGTCGATGACCGTGCCAGAGCGTGCGTAAAGCACCAGCGTCACCATCCCAGCGCCACTTGCGCGTGCGCCAAGCGGGTCGGCATAATCCGAATGCACTTTCAGCCCGACCGCGTATTGGTCCTGGTCGAACACCAGCGCCACCGAACCCTCGCCGCGCGCCGCCAGTGCCGGAAACCCCCGACGGCCCAGGGGAAACAATGCGTTGGACCCGAACCCCCGATGAAACGCCACCGACTGGTTCTGTCCGGCCAGCCCGGGCAGTGCGCGAACCGGCCCGCGGGGCAGTCCGTTCAACACATCCTGATCGCCATCCTGCCCCAACACCTGCCCGTCCAGCCGCTCGCCCAACCACAGCCCCCGGTGGCGATACAGCGCATCCAGATTGAACCCCGGTTCAGCACGCCGGGGCAGGGTTTCAAAATCGGCGCGCATGTTCAGTTGTGCGTCCAGCGCCGCGTAATCCACCACCTCGACGGCCTGCGCCGCCACCGGCAACGTTCCCAGGAACAGAAAGATTATCGCGCGCCACATTTCCCAAGGCTGTCAGGTTGCCCCAAACCGGTCAAGCGTGCGCCAAATCAACAAGTGGTGTGGCGCGAATGCGCCTCCTTTGGATCACGCGGGATCAGACCAGGCGCGAGATCTCTTTGGCAGCGCGCACAAAATCTTTAAACAACGGGTGCGGCTCAAACGGTTTCGATTTCAGTTCCGGGTGGAACTGCACGCCGATGAACCACGGATGATCCCGCCATTCGACGATCTCGGGCAAGCGCCCGTCCGGTGACATGCCCGAAAAGATCATCCCCTGATCCTCCAGCTGGGCGCGATACTTGGTGTCGACCTCATAACGATGCCGGTGGCGTTCCTCGATCCGGGTGGAACCATATATATCGGCCACTTTCGAGCCCTCGCTCAGCGCCGCCGTATAGGCGCCCAGCCGCATGGTGCCGCCCTTGTCATCACCGACTTTGCGGCTAACGGTGTGATTGCCCTGCACCCATTCCTTCAGGTGGTAAACCACGGGCGTAAAACGCTTTTTACCGGCCTCGTGGTCGAATTCCTCACTACCGGCATTGGGCAAGCCGCCAACGTGGCGCGCCGCCTCGATCACCGCCATCTGCATGCCAAGGCAAATCCCAAGATAGGGCACGCCCTTTTCGCGGGCAAATTGTGCCGCTTTGATCTTGCCCTCGGTGCCGCGCTCGCCAAAACCGCCGGGCACCAGGATGGCGTGGAAACCCTGCAGGTAGGGCGCCGGATCGTCGCCCTCGAAAATCTCGGCGTCCACCCACCTGACCTTGACGCGAACCCGGTTGGCCATGCCGCCGTGGGTCAGCGCCTCGGCGATGGATTTATAGGCATCCTCCAACTGGGTGTACTTGCCGACGATGGCGATGCGCACCTCACCCTCGGCGTTGTGAATGCGATCCTCGACATCGACCCAGCGCTGCATGTCCGGCGCGCGCGCATCGTGAATGCCGAACGCTTCCAGCACCGCGCGATCCAGCCCGACCTTGTGATAGGCCAGCGGTGCCTCATAGATCGATTTCAGGTCATAGGCCGGGATCACCGCATCCGGGCGCACGTTGCAAAACAGCGCGATCTTGGCGCGCTCCTTTTCCGGGATTTCATGCTCGGACCGGCACACCAGCACGTCCGGCGCCAACCCGATTGAGCGTAATTCTTTGACCGAGTGCTGGGTCGGTTTGGTCTTTAACTCACCCGAGGCGGCCAGATATGGCAGCAGCGTCAGGTGCATGAAAACGCACTGGCCATGCGGCTTTTCCTGGGCGAACTGGCGGATCGCTTCAAAAAACGGCAAGCCCTCTATGTCGCCGACAGTGCCGCCGATTTCGCATAGCATGAAATCGACCTCATCCTCGCCGATGGAAATGAAGTCCTTGATTTCATTGGTAACATGCGGAATGACCTGAATGGTCTTGCCCAGGTAATCGCCGCGGCGTTCCTTTTCCAGCACTGTCGAATAGATCCGCCCCGAGCTGACAGAATCGGTGCTGCGCGCCGCTACTCCGGTAAACCGCTCGTAGTGGCCCAGGTCCAGATCGGTCTCGGCGCCATCGTCGGTTACGAAAACCTCGCCATGCTCAAACGGGCTCATGGTGCCGGGATCGACGTTCAGATAGGGGTCCAGCTTGCGCAGTCGCACGCTGTAGCCGCGCGCCTGCAACAGCGCCCCAAGTGCGGCCGAGGCCAGCCCCTTGCCAAGCGAGGAAACCACGCCACCGGTGATGAAGACGAAACGAGCCATGCGGTGGTTTTCCCCCGTGAAATGTCACAAACCGGTGCGCAAAGTGGCCGATTTTGCCACCCTATCACGGGATTTGACGTGTAACAGATTCGCGACCAAGCCGCAACAGGACCGCAACATCATGCGGCACAATTTTCGAAATAAACAACCAGTTGTGGCTGTGGCCGGATCAGTCGGCGCGTGGCTGTGCCAACGGGTCAGCAGGCGCTGCCGGTGTGGCGGGCGGCAACAGGTCGGTGCCGGCCGGTGCTGCCGGGTCCGCCGGTGCCGTCGTCGCCGGTTGTTCAACCCCCAGCCGGTCCACGACCGAACTGTTGCCCGACTTTTGCGCCGCAATCACGGTCAACGCGATCGAGGTGGCGATAAAGGCTATCGCGAACCCCCAGGTCAGCTTGCCCAGTGCCGTGGCCACGCCGCGCGCCGAAATCGCGCCGCCGCCGCCGCCGCCCATGCCCAGACCGCCGCCTTCCGAGCGTTGCAGCAGCACCACGCCAATCAGGCACAGCGCTAAGATCAGGTGGATGATTAGAACGACGTTTTCCATGCCAGGCCCATGTTGCTTGAACGAGAGGTATCTAGTGCCAAGCCGCCCGCGCCGCAACCCCCATATCGCCCCGCTTCAGCTGTCCCGGTCGTCCACATCGAACTGCCCGGTGATGGCGCGCCGCACAAAGCTCCAGGACAGGCCGATCCCCAGCACCAGCGACAGCGCCAGGATCGCCATCCAGATGTTCAGGTCCGAATTGCTCAGGCTCAGGGCGCGCCGATCATAAAGCACCCAGACCAGTGCGGCAAAGACCGAAAAGATCAGCACCATGCCAACCGCGCCGATTGAACGCAGCGTGGCGCGCAGGTAGATCAGATAGCCGATGCCCAGCAGCAGACCGAACAGCACCGTCAGCGGCGTTTCGGTGGCGTAGTTGTCCTGCGCCCAGGTGATGTAGTTGTACCGGGTAGGGTTGAACGTCGCCCCGATCAGCGCAAAGGCAAACATCCAGCGCAGCAAAAACAGCATCTTTCCCGTGTCCCCCTTGACCCGTGGCAGCCAATGGAATGCGCAAAAACCCCAGCCCTGTCCAGCCCCGCGCCGAATAAGGGTTTCACGGGCCCGCCAGTGCGTCTATATCGCCTTTCGGGTTTTACGAAAATTCGAGGATCAAAATGGCCAATGTAGTCGTCGTGGGCGCCCAGTGGGGCGACGAAGGAAAAGGCAAGCTGGTCGACTGGCTGTCCGAACGCGCCGACGTGGTGGCGCGGTTTCAGGGCGGCCATAACGCCGGCCACACGCTGGTGATCGACGGCAAGGTCTACAAGCTGTCGCTGCTGCCCTCGGGCACGGTGCGCGGTGGCAAGCTGTCGGTGATTGGCAACGGCGTGGTGCTGGACCCGTGGTTCCTGCTGCAAGAGATCGAGAAACTGCGCGGCCAGGGCGTCACGATTTCGCCGGAAAACCTGAAGATCGCCGAAAACGCACCGCTGATCCTGCCCATTCATGGTGAGCTGGACCGCGCCCGCGAAGCCCAGAACTCGGTCGCCAAGATCGGCACCACCGGGCGCGGTATCGGCCCGGCCTACGAAGACAAGGTCGGACGCCGCGCCATCCGCGTCGCCGATCTGGCCGACGCCGCCACGCTGGAATTGCGCATCGACCGCGCACTGGTGCACCATGACGCCCTGCGCCGTGGGCTGGGGTTGCAGCCGGTAGATCGCGCCGCGCTGATCGCCTCGCTGAACCAGATTGCACCGAAAATCTTGCCCTATGCCGCCCCGGTCTGGAAGGTACTGAACGAGCAGCGCAAGGCCGGCAAACGCATCCTGTTCGAGGGCGCGCAGGGCGCGCTGCTGGACATCGATTTTGGCACCTATCCGTTTGTCACCTCGTCCAACGTGATCGCCGGGCAGGCGGCCACCGGCGTCGGCATGGGTCCGGGCGCGATCGATTTCGTGCTGGGCATCGTCAAGGCTTACACCACCCGCGTCGGCGAAGGCCCGTTCCCGACCGAACTGGACGACGACGACGGCCAAAGGCTGGGCGAGCGCGGCCACGAATTCGGCGTCGTCACCGGGCGCAAACGCCGCTGCGGTTGGTTTGACGCTGTCCTTGTGCGCCAGACCTGCGCCACCTCGGGCATGAACGGCATCGCGCTGACCAAACTGGATGTGCTGGACGGCTTTGACACCCTGAAAATCTGCGTCGCCTACGATCTGGACGGCACCCGCATCGACCACCTGCCGACCGCTGCCGACCAGCAGGCGCGTTGTGTGCCGATCTACGAAACTATCGACGGCTGGTCCGAAAGCACCGAGGGCGCGCGCAGCTGGGCCGACCTGCCCGCCAACGCGATCAAATACGTGCGCCGGATCGAGGAACTGATCGACTGCCCGGCGGCGCTGGTCTCAACCTCGCCCGAGCGCGAGGATACCATCCTTGTCACCGACCCGTTTGCCGACTAGGGGAACACCCATGGCACTGTCATACAAATCCCGCCGTCGCTGGTCGCTGGTCATCTTGGTGGTCGGCCTGCCTGTCTACATCATCGCCGCACTTATCGTGCTGGGCTTTATCAACGACAAATTCGGGCGCCCCAACATCCTGGTTGAACTGGGCGTCTATGTCGGGCTGGGTATCGTCTGGATACTGCCGTTCAAATCGATCTTTTCCGGCATCGGCCAAGCCGACCCGGACGCGGGCACCGACCCGGGCGCGGGCACGAACCCGAGCGCAGGCGACACAAACGAAAAGGGAGGGCGCTAGCCCCCCCTTGACGTCAAATTTTGCGATTGCCGGGTTATTCGCCAACCGCGCGTTGTTGCGGGTTGAAACGGGTGGTCTCCGCGATGATGAACTGGCCGCGCTTGAGCTTCTTGATCTTGCCCCGGCGCAACAGCAACCCGAACGAGCGCAGGCTTTCTTCGCGCGTGTAGGTCCGCTCCTCATCCATTTCGGCGACCGTTTTCATGATCTGCGGACGCGAGAAATGCTCATTTCCCTCGATAAAGGCCGAATAGGCGGCGGCGGCCTCTAGCAGATCTGGCAATTCGCGCGCGCCCATTTCCGCAGCAAAAGCGGCGAACGAGCCCGCTTCCAAAAAGATGTTTTCCTGCGCCGCTGCCCCGGAACTGACCATGTCAGCCGTGCTCAAGGCCAGACTGCCGGCGGTCACGCGACGTGGACGCACCACGGCGCCGTCACCGGTCGGCTCGGGCTGGGGGCTGTCGACGCGCTGTTCGCTGACAAGCACCAAGGGCGCGGTGCGGCGCTCTTTCGGCGTCGCACTTTCCGAGGGGCGGCGCGGTCGCACCACCTTGGCCAGATCCTGACGATACTGGTTCATCTCGTTGGCATCGTCTTCTTCGCGTTTTTTCGACAGGAACTTGTCGGCCCGTGTCGCGGCAACGGCGGCCTTCAGGTGGGCGATGGCCGAGCGGCGACGCGTGCCTTCGGTTTCTTCCATTTCGGTGTTGGTGACTTCCAGGATACGCGAAACCGAATCGGCGCTGGCCTCGATGTCCTGTTTTTCCAACAGCACGCGGCCCTCTTTTTCGGCGCGCAAATCGGCCTCGGCCTTGCGCTGGACCTGCTCGAGGTTGGCCATCAATTCGGCTTCATCCTCGGGCGACAGGGTCGTTGGTGCATCGTCGACAACATCGGCATCGTCGTCGAAATCGCCATTCTCCGTGCCAGTCTCTCCGCCGGTTTCGCCGGTGGTCTCGTCTTCTCCAAGCGCCTCGAAATCGCCGGTCTCGACGGCGGCTTCGAAATCGGCGCGACGCATCTTGACCACGCGCGCAATCGCGCCGGTGCCTGGGGCGGCCATATTCGGGGTTTCGCCGGCGTCAATGTCGTCATCCGCCTCGGCGCTGTCGTCATTGCTGTCGTCTGCGGCGGCTTCGTCCACCTCGGCAACGCTATCCATGATGCGTGTAATCGGGTCTTCCGCCTGGGCGGTTTCCGGCCCGGTTTCCTGCTCGCTCGTCGCGGGCGCGTGGGTCGGATCGTCGGATTGCGCGGCGTCTTCATTCACCGCGATGTCGGCACCCGGGGTTGCGGTGCTGTCCGGCGTTTCCGGCTCAGCCGGAGCGGCGTCCAAAAAACTTTCGGGTTCCTCCGCTTCCGAAACGTCCTGAAAAGCAGCCGAGATCGGAGCGCTGGCAAACACATCTTGTTGTTCGTCTTCCTGGTATCCCGAGTCCTGCGCCACCACAGCGCGAATACGGGCCAGCTTGGCTGCGACCGAGTCGCTGTCGGCGGTGGTCGATGGGGACACGGGGGGCGGTGTGGTGGCCGGCGCGGTCTGGGGCGGCACGTCGACCGCCGCCGGTGTGACCGCAGGCGCGGCCTCGGCGACATGCGGGGCGGTATCCGCTTGTTCAACCTGACGCAAGACGACGCCGTTGTCGTCAACATGTGCCTCTACCCGGTGCTGAACCTCACGCTGGGCAATCCGGTGCAGCATTTCTGCATCCGGTGTTGGCGGCTCGGCCCCGAAATAGCGGTCGTCCGCCGCGAGATCCCGAAAGTATTCGGCAATGCCGCGCATTGTCGAGAACGGGTCGTCAAACCCTTCCAGCGTGCAGGAAAATGTACCGTACGACACGGTCAGGATTTTGCTCGGCCCCATCATGTTTCTTTCGCTTTCTCCCCCGATCCAGCAACTCGGTGTTTACCAGCCAATGGTTCGCAAATAGGAACAGACTTGGGTAAAGCCCGTGATAATATTGGGGTCAGAATATGGATTGTTTCCAAATCAAACGTAAATTGTGGCATGGCTAGTATCATTGTTCAGACATCCAAAAACGTGACTTTGGTTGGCGCGGGCCAGGCTGGCAAGGGTATTTTACGCGCCGCACTTGATCATGCTCCCTATTTGGTTGCCGCAGATGGTGGGGCCGAATTGGTACTAAATTATGGCAAGACCCCCAAAAAAGTCATCGGCGACTTTGATTCAATATCTAAGGCAGTCTTGGCCAAAATTCCAGTTTCGCGCCAATATCGGATCGCCGAACAGGACAGCACCGACTTTGAAAAATGCCTGCGCGCCATTCGTGCGCCGCTGATTCTGGGGGTCGGTTTCCTGGGGCGGCGGCTGGATCACCAGCTGGCAGCGCTGAATGCGCTGGTGCGCAATGAGGGTGCGCCATGCGTGCTGCTCGGCAAGAAAGACCTGGTTTTTCATCTGCATGGCGCGGTGTCGCTGGACCTGGCGGCCGGGTCGCGCCTGTCGTTGTTCCCGATGCGCGGGGTGCGTGGCAGCGCACTGGGGCTGGAGTGGCCGATTGACGGCCTGGAGCTTGCCCCAGAAGGCCGGATTGGCACCTCGAACCGGGTTACGCATGGCCCGGTGCGGCTGGCCTTTGACGGCCCCGGTATGCTGGTCATTCTGCCGCGGGCGGCGCTGGGGACAGTGGTGGACGCGTTTGGGTCAGCTGCTCGCGCCGGATGACATAGAGGCCGCTGGCCACGGTGACGGCGATGCCGATGGCGGCCAAACCGTTGGGCAGGTCGGCAAACACCAGCCAGCCGATCAGGGTGGCAAAGGGGATTTCCAGGTATTGCATTGGCGCCAGCGTGGTTGAGGGGGCGAACCGCAACGACCAGGTCATCAGCAGGTGGGCCAGCGTGCCGATCACGCCCATCAGGGCCAACAGGGCCGTGTCGCGCGCACTTGGCCAGATCGGTTTCAGGGCGCTCCAGCCATCGGGCGCCAGCATGACGGCCGGGATCAGCACCGCCGAGGCTGCGAGGCCGCTGACGAACTGCATCGAGATCGGATCAACTTCCTTGGCGATCTGACGCGTGACCAGCATGAACAGGGCAAACACCAGCGCCACCCCAAGCGGCAAAAGCGCCGGCGCGCCGACGTTGGCAAAGTTGGGCTGGATCACCAGCAGGGTGCCGGCAAAGCCGACGCCGCAGGCCGCCAGACGGTGGATGCCGATGGTTTCGTGCAGGATGGTCTTGCCCAGCACCAGCATGATGAACGGCATGACAAAGGCGATGGCGATGGCGTCCGCCAACGGCAGGTAGCGCAGTGCGAGGAACATGGTGCCGATGCCAAGAATGTGCAGCACGGTGCGTACCATGGTCAGGATCAGCACACGGCGGGTCATTTTCAGCGAGCGTCGCGACAGTGCCATGACCGGGGCCAGCAACAGGGTTTGCAGGCCAAAGCGCGTCGCCACCAACAAGCCCAACGATATGCTTGTGCCAAGGGTCTTGGCGATGGAATCGCCAAGCGGGGCCAGCAGGCAAAAGCCGAGCATCAGGGAAAGTCCCAACATCGGGCGGTCGAGGATGGGGCGCTCGAGGGTCATTGGGGCAGGCTAGGCGCGCGGCGTGGGCGTTGCAACAAGGCGGCCCTGGTGGGCCATTTTTCTTGTCTCACGCCCTGCGGGCGTTCGGGGGTGCCTCCGGCGGGGATATTTGGGGAACAAAGATGTGCTTGGACGAGGGGCTGCCCCTATTGCGGGCTTAGCAGCTTGGCCAGCACGCTGTCCTTGGATATCTGGCCGATGATCTTGCCGGTTTCGGTGACGCCAACCGGGTCGGGCGATTGTCCGATCAGGCGCATCACTGACTGGATGGTTGCATCCGCCGCTACCGTCTGGCCCGCTGCGCCGCTGCCCGGCTGCATCACGTCGCGCGCCTGAAGCACGCCAAGCGGGTTCATGTGGGCGACAAAATCGGCGACGTAGTCGTTTACCGGGTTAGAGAATATGTCGCGCGGGGTGCCGCATTGCACGATGCGTCCGCCTTCCATGATGGCAATGCGGTTGCCCAGCTTGAACGCCTCATCCAGATCATGGCTGACGAAAATGATGGTGCGGCGCAGCTTGTCCTGCAAGTCCAGCAGTTCGTCTTGCAGGCGGGTGCGGATCAGCGGGTCAAGCGCCGAAAATGGCTCATCCATCAAGAGGATCGGCGCATCGGTGGCAAAGGCGCGCGCCAGACCGACCCGTTGCTGCATGCCGCCCGACAGTTCGGACACCTTGTTGTCGGCCCAGTCCGACAGGCCGACCAGCGCCAGTTGCTCGGCGACCTTGGCAGCGCGCTCAGGCTTGGCCATGCCGCCCAGTTCCAAACCCAGCCCGACGTTTTCGGCAACGCCGCGCCAGGGTAGCAGGCCGAACTGCTGGAACACCATTGCCACCCGGCGCAGGCGCAGGTCGCGCAGGGTTTTAGCATTGGCGTGCGTGACCGAGATCGTGCCGTTGGCGTCAGACAGGCGCACTTCGCCGCGCGCCACCGGGTTCAGCCCGTTGACCGCGCGCAGCAGCGTTGATTTGCCCGAGCCGGACAGGCCCATCAGCACCAGAATCTCGCCCTCTTGCACGCTGAGCGAGCAATCGTGCACCCCCAGCACCTGATCGGTGGCCTTTTGAATCTCGCCGCGTTCCTGGCCCGCATCCATCAATGGCAGGGCGGCCTGTGGCCGGTCGCCGAAAATGATCGAGACCTTGTCAAACTCGACCGCGATCATTTCTGTTCCACCCGCAGCATCCGGTCCAGCACGATGGCGACCACCACGATCACCAGCCCGCTTTCAAAGCCAAGTGCTGCGTTGACCTGGCTGAGCGCGCGCACCACCGGCACCCCCAGCCCGTCGGCCCCCACCAGCCCGGCGATCACCACCATCGACAGGCTCAGCATGATGGTCTGGTTCAGCCCGGCCATGATCTGGGGCATGGCGTAGGGCAGCTCGACCTTCCACAGGGTCTGGCGCGGGGTGCCACCAAACGCTTCGGCTGCCTCCAAGAGCGGTTTCGGGGTCGAGCTGATGCCCAGGTGGGTCAGCCGGATCGGCGCCGGGATGACGAAGATCACCGTCGCCACCAGGCCGGGCACCATGCCGATGCCGAAAAACACGATCATCGGGATCAGGTAGACGAAGGTCGGCAGGGTCTGCATCAGGTCCAGCACCGGGCGCATGGCTTGGTACAGGCGCGGGCGGTGCGCTGCCGCCACGCCAACCGGCACGCCGACCGCCATGCACACGATGCACGAAAACAGCACCAGCGTCAGGCTTTGCAGGGTTTCTTCCCAGTAGCCCTGGTTTAGGATGAACAGAAAGCCCATGAACACCAGCAGGCAGGGCTTCCATGAGCGTTGCAAATACCAGGTCAGCGCCACGAAAAGTGCCACGATCACCAGCGCTGGCGGGTATTGCAGGATTGCCAGCACGGTTTCGATCAGCCAGCTCAGGCCGTTTTCGAAACCGTCGAAAAACCACTCGGCATTGTCGCGCAGCCACTCAAAGCCGGCCTTGGCAACTTTGCCGACCGGGATCTTGGTGTCCAAAAGCCAGTTCACGGCGCCCCCCTGCCACGAACCATCGCGCGGCCTTCAATCGCTTGTTCAGACAGAAAAATGGCCCCGGGCGCTTGCCGGGGCCATGACGGTTTCGTTATTGACCAAGTGCTGCGGCAACCGCCACAGCCGCATCGCCGCCGTCGATCGTGGTGACGCCGTCCAGCCACGGGTCCAGCACATCCGGATTGGCGCGCAGCCAGGCGGTTGCCGCCTCGGTCGGATCGGCCCCGTCATCCAGTATCGCGCCCATGATCTCATTTTCCATCGGCAGGGTGAACGACAGGTTTTGCAGGAACTTGCCGACGTTCGGGCATTCATCCACATAACCAGCACGGGTATTGGTATAAACGTCGCCTTCCGAGCCGAACCATTCCTCGCCACCGGTCAGATAGGTGACCTTGAAGTTGGAATTCATCGGGTGCGGCGCCCAGCCCAGGAACACCACCGGCTTGTCCTTGCGGCTGGCCTTGGCGACCTGCGCCAACATGCCCTGTTCTGAACTTTCGACCATCTGTACAGCGCCCATGCCGTAGGTGTCAGCACTGATCAG
>AMFO01001022.1_pt1 | contig 32008 bp, 33 predicted proteins | sample 552608 | NCBI WGS metagenome assembly AMFO01 (sample SAMN01893955, study PRJNA167987) | microbial mat metagenome | biome: hydrothermal vent | place: USA: Loihi, Hawai'I | collected 2003-05-01
CTGGTCCTACTCGGAGGATGCGGCCTTTGGGCAGTCTGGATGGAGGCCAGGTGGCGAAGCCGGCGGGGGGCGAGCAGGTTTTTGGGGAAAAGGCAATGGCAATGACGCTTACGGAGAAAATCCTTGCCAGGGCTTGTGGCAGGCATCGGGTCCAGCCTGGCGAGAACATCTGGGTCAATGCGGATTTGCTGATGACGCACGATGTTTGCGGGCCGGGCACCATCGGTATCTTCAAGCGGGAGTTCGGGGAGCAGGCGAAAGTATGGGATCCAGAGAAGATCGTGTTGATTCCCGATCACTTCATATTTACCTCCGACGAGAAGTGCCGCCGCAATGTAGAAGTCTTGAGGAGGTTTGCCGCCGAGCAGGGAATACGTAATTTCTACGACGTCGGAACTCCACGCTACAAGGGGGTGTGTCACGTGGCGCTGGCCGAGGAGGGGCACACGCGGCCGGGCGAGGTGCTCTTCGGGACGGATTCCCATACCTGTACCGCCGGGGCGTTCGGGGAGTTTGCCACCGGCATCGGGAACACCGACGCAGCGTTCGTAATGGGCACCGGGAAGCTCTTGCTCAAAGTTCCCCCTACGATGCGGTTTCGTTTCGAGGGCGAGATGCCTGCCTATCTTTTGGCCAAGGATCTGGTGCTGAGGGTGATCGGAGACATAGGAGTGGGCGGCGCCACCTACCGGGCCATCGAGTTTGCAGGATCTACCGTAGAGGCGCTTTCGATGGAAGAGAGAATGACCTTGACCAACATGGCGGTGGAGGCCGGGGCGAAAAACGGCATAATTGCGGCCGACGCAACCACCGAGGCTTACCTGGCGAGCAGGACATCGGTGCCCTTTGAGCCCGTCTGCGGGGACCGCGGGGCGCGGGTGGAGGCGGAGCGGAGTTACTTGACCCCCTCGATAGAGCCCCTGGTGGCCAAACCGCATAGCCCCGACCGAGTGGAGGAAGCAAGGGGGCTTGGCTCGGTGAAGCTCACGAGGGCCTACATAGGGTCTTGCACGGGCGGGAAGCTCTCCGATTTTCGTGCCGCCGCCAGGATCCTTCGGGGAAGGCGGGTTGTAATCGACACCTTCGTCGTTCCTTCGACGACCGAGGTGGCCGAGGGGCTAAGAAGAGAGAAGCTCGGCGACAGGAGCCTGCTCGAGATCTTCACCGAGGCGGGCTGCAGGGTCAGCCTCGATGCCTCCTGCGCCGCCTGTCTCGGCGGGCCCCTGGACACCTTCGGGCGCCTGAGCGGCAGCGAGGTTTGCATATCTACTACCAACAGGAACTTCCCCGGCAGGATGGGTTCGAAAGAAGCCCAAGTTTACCTTGCCTCACCGTATACCGTTGCTGCCTCCGCCATAAGCGGCAGGGTGACCGATCCGAGGGATCTCTTGCAGTGAGCGTGCCGGCGGCGAAGGTGCTGAACGGCCCCGTCTTCGTCCTTGGGGACAACGTGGATACCGATCAAATAATACCAGCCAGGTACCTGAACCTGGTCCCAACGATACCGGAAGAGTACGAGAAGCTTGGTAGTCACTGCCTATCCGGGCTTCCCGCGGGCCTGGGGGACTTCATTGCCGAGGGCGAGAGGAAAACCCGCTACCCGATAATAATCGCAGGGGAGAACTTCGGCTGCGGATCCTCCCGCGAACACGCTCCGATAGCGCTAGGGGCCGCTGGCGTAAAGGCTATCGTGGCTGCCTCTTACGCCAGGATATTCTTCCGGAACGTCGTAGCCACAGGCGAGCTCTACCCGCTCGAGTCCACACAGAGACTGGTCGAACGCTTCCAGACCGGCGACGAGGTAAAGCTTTCGGTGGAAAGGCTGCAGCTTGAGAATCTGAGGACCGGCGAGACCTTCGAGCTGAAGCCCCTTGGCGAGGCGCTGCCGGTGATAGAAGCAGGGGGCCTTTTCGCCTACGCCAGGAAGACTGGAATGATTCCCGCAGCCAAGCGGCGGTCGAGCTGATCGAGATGGCCTACCGCATCGTCGCGCTACCTGGTGACGGCATAGGACCGGAGGTGACGGCCGAGGCCATCGCGGTACTCGAGCGAGCCGCTTCTTGCTTTGGCTTCGAAGTGCAGGTTTCCCAGGGGCTGGTGGGCGGCGAGGCGATCGACCGGCTCGGCGTGCCGCTGCCACAGGAGGTTCTGGCCGAGGCGAAACGCTCGGATGCCGTTTTGCTCGGGGCGGTCGGCGGACCGAAGTGGGACGACCCTCGGGCTAGGGTGAGGCCGGAGCAGGCGCTGCTCGGGCTTCGCAAGGAACTTGGACTTTTTGCCAACTTGAGACCGGTGAAGGTTTTCGGCTGCCTCAAGGGGGCCTGCCCGCTGAAGGAGCATGTGACCAGCGGCGTGGATCTCGTGGTCGTAAGAGAGCTTACCGGGGGCCTCTATTTCGGAAGGCCGAGCGAGAGAAGGGAGGTTGGAGGGGTAAGAAGCGCGGTCGACACGCTCCAGTACGGCGAGGAGGAGATAAGGCGCCTTCTCGAGCGCGCCTTCGAGCTCGCGGCTGCCAGGAAGGGGAAGGTGACCTCGGTCGACAAGGCGAACATCCTGGCTACTTCCAGGCTTTGGCGGGAGGTCGCGCACGAGGTTGCAAGCCGCTACCCGCAGGTGGCCTGCGAGGACATGCTCGTAGATGCCGCGGCGATGCGCCTGCTGCGCGCGCCGGCCGACTTCGACGTGATCGCCACCGAGAACATGTTCGGGGACATCTTGACCGATGAAGCCTCGATGCTCGCTGGGTCTCTGGGTCTTCTGCCCTCGGCCTCTTTGGGGGAAAAGAAGACGAGGGATGGAAAGGGCCTTCTGGGAATGTACGAGCCGGTGCATGGCAGCGCCCCCGATATCGCCGGTAGGGGAGTGGCGAACCCACTCGGGGCGATCCTCTCCGTGGCCATGATGCTTCGCCATTCCCTTTCGCAACCGCAGGCCGCCGCTTCGGTGGAGAGGGCCGCCCGCGAGGTGCTGGAGAGCGGTTATCGCACGCCGGACATCATGGCGCCTGGGCTAAAAGAGGTAGGCTGCAGCCAGATGGGCCGCCTGGTCGCCGAGCGCCTGGGCTAGCCGGCCCGCCCTTTTTCGCTGCCCCGGAGGATCGGGATGCGCTACCGCATGGAGATCGAATACGATGGGACTCCTTATCACGGCTGGCAGCTTCAGCCTGGAGTCGCCACGGTGCAAGAGGCGCTCGAGCGCGCGCTTACGACCGTGCTCCGAAGCCCGGTAAAGGTAGCCGGCGCCGCCAGGACCGACGCTGGCGTGCATGCGCTCGGACAAGTCGGGGCCTTCAGCACCAAAGGGCCGATCGACGTGGCGAGGGCTACGGGCGGCGTAAACGCTCTACTTAAGCCTTTCGTCGTCATCCGCTCCCTCGAGGAGTCGGCGCCCGACTTCGATCCCCGCCGGCAGGCAAAGGCCAGGCTCTACGAGTATCGCATATGGAATCGGTCCACACCTTCCCCTTTCTGGCACCGTTTCTCCTGGCACGTAACGAAGAGGCTGGACGTAGCGGCAATGACCGAGGCGGCACGCCTGCTTGTCGGGAAGCACGATTTCTCGAGCTTTAGGGCGAGCGACTGCGAGTCCAGGACCGCCGTGAGGGAAGTGACCTCCAGCACGGTCAGCCTCGAGAACGGTTTTGTCCTCTACCGGATAGAGGCGAGCGGCTTCGTGAAAGGCATGGTAAGGAGCATAGTCGGCACGCTGGTTGGCATCGGCGGCGGCAAGATGGAACCGGCTAGCCTGGCCTCGATCCTCGAGGCCAAAAACCGCGAGGCTGCAGGTCCCAGCGCTCCCGCGCGCGGCCTTTTCCTGGTCAGGGTTTCTTACTAGGGGTTAGCGCTTCCGCTTCGGATCCACCGGCCCCCCGGCTGCTTTCCTCTTCATGATCTCCTCGAGCCTTACCCTCATCCTCGCCTCCTCTCCTCGGGCCGTGGGGAAATAATACCGCTTTCCCCTCAGTTCCTCTGGCATTCCCCGCTGCGGGGCTATGGCGTCCTCGAAGTCGTGCGGGTACTCGTAACCCTTCCCGTACCCGAGATTTTCCATGAGCGGCGTCGGTGCGTTGCGCAGCTCCAGCGGTACCGGCAGCGGGCCTTTTGCCTTCACGTCCGCCAGTGCCGCGAGCATCGCCTTGTAGGAGGCGTTGGACTTTGGAGCCAAGGCCAGGTACGTGGCCGCCTGTGCCAGCGGAATACGGCACTCCGGCAGGCCGACGAACTCCACGGCCTCTTTTGCCGCTACGGCAAGGGGCAGCGCCCTCGGATCCGCGTTGCCGATGTCCTCGGCCGCGAATATCACCATGCGCCGCGCTATGAAGAGAGGGTCGTCTCCGGCTTCTATCATTCTCATCATCCAGTACAGAGCAGCGTCTGGATCGCTTGCTCTTAAGCTCTTTATGAAGGCCGATATCGTATTGTAATGTTCCTCGCCGGCCTTGTCGTAGAGAAGGGCGCGGTGCTGGGCTGCCTCCTCGCAAGCGGAAAGGTCGATCTTTTGCTTTCGCCGGCGCCTGGTCAAGGTCGCAGCGACCTCGAGCATATTGAGGGCCGAGCGCGCATCCCCGTGCGCTAGCCGGCAGATGAACTGCTTTGCCTCTTCCTCCATCCGAAGCCCCAGCCTTCCCAGTCCCCGCTCCTCGTCGGCAAGCGCCCTTTCGACCAGAATCCTGATTTCCCCTGGCGAAAGGGGCTTTAGCACCAGGACGCGGCTTCGGGAAAGCAGGGGGCCGATGACCTCGAAGGAGGGATTCTCGGTCGTCGCCCCTATGAGAGTTATGGTCCCGTCTTCCACGTGCGGCAGGAAGGCATCCTGCTGGGCTTTGTTGAAACGGTGGATCTCGTCGACGAAAAGGATAGTCTGGCGGCCGAAGGTAGACCTCTGGCGGCGCGCCTCGTATATCACGTTTCTTATCTCCTTCACCCCGCAAAGGACGGCCGAAAAGGAGATGAAATGGGCTTGCGTGGCCTCGGCGATGAGCTTTGCCAAAGTGGTCTTCCCGCACCCGGGAGGGCCCCAGAGGATAAGCGAGAGGGGCTGGCGCGCTTCCATGATCTGCCGCAGTATCCTTCCCTCCCCTACGAGATGTCCCTGGCCGACGAACTCGGCCAGGCTTTGCGGCCTCATCCTGTCGGCAAGCGGTGGGCGGCGGGCTTGCTCGGTTGATGGCCGTTTGGCAAAAAGGCTTCCGCTTTCACCTTTTGGAAGCTTTGTCATATCGTGCCCAATATAGGATAGTACGTATGGTGCGGGATTGCTACGCTTGAGCGGGCCCTGGCCCGGGCAGCGGCCGGCTGGCTTGCAGAGGAAGCGGTAGTCTATGAAGTCGGTTGGAATAGTGGCCAAACGAGACGATACCAGGGCGCTCAGACTCGCCTGCGAGATAGCTTCCCACCTCGAGCAGCGCGGTGTCGAGGTGCTGGCGGAGGGACAGGTGGCCACGGCGGCGGCGGCTGCCAGAGCCGTTGGCAAGGCGGAGCTGATGAGGCAAGCATCGCTGGTAGTGGTGCTCGGTGGCGATGGTACGCTGCTTAGCGTTGCGCGGCACGCGGGGCGGCGGGCGGTGCCGATCCTGGGTGTCAACCTGGGGGGGCTTGGCTTCTTGACCGAGGTGCCGCTCGAGGAGGCGGTTTACGCCGTGGACAGTGCGCTCAAGGGTGAGTTTGCCAGGGACTCGCGCCATCTGCTCCAGGGCAGGGTCATCAGGGCAGGTGCGGTAATGCGCCACTTCCAGGTCCTGAACGAGGCGGCGATAAACAAGGGGGCGCTAGCCAGGATAATCGACGTAGAGGCCTGGGTCGGAGAGAAATACCTTTGCACGTACAAGGCCGATGGTTTGATAGTCGCCACGCCAACCGGCTCCACCGCCTATGGGTTGTCGGCTGGGGGGCCCATAGTGCAGCCTGGAATGGCGGTGGTCCTGCTCTGTCCCATCTGCCCCCACACCTTGACGCTGAGGCCCATGGTCCTGCCGAGCCACTCCAAGCTCAAACTCATCTTGCGAGCCTCCGATCAGGATGTGGTGCTTACCCTCGATGGCCAGGAGGGAATGGAGCTCCGCGATGGGGATACGGTCGAGGTGGAAAAGTCCCCGAACCAGGTGGTCCTCTTGCGCCGGCCGGGTCACGATTTCTTCTCGGTGCTGCGCACGAAACTAAGATGGGGGGAGCGATAGGCGGGTCGGGATCCGAATGCTTCCCGCTGGCGGGCGGGAGCCGCCTTCCGGCCGGCTCCCGCCGCTAGGGCCTTAGGACATGGAGCAGAGGGGGATCGAACCCCCGACCTCTAGAATGCCATTCTAGCGCTCTCCCAGCTGAGCTACTGCCCCGTGCCCTAGATAAGGATTTTAATATCCTCGCCCCGCCCCTCATGTCAATTGCCTCCAACCCACCGGCCCGGGCGAGTCGAGCGCGGGAGAAGCCTCTGATCTCCCCGACTTGGGTCACTTCCTGCCGCCGCGGTGGGGGTGAAGATCCTACCCCCTTTTCAGTTGACAAATTCGCCTCGATCGGTCATAAAGGTTGCCGGTTGGCGGTGTTTGGACCTTAACGCGGGAGGTTTGGTATGAGGAGGTTGTGGTTAAGGCGGGGGCGGCTGGTGGCGGTGTTCGCCGCGTCTGATTTTCTCCTTGCCACTCTTTTTTCGCCGGTCTTTGCCCAGATAGCGGTCAAGCGGCGAGTTCTCGGCACGCTGCACGTCAGAAAGCAGGTCGAAATTGCCACGGCCAAGGGTGCCTGGCACTCTCCCAAGCCCGGAGCGGCGCTGGTGGAGGGAACCTCGGTGCGCACTGGCAAGGAGGGCGCTGCGCTTCTCGACCTCGGCCAGAACGGCGTGCTCGGGCTCTATCCGAACGGGCGCCTGCTGGTTGGAACCCTAACGGGCCAGGTGCTCCCGGTTGCCATCGAGGAAGGAGAGATTGCCTTTAGGCTGCCTCCAGGATCGAAACTCGAGCTTAGGACCGCGCGTGCCATCGTGCACCCCTCCGGGGTGGTTACGGTCGCCACCAGCGGCAAGTTCACCGAGGGTTTCCTCAAGGTCGGGGCCGGGGGAGAGACGGCGATAAGGGTTCAGAGTGGCACGGTTATGGTAAAAGGGACCAAAGGCGGGGCCTTCCTTCCCATAAGCGCGGGCCACGAGGCTCACCTTGGCGCGGCCGGTGGGGAGCCGGTGATAAAGAAAGTTGCGGCCTTGGGCCACGACCCAGCAGCGGAGCAGGGCGTGAAGGCTCCGGCGGTCAGCAGAGGCCGGGCTGTCCCAACCATCTTCTCGCAAAACCCCGAGCTCATGGCATTGGCCGCGGGTATCGCCGTGGTGGGAGGCACGCTTGGCGGGCTAGCCGGCGCGGGCGTTTTTGGCGGGAACGCCAACGAGGGAAGCCCCTTCAAGAAAAAGTAGCGCGCGGTACCGCCAGGATAGGCACCCCAGGAGCCTCGCAGGGACCGGCCGGCGGCGAAGCCGGCGTTGTCGATGGGGGCGAGGTGGTGTTGCGAGGGCAGCGGCCCTCGGGTGGATGAGCGACGAGGGGAAGAGGTGAGGAAGCGGGTTTTCGGCTTCTTTTCTCCCGATGGGGCCTTGGCCGAAGAAGGCAAGGGCGTGGTCACAGCCTGCCTGCTTGGTTTTTTCCTCCTGGCCAGCGGTTGCTTTGCCCGAAGGCAGCCACAGATCCCGCAGGCTGCAAGCGAGCCAAACGAGATAGCGGCTTTGAACCGCCAAATCGCCCAAGCCGCTAGCAGCACTCCGAAGCGCGACTACACGATAGGCGCCGAGGACCTCCTGGAGATCACCCTCTACGACATCCAATCGGCCGATGGGGAGCCTAGGGTCCTGAAAGCCAGGGTGAGTGCCTCGGGCAACATCGTGCTTCCGCTAGTGGGGCAGGTCAAGGCGGCTGGGCTTACGACGGCGGGACTTGAGCAGAGGCTGCGCGAGAAGTTCAAGAGGTATATCCGCGACCCGCAGCTAACCGTGTTCGTCAAGGAGTACAGGAGTTATCGGGTGTCGGTGGTGGGGTACGTGGAAAAACCCGGCGTGCTGCGGATAAGTGGCCAGAAGAGCCTGCTCGAGGTCATAGCGATGGCGGGCGGTCTGGACAAGGAAGCCGGCAAGACGGTGCAGCTTACCAGGAAGACGAAAAGCGGTGTCAAGACCGTGGTCATCGATCTCGATCGCCTCTCGAGGCAGGGCGATCTGGCGCTCAACCTTACGATGGCGCCGGGTGATGTCGTGACGGTGCCAAAGGCGGGTGTTTTCTACGTGGTGGGCAGCGTGAAGAAGCCGGGGGCTTACCCGCTGCTCGAGCCGGTTACGGTGACCCAGGCGCTCGCCACCGCCGGCGGCCCGGACCCGAAACTTGCAAAGACGAAGGGGACCAAGGTTTTTCGCCGCCTGCCAAACGGCGAGCGCAAGGCGATCCCGGTCGACCTGGCGGCGATCCGGGCGGGTAAGGCGGAAGACTTCATGATACAGGAGAACGATGTCATCGTGGTGCCGATGAGCCAGGTGAAGTTCGTGGTCGACAGGTTCATCGGCTCTATCGGGATGGGGCTTGCCATTCCTGCCTTCTAAGAGCTCGGGCGGCGGGCCGGGGCTGCTCTTTGCTGGAAGAGCGAGCCACTTGGCTTTCCCAGGGAGTGGGGGATGAGTGGGGATCTAGTCAGCACCCAAAAAGGGGGAAACGGACAGGAGCCGATAGTCTTGAGGGACGAGCTCGTCCCTGGCGGCCTCTCGGCGCGGGCTGAGTCAGGGCAGGAGGAGCTTGCCCTTCGAGACTACCTCGACGTGCTGATAAGGCGGCGGTGGACAGTGGCCGCCTTCTTCGTAATCGTGGTAGCCACCACGATAATCTTCACGCTGGTGAAGGATCCCGTCTACAAGGCGACCGTCCTGCTCGAGATAAGACAGGAAAACCCGAAGATAGTCGCGTTCAAAGAGGTGATAGAGGCACAGGCCCAGGCATACCGTGAGTTCTACCAGACCCAATACGACGTGCTGCGAAGCCGGGCGCTGGCCGAGCGCGTGCTCAGAGCACTGGACGAGCAAGGGGTAGAGCCGTTCCCATCGCAGGAAAAACCGGGACTCCTTTCCTCGGTTCTCGCGGCGGTGACTTCCCTTTTTCCAAAGCGCAAAGAGGTTCCGGTGAGCTCCGAGGAGCGCACCCAGCAAGAGAGAATAAGCAGGTTCTTGCACCAGCTCGAGATAAGCCCGAGGAGGAACTCCTACCTGGTGGACGTGAGCTTTTCCAGCCCCGATCCGAAGCTTGCGGCCAAGACCGTAAACCTGCTGGCCGAGGAATACATCAACATGTCGCTCGACCAGCGGCTGCATGCCAGCGAGAAGGGCAGGCAGTTCATCGAAAAGCAACTCGCGATCACCAAGGCCGCGCTCGAACGCTCGGAAGAGGAGCTTCAGGCATTTTCGGAACGCAACGAGATCGTGACGATGGACGAGAAGGAGAACATCGCTTACCGGAAGCTCGCCGACTTGAACAAGGATCTCACCGAGGCGCAAAGCGAGCGCATCGCCAAGGAGTCTCTCTACCGGCAGGTGGCAAGTGGGCGGGTAAATCAGGTCTCGTTGATCGTCGACAATCCGTTCATAAAGAGTCTCAAGGAAGAGCTGGCGAAGGTGGAGCTCGAGCGCTCCAAGCTGGCCGAGACGTTCACCCCCGAGTATCCGGAGATGAAGAGGATACAGGGGCAGATAGAGGGGCTAAGGCGCCGTATAGAAAGCGAGAAGAAGAGGATAATAAGCGCCATACGGGCGGACTACGAGGCCGCCAAACGCCGCGAGCAGTTGCTTAGCCGCGCCTTGGACAGGCAAAAGGCGGTCGTGGCCGACCTCAACAAGAGGGCCATCGACTATCGCATCCTGAAACGCGAAGTCGACACGAACCGGGGTATCTACAACGCTCTGCTTCAGCGCCTCAAGGAAGTGGAGGTCACCGAAGGGATAAAGGCTTCCAACATCCAGGTCATAGACCGCGCCTCCGTTCCGCTCTTTCCGGACGAGCCGCGCCCGCTTAGAAACCTGCTCCTGGCCGTCGTGGTCGGGCTGATGGGAGGGGTAGGGCTAGCCTTCGTGCAGGAGAACCTCGATTCCAGCCTGAAATCCCCCGAGGATGTGGAAAAGTACCTGCTGCTGCCCACGCTCGGGGTCTTTCCGATAATTCGCCAAAGGCGCGCCAACGGAAGCAAGCCGGAGGTATCGGCGGAGCTGGTGGCGCACGAGGCCCCTATGTCTCATGCGGCGGAGTCGCTGCGAACCCTCAGAGCCTCGCTCTTCCTGGCCACTGCCTCCGGGCCGCCCTCTAGGCTCATCGTGACCAGCGCCAGGCCGCAGGAAGGCAAGACCTGCGTTGCCGCCAACCTAGGCGTATCTCTTTCCCAGATGGGAAAGAAGGTGGTACTGGTCGACGCGGACTTGAGGCGTCCTAGACTGCATAGGATATTCAACTTGCGAATCGCAAGCGGGCTTAGCAACTACCTCACAGGCTCGGCCACGCTCGAGGAGGTCGTTCGGGCCACAGGCGTGCCTTCCGTGGATCTGGTGGTGAGCGGTCCGGTGCCACCGAATCCAGCGGAACTTCTCGACTCTGCGCAGATGAGGAACCTACTCGACGAACTGTCGAAACGCTACGACTTCGTGCTTCTCGATGCACCGCCGACGCTGGGATTTGCGGACGTGCCGCTGCTTTCCAGATTCGCCGGAAGCATCCTGCTGGTGGTAAAAGCGGGGGACACCCCGCGCAGGGTGGCCAAGAGAGCGGGAGACTACTTGCTCAGGCTCCAGGCGCGGATGCTCGGGGTGGTGCTCAATCAGGTCGCTGCGGACAGGCCAGGCTACTACTATTACGACTACTACGGCTACGGTTCTTATTACAAGTACAACCCGGACAGCGAACCGACTCTGGAGCTTTCCGAAGCCGGATAGGTGGGCTGGCTAGCCGAGGCTCGCGATGCGGCCTGCCTGGGCTGGCATCCTGGCGGCGGGGCAGCGGGCGGCACTTTGGGGCGCTGGGGGGCACAAGGCTGGTTTAGAGCTATTCTCGCCGGGTGGATTCTCTACCTGGCTTCCGGAAGCTTGAGGGTGATCCTGGCGGCGCGAAGCGAGGGGCGAGGCGGTGGCTTTGCCGGCGCCTCGGCTCTCGTTGCGGGTGACGCTGCCCTCCTGCACGCGATGGCTTGGCGGCGGCTCGTTGCGGGTGAGGCCGCTTCGGCCGAGCGGCTGCTTTTAGGGGCAATCGAGCGCTTTCCATTCGATGGCTTGGCATGGCTCGATCTGGCCGAGGCGCGGCTCAAGTCGGGCGAGCTGCAGGCAGTAGAGGCCGCTGTGAGGAACGCCTCGCTCCTCGGACCTACCAAGGGGAAGTGGCACTGGCGAGCGGCCAAGGTGCTTCTCGAGGCAGGCAGGGGCCAAGCCGCGCTCGAGGAACTGGCGGCAGTGGCCAGAGTCGACAGGAGTCGCCGCCGGCAGGCCTGGGATCTAGCCTGGTTGGTTTTCCAGGACCCAAGGGTCATCCGGGAGCGGCTCGTGCCGCCGGATGCCGCAAGCCGGCTCGAGTACCTCTTCTACCTGGTGGCGAGGAGGAAGGCCAAGGAGGCGCTGGCGGTCTGGCAGGAAGCTTCCGCTCGCGCGACTTTGGCCGAGCGGCTGGCCTTCGTGGACTTTCTCCTCTCGGCCGGCGAAATCGAAAAAGCCTGGGAAATCTGGGTCGAGGGCTTTCCGCAGGCGAAAGTTGCCACGGTCTACAATGGTGATTTCCGCCACCCCCCGCTCCAGCACGGGTTTGGCTGGAAAATAGGAGGCGAAAAGGGGGTGCGAGTCAGGCTTAGCCGTCGCGGGGGAAGCGGCCTACTGCAGATCGATTTCCAGGGAGGAAATCCCGCTTTCGACCACGCGTTTCAGTTGCTCAAGGTTGAGGGTGGAAAGAAGTACCGGCTGAGCGCTTTCGTCACCTGGAGTGGGATAACCAGTGCTAGTCCTCCCGTCCTGTACGTGAGGGGAGGTTATGGTTGCGGCCGGCTCTGGGCGCAGAGCAAGGGGCTTGGCGGTTCGGGATACGGTGAGGTAGTGGTCAAGTTCGAAACCCCGCCTCGTTGCGAGACGGTTTTCGCGGGGATCATGCGCAGGCCCACTCGCAAGCTCGATAGGTTCATTCGCGGGAAGGTCGAAGTAGACATGGTGGCCCTCACCGGTTCGGCACGAAGCTCCGCTGTGGCGGAGGGGGCGCTGTGAGAGAGAAGCGGCGGGCCGAGCGCTGTCTAAAACGCCTTCTTGCGGCAGACACCCTCGAGCAACTCTTTCAGGGAAGTCTGGAGGAAAGGAGCCTGACTTTCAGGATTCTTGCCGACTTGTCGAGCGGCGGTAAGCAGTTCAGGGAGATCGCAGAGCGGGTGGCGGACCGAGCCGGTGTCTCCTACGGGTATCTAGTGGATAGGGTGATGGTGTTTCTCGCCTCCGTGGGGGAGCTAAGGAGGCGAGACCTGTTTCTGCGCCTGGGCGTGCATCCGGGCGCAAGTTACGAAGAGATAAGGAGGAGATGGCGGCAGCTCGTGAAGCAGCTCCACCCTGATGCCGGCGGGCAGGGGGCGGAGGCCTTCCTCGAGGTGCGCTCGGCCTATGAGACGCTGAGCGACGCGAAGTTGCGGGCCCGCTACGACGCATATTGGGCGACCCAACTTGCCCCGCTGGTCGAGGCCGCGGCGCTTGCGGGAGAGGAAGGGGCCAGGCGGCAATTACTGGCGCGCCTGCGCCGGGCGGCCTCCTGGCTGAGCCAGGGTAAAAGGGTGGCGGAAGAAGCCGCCGCCAGGGTGGCATCTTTCCTGCTCGGTAAGCTGCACAACGTCAATCTTGCCACCGTGGTGAGCTTTAGGCGGTGGAAAGATTCCTTTCTGGCAGCGTCTGCCGGGTTACTCTGGCGCCTGCGGGCTTCGAAGCCGGCAGTGATGCGATTCGGGGCAAGGCGGGAGCTTGCGGGCGGGCTTTTGGCTTTCTTGTTTGCCTCACTGCTTGCGTACTCTTCTTCCCGCTACCTTGGCTCGCGCGGAAAGCAGCAGCCGGAGGTTTCGGTCCCGGCGCCCAAGGTTGCCGTAAGGAAGCCTCCCGAACCTGTCTCGCAGGTTGCGCGAAGCGACGTTGGGGCCTTTTGGAAAGCGGTTCCTTCGCAGCTCTTCCCATCCAGTGTGCCGGGGCCTGCGGGGAAGAAGCGCAAGTCGGCGGCGAAGAAGGGAAAGGCTTCGGTCCTAGCGAGTGGCCAGAAGAGGCTGGCCGCAAAGGAGGCAAGAAGACCCAGGCATCGGGCAGGTCTCGAGTCCTCGGCACCGAGCGTCGCGGCGGGAACTAGGAAGGCGCGGCGAAGGAAGGCGGCGGTAAGGCTGGGCCTTTCCTCCGCCAGCTCGAAAAGACGCATCGTCAGGGCGAAGAAGCCGAAAAAGGGTACCAAAAGGGGGCAGACCAAAGCGGCCACCGCCCTGAGCCGCTCGAGGCTTGTAGCGAGCACCACCTGGCGCCCGCAGGCCATAACCAGGAGCGAGGCGCTCGATTTTCTCCAGCGCTTTCGGAAGACCTACGAGCGGCTCGATGCCGATGCCCTCGCTTCGCTCTTTACCGAGGCGGCAAGCGAAAACGAAAGGGCAGGCCGCGAGGCGATATCGGCAGCCTACCGCGCCGCCTTTGCCAAGTTGTGGCGGGCGAGGTACTGGCTCGGCAAGCCCAAAGTTACTGCCCTCGGGCTTTGGGCCGACGTGAGCGCGCCTTTCGTCATCTCCTTTCAGGATCGAGCGGGCCGCTACGGGGAGCTTAGGGGAGAGGCGAAGTGGTGGCTCGTAAAAGAGGGGGGCAAGCTCAAGGTGCTTCGCCTCCAGTACGCTCTGGCAAGCGAGAAGCCGAGGTAGGCCAAGCGCCCCCCAGCAAGCCCAGGCAGTGTCTATTTATTTCTTCTTCCCCAGGTCGCGGATGTACTGGCGCAAGGCGGAAACCACTTCGGGCTTGCTCTTTAGATCCGGGTTTGCCGTCATGAGCGGGCTTTTACCGATTGCGGCGCCCCCATCTACTATGACCTTCTCGATCTGCTTGTCCGTTACCGATGCCTGCCATTTCTGGTCGTGGAAATTTCGCGGCTTGGGATTGAGCGCTGCCGCAGCGGGGCCGTCCCCGCGTCCATCCGGCCCGTGACAGGAAGCGCACCTAGTCTTGTAGATCTCCGCAGCCTGCGCCTTGGCCCCAGTTGCTTTCTTGCCCTTCGCCTGGGCTAGCGCAAGAGAGCCATAGGGCAGGGCAAAGGTAGTCGCCGCGGCGATGAAGAGAACCCTTTTTCCCCAGCAAGTGAACCTCCTCGTCATTACCACCTCCGTCGCTAGACGATTTAGCCGGAAACCCGGCAGCGGGTCTACCAGATATGGCCGCGAAAGGGCCTTGTCAAGCCACCAGGCCTCTTTTTGTAGGAGCCGTGCGGGGCGCGTAGCGACGGGCGAAAGGCACAACCACCTGGGGGTTTGGTGGCTTGCTGAAAGCCCTAATTCCAGACTGGGTTGCGGCGATAAGGCAATGGTGATTCTGGTTTTTGCGGCGCTTTTTCTGGGCCATGGCGTAGCTCGAGCCAAAGGGACCTTGAAAGCGTTTTCGCTAGTCCAGTTGACAACGCGAGCCATTTGGACCTAGCGTTGGTAAGTGGGGGTGGCCAGGCGCACAGCAGAGTTCTGGGTTCCGCTGCGAGTGCTCAAGGGGACGCGGTGGGGGGTGGCTTGGGAGGAGAGGTGCCGCAGCGTAGTTCTCTCTACCACACGGATTGCTTGTGTCCTTGGCGCGATCGCCTTCTTTCTCCACTATTTCCTGGTAGATATGCCTTTTGGTCTCGGGCCTCCGGGACGCTGGATGGCATACCGTTTCGGGGTGGCGGGCGGCCTTGTCGTTGCCGCACTCGCCACGCTTTTGCCCTGGGCTGGCATGAAGCGCTTTTACAGGGCGCCGCTTGCCACCAGCGGGCTGGTCGTGGGTTACTTCCAGGCATTGTCGATGACCTGGGCGGAGGAGGTCCCCTACGCCTACGCGGTGGTCATACCCGCCCTCGCGTGCCTTTTGCTGCGCTGCGGGCCTGCAAAGAGCGCCGCTTATCTCGCCGTAGCTTACGGCTTGCAGCTTGGACCCTGGCAGCGCTCTGGCGTGGGCATGGAATACATGGTTAGCGGTGCTGCCCTGGCCTTCTGTTTCACGGTTGCCTGGCGCGGCGCAGTAGTCGGGGAGATAAGGCAGTTCATACTTGGTCGGGAGAGGGAAAGGAGCAGCGAAGAGCTTCTCAAGTTGCAGCGGGACATGAACCGCGAGCTTCGGGCGTTTCTGCCCCGTGCGCTTTACACGAGAGTGGTTACCAGGTGGCAGGCGGAAAGGATGACGCCGCTAGAGGCGATAGAGGAGGAGCTCACGCCCAGGCTTGCCACAGCGGTTTTCATCTTTACCGACATCAGGGGTTTTACCGCCCGTGCCAGTGACCTCGAGGGGTACCTTTTCCGGGAGGCTTTGCCGAACATAAGAATGTGTGTGGAGACGATAGAGTCCCTCGGGGGCCATCCTCGGGTCATTGGCGATGCGGTATTTGCCTATTTCGACGGCGCGCACACGAAGTGCCTGCTCGCTAGGGCTCTTCACTGCGCTTTTGCACTGGTGGAGGAAAGCAGCAAGTGGAATGGGAGGCGCCCTGCGGCCCGCGCCGTTCGCCGCTTCGTCTTGCTCGGGATGGGCGAGGCCATAGTCGGAAACGTCGGAGGGCGCAACAGTTCGCGCGAGATAACCGCGCTCGGGCCGCCGGTGAACCTGCTCGCGCGCCTGGACGCGCTTACCAAGGAAGAGGCGGCAGCGGGGCGGTTCGATCCTGGCAAGGTAATACTTAGCCACAGGGCCGGGCAGGCTGCAGATTTCTGTTTTCCCGGTGTATGCCTGCAGATGGTTAGCTTGGAGGAGCTTGGATTAGAAGTGCGGGATTTCCCCAACGAGAAGATACTGTGGCTTGCGGCGCCTACTGGCCGGAACCGGCGCGCGATCGGCTTCTGAGACCGCCGGACGATCTAGTCCCCCGCCTAGGCCAACTATGAACCCGTAGGATCTATTGTTGGCCTTGCTGCAGCCTGTATAGTGGCCTCGAATCCAACCGTTTAGGAGGGCGTGCAATGCGCTTTTTACCCTTGGTTGCCGTGCTGGCGGTAGGTTTTGTTTCGGCGGCCCTTCCCGAGCAGGAGGCGTGGGCGCAAACGTGCTTGCCGATCACTCTCACCGATTGCACCGTCAGGCTAAAGTTCCGTACCTTCCCGAGCGGTGTCGACAGGTTTCGGGTGGCCTGCAAGCACATGCTTCTCGACCCGGCGACCAACGGGATCGATCCCGTCGGCGAGGGGCTCACTTTCACGATAGCCGACGCCAACGGGCCTTGCTTTTCGGAGACGATTCCTCCGGGGGCGATGCTCAGGAAGGCCTCGGCGTGGAAGTACAAGAGTGCCGATGGGAGGGCTCCCGGCATAAGGCGGATAAGGCTCAGGGCCAACAAGAAGAACGACAAGGACTTCAAGATAGTGGTGAAGTCTCGCTCTGCAGACCTGCAGTGCCTAAGCACGGCCCCGATCATAGGGGTGACGATAGGCGATGACTGCGGCACTCAGACCTGCGTGCTTCGCCGCGGTACCGTCTACGAATGCCCGGGAATGTAGGCGGCCGTCCTAGTCTCCGATGAGGCGGCTGAAGTTGGGCTGGCCGGTGGAGGCGGTCACGCCGCCGTCGATCACGATCGCCGCGCCGGTTATGAAGGAGGATTCATCGGAGGCGAGGAAAGCCACTACGGCCGCTATCTCTTCCGGTCTTGCCAGCCGCCCGAGAGGAACGAGCTTTCGGTACTCTTCCATGGCTCCAGGCACCGACAGGACATGGCCCAGAAGCGGCGTGTCTACCGGCCCTGGGCAGATAGCGTTGGCGCGTATACCGTCCCGCGCATGGTCTATCGCGACCGTTTTGGTGTAGTTCACCACGGCGGCCTTGGCGGCGCAATAGGCAGCCAGGCCAAAGTCTGCGAAGAGGCCTGAGATCGAGGCGGTGTTCACGATCACGCCCCCGCCGTTTCGCCTGAGGTGGGGAATCGCAGCGCGGCAGCCGAAAAAGACAGAGTGCAGGTCCACGTCGACCACCCGCTTCCACACCTGGGGATCCAGGTCGGGGGTCTTCCCGTATGCCCCAGTGCCCGCGTTGTTGAAGACTACGTCGAGCTTGCCGAAGCTCGAGACTGCGGTTTCCATGAGCTTCTCCACTTCCCCAAGCTCGCTTACGTCCGCGCGCACGAAAAGGGCCTCGCTACCAAAGGCGCTTTTTACCTCTTCGGCCACCTTCCTCCCCCCTTCCTCCTCTATGTCGGCCAGCACCACTGTGGCGCCCTCACTGGCCAAGCGCCTGGCTGTGGCGGCACCGATTCCGGATGCCCCACCGGTTATGACGGCAACCTTTCCTTCGAATCTTCGTTCCACGGTCTCCTCCTGGCAGCTTGCTACGCGTGGTTCAATGCTAAGGCTTTTCCAGGCGAAGTCCAGCGAAGCCGCCGAAAAGGAGAGCGGATCCGGCCGAGATGGGCCGGTAGGAGTTGCTCTAGAGCATGAGCTGCAAGCGGGCTGCTTCCGACATTCTCTCTGGGGTCCAAGGGGGATCCCACACGAGATCCACCTTCACAGTGCTAATGCCCTCGATCCCCTTTAGCTTCCCTTCGATCTCGCTTAGCAGCATGCCGGCGACGGGGCAGCCGGGGGAGGTCAAAGTCATGCGGATCGTGACCTCTCCCTCGTCGGTTATGTCTATGCCGTAGATCAGGCCGAGGTCGTATATGTTGACCGGGATCTCGGGATCGAAGACGGTCTTGAGAACCTCTATCACCCTGTTTTCTATCGCTTCTCTTCTTGCTTCCATTTCAGTCATTTGCTTCCTTTCACTCCGTCGACACCGGCTCGGGATGTCCACTCAGGGCCGCGCGCAAGGTGTGCCAGGCCAGGGTTGCGCACTTTACCCTCATTGGATAGTCACTCAAAGTAGAGAATACAGCAAGCTTTCCAAGCTCTTTGGCCTCCCCGGCTTCCTTTCTCTCGCCCCTTACGAGCTCGTGGAACCGATTGAACAACTCTTCCACCTCCTCCCTTCTCTTCCCCTTTACCGCCTCTGTCATGAGCGACGCCGAGGCCGTCGATATCGCGCAGCCTGAGCCCTCGAAGCACACCCGTTCTATTCGCCCACCCTTCTCTTCGACGTAGACCTTGACCTTGTCTCCGCAAAGCGGGTTGTAGCCTTCGGCCGTATTGGCCGAGGAGCCACCCGCGCAGAAGTTTCGTGGGTGCTTGCTGTGGTCGAGGATCACTTCCTGGTATAGGTCACCAAGATCAGTCATTACTTGAAGATACGCTTGGCCTTGTCTATGGCGGCGGCCAGCCGCTGGATCTCCTCGGCCGTATTGTAGAAGGCGAGCGATGCCCTGGCACTGGCCGGCACCCCGTAACGCTCCATGAGCGGCTGCGCGCAGTGGTGTCCCGCTCTTATGGCTATTCCCTCTAGATCCAGGATGGTGCCGAGATCGTGCGGATGGATCTCGTCTAGGACAAAGGAGATCACACTCACCTTGTGTTCCGCCGTGCCCAGGATCCTAAGGCCCCTGATCTCTTCTAGCGCCGCCGTGGCCTCGGTGAGCAGCGACTGCTCGTGCCTTAGCGCTTGCGCGCGACCTATACCATCCAGGTACTCGAGCGCCGCCGCAAGCCCTAGCGCTCCTGCTATGTTAGGGGTGCCAGCCTCGAACTTGTAAGGGACGCTGTTGTAAGTGGTCTTCTCGAAACTTACCTGCCTTATCATGTCTCCGCCGGCCTGGTAGGGGGGCATCTGCTCGAGCAGCTCTTCCCTGCCATAGAGCACCCCGATGCCCGTTGGACCGAAGACCTTATGGCCGGAGAAGGCGTAGAAATCGCAACCCAACTCAGTCACGTCGACCCTAAGGTGCGCGGCAGCTTGCGCCCCATCGACCAGAACGCAGGCTCCAACATCGTGCGCCATCCGGGCCATGTCCGCCACCGGGTTTATGGTTCCAAGTACGTTAGAGGCGTGGGTTATGGCCACTATCTTGGTCCTGACCGAAAGCCGCTTTTGGTACTCGCCGAGCTCGATCTCCCCTTTTTCGGTTACCGGAATTACCTTCAGCGTGGCTCCCTTCTCCTGGCAGAGGATTTGCCACGGGACGATGTTCGAATGGTGCTCCATCTGCGAGACGAGGACTTCGTCCCCGCTTGCAACCCGGCTTCTGCCGTAGGTTTGCGCCACGAGGTTTATCGCCTCGGTGGTGCCCTTGACGAATATTATTTCTCGCTGGCTTTCCGCCCCTAGGAACCGGCTCACCGTGCGCCTTGCCTCCTCGTATGCCACGGTTGCCCTTTGGCTCAGCTCGTAGACCCCCCGGTGCACGTTCGCGCAGTAGCGCGAGTAGAACTCGGCCACTGTCTCGATAACCTTCAGCGGCTTCGGGGTCGTAGCTGCGTTGTCGAGATAAGCCAGCGGCTTTCCGTGCATCCTTTCTCTAAGCAGTGGCAGTTGCTGACGCACAGCAGCCACGTCGAAGCCTGCTTCCAATCGCGATTGGCGCTCGGAAGCAGCCATAGCACCGCTTTTAGGCATTTGTCCTCCCTACGGCCTGCGACCCGCTTGCTATTCTCTCGGTCAACCTCTCTTCGACCTGCCTGCGCAGCGTTGCAACGGAGATCGCGTCGGCTACCTCGCTGGCAAAGGCCCCAATGAGCATGCCGCGAGCCTCTTCGGGCGGCAAGCCGCGCGAGCGAAGATAAAAAAGGGCCTCCTCGCTAAGCCGCCCGATCGTTGCCGCATGCGTGCACTTGACGTCGTCGGCAAAAATCTGGAGTTCGGGCTTGGTGTTTATCACTGCTTTCGCGGATAAGAGGAGGTTCTTGTTGGCTTGCTTGGCGTTGGTGCCGCTTGCCTGGGGACGCACGATGATCCTGCCGTTGAAGACACCGCTGGAGGCGCCGGCCAGGATGCCGTGGTAGAGCTCGAAGCTCGAGCAGTTCGGTTCCGCATGTTCGATGCTCGTCTGGCTGTCTACGTGCTCGCCCGAAAGCGCGCTGTAGAGGCCATAGAGCCTGCACTCAGCCCCCCTGCCGGCAAGGGAAGTCGCAACCTGCGTTCGTGTGAGCCTACCGCCAAAGGAGAGAACGTTGGAAAGAAGGAAGCTGTCTTCCCTCTGGTCCACTCTCACCTTTGCGATATGAAAGCCCGCAGCGCCTTCCCCGGTGAATTTGTAGTGCTCCACCCTTGCTCGTGCTCCGACTACGATTTCGGTGACCGGGGCGCAAAGATACGGCTCGGGGCTCAAGCCGACGTAGCTCTCGACGATCCTCACGCTGCTTGCTTCCCCGGCGATCACCAGAGTCCTCGGGCAAAGCGCCCTCATGCTGGCCCCGGCGGTGGTGGCGAAGACAAGGTGTATGAAGCCTGCCTCGGTCACCGCGCTCGGCACGAGAATAAAGGCCCCATCGCCCATGAAGGCGGTGTTCAAGGCGGCAAACGGGTCCTTCGAGAAGCTGGCATGGGCTGCCAGGTGTTCTCTTAGGAGCTCGGGCTCTCGCCCTAGCGCTTCACCCAGCGTGCACACCTTGACCCTTGCCGCTTGCCAAAGCCTGCGGCGGGCTCGAAAGCTTGGGACTGAGGCTTCCGTTCACGAAGACGAGCCTTGTTTCCTCGGGTTCCTTGGTGGCCAGCCCGCGAAGTTCCACCTCTGCCGCGCCGTTTCCCGTTGCTTGGACGATGGGCTCTAGGGGCAGCCTCTCGAGCTCTGCCAGACTGGTGTAGCGCCAGTCTTCCCAGTCCCGCCGCGGGAAGCCCTGGCGCTCCAGCGCTTCAATGGCGGCCTGCCTGAGCTCCCACTGCCAGGATGGTTGCTGCGGCCATTTGCTTTTGGCCAGCTCGCGAAAGCTTTCGCAGCATTCGGCCAGGTTCACTTTCCGCCCCCTGCAGCCGCCGCTGGCGAAGCCCCTTCGCCGGTCACCCAGCCGTAGCCCCGCTTTTCGAGTTCGCGGGCGAGGTCCGATGGTCCTGACTTCACTATCCTGCCGCCGGCTAGCACATGCACCTTGTGTGGTGTTATGTAGTCCAGAAGGCGCTGGTAGTGCGTGACGAGGAGTACCGATCTGTCGCGGTTTTGCAGGCTAAGAACCCCTTCGGCCACGGTTCTGAGCGCGTCGATGTCGAGCCCTGAATCGGTCTCGTCCAGGATGGCGAGCTTGGGTTCCAGCAGAGCCATCTGCAGGATCTCGTTCCTCTTTTTCTCGCCGCCGGAGAAACCGTCGTTTACCGCCCTGGACAGCAGCGATTCGTCGATGCCAACGAGGCTCGCCTTTTCCTTTAGCATTTGCAGGAAGTCCATGGCGTCGAGCTCCGGTAGTCCGCGGCGCTTGCGGATGGCGTTGAGGGCCGCGCGCAGAAAGTAACTGTTCGCGACCCCGGGTATCTCTACCGGGTACTGGAAGGCCAGGAACAGTCCGCGGCACGCCCTTTCCTCGGCAGGCATCTCGAGGAGGTTTTCCCCCTCGTAGACGATCTTGCCCGCCGTTACCTCGTAACCCTCCCTGCCGGCCAGGACATAGGCCAAGGTACTCTTGCCAGAGCCGTTGGGTCCCATTATCGCGTGGATCTCACCCCTGCCGACGCTAAGGTCTATCCCCTTCAGGATTTCCTTGCCCTCGACGCTCACGTGAAGGTTTCTTATCTCGAGCATGTTCCTCTCTTTTTCTTTCAGTCTGTCCAGCGTTTCCTATCCCACGCTTCCCTCGAGGCTCACCTCGAGCAGCTTCTGGGCCTCGACGGCGAATTCCATCGGCAGTTTGCGGAATACTTCCTTGCAAAAGCCGTTTACGATCATCGACACCGCGTCCTCCGGGCTCAGGCCGCGCTGCCTGCAGTAGAACAGTTGATCCTCGCCGATCTTGGATGTGGTCGCTTCGTGCTCGACCTGGGCGGTGTCATTCCTCACCTCCAAGTAGGGGAAGGTGTGGGCAGCGCATTTGTCTCCGATCAGAAGAGAATCGCACTGCGAGTAGTTACGCGCCCCGGTGGCGCCGGGCAGTATCTTCACCAAGCCGCGGTAGCTGTTCTGCCCGTGCCCGGCCGATATCCCCTTGGAGATTATCGTGCTCCTGGTGTTCTTCCCGATGTGGATCATTTTCGTGCCGGTATCGGCTTGCTGCCAATTGTTGGTAAGCGCTACCGAATAGAACTCGCCTACGGAATCGTCGCCGAGGAGGATACAGCTTGGGTACTTCCAGGTTATGGCGGAGCCCGTCTCCACCTGTGTCCAGGAGATTCTGGAGCCCCTGCCCAGGCACTTTCCCCGCTTGGTTACGAAGTTGAAGATGCCACCTTTGCCGTTTTCGTCCCCTGGATACCAGTTTTGCACCGTGGAGTACTTGATCTCGGCTCCCTCCAGAGCCACGAGCTCCACGACGGCCGCGTGGAGCTGATTCTCATCGCGCATGGGGGCCGTGCATCCTTCGAGGTAGCTCACATAGCTTCCCTCCTCGGCGATGATGAGGGTCCGCTCGAACTGTCCGGTAGAGGCGGCATTGATCCGGAAGTAAGTCGAGAGCTCCATTGGGCAGCGTACGCCCTTTGGTATGTAGCAGAAGGAGCCGTCGCTGAAGACCGCCGAGTTGAGGGCAGCGAAGAAGTTGTCCGAATAGGGAACGACCGAGCCCAGGTAGCGCCGGACAAGTTCCGGGTGTTCGCGCACGGCCTCGGAGAACGAACAGAATATTATGCCGAGCTCGGCAAGTTTCTCCTTGAAGGTGGTCGCCACGGAGACGCTGTCGAACACCGCATCGACCGCCACGCCAGCGAGGCGCTCTTGTTCCGCAAGCGGGATGCCGAGCTTTTCGAAGGTCTGCCTGAGCTTTGGATCCACCTCTTCGATGCTTTTCGGCCCTCCCTTGCCTGTTTTAGGGGCCGAGTAGTAGATGATTTCCTGGTAGTCTATGGGCTCATAGCGGACGCTCGCCCACTTCGGTTCCTCCATCTCGCGCCAGCGGCGGTAAGCCTTGAGGCGCCACTCGAGCATGAACCGCGGCTCCCCCTTCTTGGCCGAGATCAGCCTTATCACGTCCTCGTTCAACCCCTTCGGTACGGAGTCTTCCTCTATGCTCGTCACGAAGCCGTACTTGTATGGTTGCTTCGTGATCTTTTCGATCGTCTTTGCGCTCGTGCTCATCTCTCTCCCAGCTTTCCTGCCGCCTTCAGGCCCGCTGCCCTTTTCCCCTGCTTGAGATCCCGCCGGCGGTCGAAGCCGTGAGCTCCGAGAGGGTTATCCTGCCTAGCGAATCCAAGACCACCTGGTTTATCCTCTGCCACGTGCTCTTCGTGGGGCACCAGCCCTCTTGCTCACAGCCACCAGGCGGAGCAGCGCTGCACTCGGTCATCGCCACCGGCCCCTCCAGGGCCGCTATGATGTCCGCCAAGGATATCTCTGCCGGATCTCGAGCCAGCCTGTAACCCCCTCTGGCGCCTCGGTGCGAAACCAGAAGCTCGCCGCGGGCAAGTATCTTCAGCACCTTACCGACCGTCGCCAGCGGCAGTCTGGCCCTGGCAGCAAGATCCCTTGCATTTTGCGTAGTTCCCCCTTCCTGGGTCGCAAAATACGTAAGCAGCACTATCCCGTAGTCCGTAAGTTTGCTCATCCTTATCATCGGCTGCTTTCCTTTAAAGAGGACCGTTTTAGTCCCATTTGCCCAACCGTACCAGCGGCTCCACCCCCTGTCAACCCCCCAAAAGTGCCCCTACGCCTAGGCTAAGCCGCTTTGCTTGCAGCGGCTTTGGCGCTGTGTGAGATTTCCCTGTTCTGCCCTTGGGCTAAGGGCTGCTTTTTCGGCTTAGGCCTTGGCGGTGCGTGGCCGCGGCTTGGCCGGGGATGGAAAATGCGGAGCTTGCCAAGAACCAGGTTCTATTACGGCTGGGTGATCGTAGCCGTCGCCTTCATTACCCACGCACTTACCGTGGGCGGCGTTTTCTACAGTTTCGGGGTTTTCTTCGTGCCGCTCATAGAGGACTTCGGGTGGAGCCGGGCTCGACTTGCGGCCGGCTTCTCTCTGGTATCTCTTGCCGGCGCGATCTACGCGCCCGTCGTGGGCAAGGCGGTCGATCGTTTCGGTTCCCGGCCGGTGCAGCTCTTTGGTGCCGCGGCGATGGCTTTGGCTTTCCTCCTGCTGTCTCGTATCACCAGTCTGTTGCAGTACTACCTTCTTATGGGGCTCCTGCTGTCGGCCGGCTCGGTCTCGCTCGGCCTCATACCCAGCAATACGGCAGTTGCGAAATGGTTCTTGAGGCGCCGCGGCAGGGCGCTGGGGCTTGCCACGGCAGGCATATCGATGGGGGGCGTGATATTCGTTCCGCTGACCCACCACCTCATAAGCACCATAGGCTGGAGAGCCACCTTCAGGGTGCTTGGGTTCCTCGTTTTCGCCGTGGGTGCCGGCACGGTGGGCCTTTTCATGAAAGGCCCGCCGGCACAACTGCCGGCGGAGGAGCTTGGCAAGAGCGGCGACGGGGCGGAACTCGAGCTCGAGCTTGCGCGGTCGGTCACGGTTTCGGAGGCGGTAAGAGACCGCAACTTCTGGTTGATAACGGCGGCTTTCTCGCTTACCGTGATGGGGCTCTCGGCCATCTTGCTCCACCAGATCCCGCTGCTTACCGACCTCGGTGTCGACCCCGAGAGGGCTTCGCTTGCCCTGAGCTCGACCGCCGGTGTGGGGGTCATCGGCAAGCTTGGCTTTGGTTACCTCCTGGACCGCTTCGATCAGCGCCGGGTGATCCTGGCGTGCTTTCTTGCGCAGGCTGCCGGCCTACTTCTGCTGCCTCATTCGGCGAGTCCCTGCATCTTGTTCCTCTACGTACTCGTCTACGGCTACGCCATGGGGGGAAACGCCACACTGCAGGCAACGATCATCGGGCGCTGCTTCGGCAGGCTGAACTACGGGGCCATAGCAGGAAGGATGAACCCCTTTGTCGTGACGGCTCAGGCAGCAGCCGTGCCGCTGGTAGGACTTATCCGGGACAGAAGTGGAAGCTACATGCCTGCCGTATGGCTGATCTTTTGCCTGACCTTGCTGGCGGCCATCTGCATCACTCTCGTACGGTTGCCGGAAGGCAGAGTGTGAGTGATTTTCGGCTTCACTTGCTTGCACTTATGATGCTACCATTGGGGCGTGCGAGCTTTGCGCGCAAAGGGGGGCAGGATGGAAGCAAGCGAGGCTAGCAGGTGGCAGCGCTGGATAGAGCGGAACGTCCAGCGTCACACGAGGGTGGACGAACTGCCCGATGAGTTCATAGCCTATCTCGGGAGTCACTCGCCCAGGCGGAGTCAAGTGCTCTTGCATCTGGTGGTTTGGCTGATGGCCGGCCAGTACGGCAGGCGTGTCTACGAAATGGGGGGAGAGGAGGTCGCAAAGCGCGCAGATCAGGTAAAGTATGCTATTGCCTTCGAGTCTCTGAGACGCCAGGGGATCGTCGATCGTTACCCGGGGATGGGGGATAGACTTTCGCGCTTCGTTTCCGCTAGGCCGCCAAGCGGAATATTGCACATCTGCGGCAGCGGGCCGAAGCGAAAAAGGCTGGCTGCTTCGCTTTCGGCCAGGCAGCGGCAGTGGCTGCGCAAGCAGCTCGATTGGCTTAGGGAGGCCAAGGGCAGGGAAAGTTCCGCTTGACGAGGGAGCGGGCGGGTTTGCCATGGAGGGAAGCAATGGAAGGCCGAGGGCGGGCGGGCATTCGAAAGAGGGCTTTCGCCAAGCTCAAGAAGACTTCCGCCTGGAGCGGCAGAGGAGGATGGAGAAGGTGTGGGAGAGGATCTCCTCTTCCGCCAGGGAGCTGGGTGGCGCGCTGGAGGTGGATGGGCGGCAGCCTCGGGAAAGCAGCGCGACGACGTCCTCGATCCGCAAGCTGTTAGAGGGCTATGTGCTGAGGCTCGCAAGCTCCGTGGAAACCTGCGGCAAGGCCGCAACCGCTGCCTTGTCTCTGGTCGAAGATGCCATCTGCGTCGTCACGCCAAGGCCGCTCGCTCCGATATTTCTCGCCCCTCCTTCCTGTGCCCGCAAGGCGGTGGAGTTCACTGTCGAGCGCTTGAGAAGGATCGTTGCTGCAAGCGGGCCAGCCTGAAGCTCCGGCCAGCCCCTCTGCGGCGATTTGGTGGCCGGTTTGCCTTTCTCCGGCAGGGGGAAGAGCAGGAGAGATTCTCCCCGGCGCGGGCGACGGTTGGCAACTATTACTTTTCCCTGCGCCTTTCCCATCCAAAGGACAGTAACCGGTCCCTTCAAGTGATGCGCCAGCCTTAGCAGGTGCCGCATTTTCAGTAGCACGGCCACCGGCCTACTTCGCCCTAGGAGCGCTGCCGCTTTCGCGGTCGTCAGAAGTCGCGTGACTCTCTTGCCCGAGTAGAAGGACAGGGAGTAGCCGTGCGTCTTATACGCGTAGAGCTTGGTTTCGGGTGGGAGCCTTTCGACCCAAGGGGCGGCTTCCTTCAGGCTGAAGCTGTTTGCCAGCTCCCCCGCGCTTAGCGCAGCCAGCGGGAAAAAGGCCACGGCGGACAAGAGCATGACCGGCACGACCCACTTCTCTTGCTTCTTCTTGAGCGCGATTGCCGAAGCGCCAAGCGAGAGAAGAAAGAGCGGAAATAGAACGGCCAGCGGCTTTTCGAACCAAGGGGGCACGAAAGGGAGGGAAGCCAGCGCAAAGAGGAGCAAGACCGCGCACAGTATCACCCAGCCCACTGCGGCCAGCCTAAGCCACCTGCGGCCGGCCTCTCTGTGGCGAAGCATCCACACCGCCGCGTCCCCGCTTAACAGGGCCAGAGGCGGGAAGATAGGCAGCAGGTAGGGCGCCAGCTTCGCCTCGGAGATGGAAAGCAGGAGGAAGCTGCTTGCGGCCCAAAGGAGCAAGAACATGTGCGGCCGCGAGCCCCTCCTTGCAAGCTCCACGCTCCTTCTGGCGCAAGCTGGCAGCAGCAGAGTCCAAGGCAGGAAGCAGAGCGGGAGGACGAGTATAAAGAAATACCAGGGCTCGGGATGACCGGTAGAAGCGCTCATGAATCTTCCGAGGTTGTGTTCCAATAGGAACGACGAGAGGTAGTGAGGATGGAGAATGCCGAGAACGAGATACCAAGTGCCCGCCGTCGCCGCCACGATAGTCATACCCCGACCGAGACGAAGGCGCCGCAGGCGCCGCCCCCAGCCACCGCTGCTCGCTGCGAAAGTGGCCAGGGCAAAGGCCGGCAAAGCCAGCGCTATAGGACCCTTTACCAGGAGCCCTGCTGCCAGTGCAGCGTACATCACCCACCAGTCCTTCCTTTCCGCACCTTCCCAGAGCTCGTAAGCGTAGAAGAGCGCGACCGATACGCTCAGAGTCAGAAGCGCATCCATGCGCACCACCCTGCTCAGGAAGACGAACTCCCCACTGGTAGAAAGAACAAATGCGCCGGATAGCCCAGAGCTAAAGCCAAGGTGCTTCCTCCCCCAGGCTAGCACGAGGAACACCAGCGCCGCCGCCGGCACGACCGACGGTAGCCTGGCGGCCCACTCGACCTTGCCGAAAAGGCTGAAGCAGCCGGCTACCAGCCAGAAAAAAGGTGCTGGCTTGTCCGGATAGGGCGCCAAATCGAGCGTCGGCGCAAGCCACCTTCCGTGCGCCAGCATCTCGGTCGCCACGAGCGCGTAGCGCCCCTCGTCAGGATCGAGAAAAGCAATCGCGCCAAGGCCGAGAAAGAGGACGGCAGCTACGCAAAGCCCAAGCGCCAGCACGCCGACGGCGCGCAGGGCAAGGGGATAATCCGGGGCCTGCTCGCAGCCAACCTGCCACCACCTGGCGCGGGCAAGCAGCGGATCGGGCTTTTCACCTTCTAGAGGCCTACTCACCGGCTTTTAGCGCTTGCGGCCTGGACGTAGGAACACCCGCGCGTTTTTGCGCTCCTATCACGCTTCTTTTTCAGTGTCCATTGGCCCTGAAGGCGCTCAGAAATAAACCGCTGTTTGCGAAGTGAGCGGGCCAGCCGCGTGGCGGGTGGAAAAGCAGATCTGGTATGTGGCAAAATAGGAAACGAAGGGAGGGTGTGGCTATGATGTCGAATGTTGCCGTTTACTCCTTCCCCTGGGACTACCGGAAAGACCTGCCGCGGGCATACGAGGGCGAAGTGCCCATGCCATTCTACAGGCTGAGCGTCGGTGGGCTCAGCCGCAGGAGTCGCCGCCACCGCAGCCGTGACGACTCCGATGCTGGCATTGTCGTTTGCCCCTACCTGCCACCTGACTTGTCGTCGCGCCGGGTCATTTCTTTCGAGCGCCTGGAGGAATCGCTCGAAAGAATTGCCAGGCGTGAAGAGTCCGATTGAGCTGGCGGCGTAGAGCGGCCTGTTGCTTGACGGTGGCAAGGCGGTGGCGGCTAGGGGCCGGGCTTGGCTTGCCGCGTGGGGCCGAGAAGGGTTTCGAGCTCGGTCAAAGAGGTGATTGCCTCGAAGGATCTCCGGTTGCTTGCCTTGCCGCAGAGTAGCACCGGCCTCATACCGGCGGCTCGGGCGGCTGCCGCATCGTTTGTTTCCTGATCGCCGACGTGCATGACTTCGGCTGGCTCGAGGCCGAGTTTGGCTGCGGCTTGCCGGAAGATCTCCGGGTTAGGCTTTGCCACACCGGCTGTGCTGGAGACCGCGACCAGGTCGAGAAGCGGCATGAGCCCAAGGGCCTCGAGTAACCCGAAGGCCCGCGAGTCGAAGTTCGTCACCACGAGCGTCTTGAGGCCGCGGTTTCTAAGCCTCTCTAGGACCTCTATTGCCCCGCGCTTGAGCCTCCATGCAGCCGGGGTCGCATAGAAGCTGAAGAGCGACTCGAAGTATACTTGGAAGTCTCCAATCTCCATGCCTTGGACTACTTTCCCCACCAGTTCTTTCCACCACCGCTTTTCCTTCTTTTTCAGGACCGAAGGCGCAAGGGGGCCAAATGCCAGCTCGCTGCTTTCCGCCAAAGCTTTCCTGAAGCGCCTGCCAAGCAGATGCGGGCTGGCCCTCAGCCCCTGGCGCGCAAGCTCCCGCGCGTAGACCCTGCCCACGGGTTCTCTGGTGACGATGAGCGTTCCCGCAAGATCGAAGGAGACAGCTTTTATGCTGGTGCCTATATGTAGTTTATGGCTGCCTCGAGCTTGCCTTCTGCTGCACGCTCGATCAGCACGTACCCGCCTTTGGCCAGCGGCCCTGGGTTTAGTATCTGCGTCTTGCCGATCTTGTCCACTCCAGCGGCCTCGTGCACATGGCCGGTAATGCAAATGTCGGGCTGGTGTCTTTCTATGAATTCCCTTACCACCTTGCTCCCGACATGCCTGCCCAGGCGAAGCCTGTCGACCCTGGTGCCATACGGAGGCGTGTGGCAAACCATCACCAGCGGCCCATTGCCCCTTCTTTCCCGCCAGCCTTGCTCCAACAGCTCGAGCAGCTCTTCCTCTGCAAACTCCGTGGGCGTGTCGAAAGGGGTGCGGTTCGATCCTCCGCAGCCGAACAGGCCAACCCCGTCTACCGACCTCGCCTTGCCGTGAAGCGATATGCCCTCTTCGTCGAGAAGCTCGATAACTTCCGGTCTGTCCAGGTTCCCCGAGACCGCAAGTACATCGGAACAGTGCTCGCGCACCGCTGAAAGGACCTCCAGGGCTTCTTTCGTGCCGCCGAAGCTCGTGATGTCTCCCGACACTACCGCCAGGCGCGCATCCGCTAGCTTGCCGGCCATCCTGTGGATCTGGCTCGTGGCCATGTGGATGTCGCCGAAACAGACTATCTTCATGACTGCGCAGCTTCCATTTAGCCGCAGGCCGCCGTCCGGGTCAACGCCCGAGCTTCGCCCGGCTTCCGGCCATCTTGGCTTTCGGCGCTGGGTCACTGTATGCTTTGGCCAGGAGCCGATGCCTCTTTCGAAAACGAGGATAGTGTTGCTTCGGCCGCTTCACCCCGGAAACGTCGGGGCAGTGGCCCGGGCGATGAAAAACATGGGCCTTTCCAAACTCGTGGTGGTGGGAGGCTGCGGCAAGGGAGGGCCGCTGGCCAATGCCATGGCAGCACATGCCAAGGATACGCTGGCCGGTGCGCGCCTCGTGCCCGAGCTGGCTGCCGCCCTCAGTGGCTGCGTCAAGGTCTTTGGCACTACCGCTCGCCACTTGGGCTACCGCCGGCCCGCAAGGCCGCCCCGCAGCTTGGCCCGTGGGATCCTGGATTGCGCGCGAAAAGGGGAGGTCGCCATAGTGTTTGGTCCCGAGGACAGGGGGCTTTCCACCGAAGAGCTCACGTACTGCCACGAGCTCATCCGTATCCCTTCCTCCCGAGCCTATCCCTCGCTTAACCTGTCCCATGCCGTCATGATCTGTTGCTACGAACTCTTCCTGGCAGCCGCGCGCGACGAGTTGGCCCGCGGGCCCGCGGCTTACGCCGAGCCGCGGCCTGCCAGGGCGGAGGAGATATCGCGCATGCTCGAGAGCTTGAAAGAAGCTCTCCTTGCAATCGGCTATCTCAACCGCCAGAATCCCGAGCATGTGATGCTCGCCATAAGGCGCATGCTCGGCAGGAGGGACTTGGAGGAGAGAGAGGTCAGAATACTGCTGGGGATAGCTCGTCAGATACGCTGGGCGGCCAGTCAGAGTGCGAAGGCGCGGGGAGCCGATCTAGAGGCGAGGTAGGACCGTATATGGGAGAGGTCATCTACATACGCGACTTCATCCAGGCTCGCCAGAAGGAGAAAAGGCGCCGCGAGCTTGCCGAGGCGCTGGGGGTGTTGCGGGAGGCGCTGGAAGTGGCTTGCCTGGGCTACCGCGAGGCTCCGGCCAGCGAAAAAGCGGCAAGGGCAAGGAAAGTAAAGCTACTGAAAGACGTCGTCTCGTACGCTGAACAGCGGCTGTAGGGCGGCTGCGCGGCCGAAGCCGCCCGCTTTTAAGCCTGCTGAGTGCCGCGGCAAGCCGCAGGCGGCGCGAAAGTGAGAAGCGAGCTCCCTATTTTCTGAAACGGCCGAAATCAGGTTTTCTCTTTTCGACGAAAGCGTTCCTTCCTTCCATCGCCTCGTCGGTCTGGTAGTAGAGCTCGAGAGCGTCGAAGCCGAGCTCGGAGATTCCACCTATGTGCTCGGTGTCCGCCGTGAAGGAGGCCTTTGCCAGCTTTAGCGCAGTTGGGCTTTTCTCGAGAATCTCCTGGCACCATCTTTCGACCTCTTCCCTGAGCTTCTCTGCCGGCACGACTTTGTTCACGAGCCCCATTTCCAGGGCTTCCTTCGCCGTGTAGCGGCGGCAGAGGTACCAGATCTCGCGGGCCTTTCTCTCTCCGACCAATCTCGCCAGATACGCGGTTCCGAAGCCCGGGTCGACACTGCCTACTCTCGGTCCCGTCTGCCCGAACACGGCATTTTCCGAAGCTATCGCCAGGTCGCAAAGCACCTGCAGCACGTTGCCACCTCCGATCGCGTAGCCATTGACCATGGCTATGACCGGCTTCGGAATGCTGCGAATCATCCGGTGCAGCGTCGAAACGTCCATTCCGAGCCCTCCCTCCCCATAGCCTTTCTTTCCCCGGGCTTTCTGGTCGCCACCGCTCGAGAATGCCCTGTCGCCGGCCCCGCTCAGGACGACCACACCGACCGACTTGTCGTTCCACGCCTTGCCGAAGGCGTCTATCAGTTCCGCCACGGTTTTCGCCCTGAAGGCATTCATTACCTCAGGCCTGTTGATGGTTATCCATGCTATGCCCTTGGCGGCCTCGTAAATGATGTCTTCGTACTCCATTCGGTTCGTCCCTCCCGCTGTCCTGCTGCTGCTCAAAGTAACTGGCAGATAAGGGCTTTCCATTCAACCTTCGAAGCTGCCCTGACACCGCGGCTCGGTGCTTGACAGCCACATGGTGCTAAAGGAAGCTCTCCTTGCCGATGGGTGCCTTCTATAGGTTCGTAAC
>AMFO01002545.1_pt1 | contig 31969 bp, 23 predicted proteins | sample 552608 | NCBI WGS metagenome assembly AMFO01 (sample SAMN01893955, study PRJNA167987) | microbial mat metagenome | biome: hydrothermal vent | place: USA: Loihi, Hawai'I | collected 2003-05-01
CCGGGTCTATCCGTACGGGCAGAAAGGAAACGATTGGCTCAACCTGGATATCCGCAGCCGGCTGAACCCCGTCAAGAACCTTGCCAACAACCAGGTCATCGCCGCCGTGCGGATCTCCCGCGAGCACAACCCGGAACTGCGCGACAGGAGCACGCGCGAAGGGATGGTAATGAACACCGCCCATGCGGCCCTGGAGGAATGGTTCAAGGAAGTACTGTCCCTGCTGGAAGAGGAACGATATCGCCTGCGGCCGAGGAAAGAACGGATCGAGCGCACCGATCCCCTGTTCGAGGCTTTCGAGCTCAGGGAGACGGTCCAGCGCGCCCGGAGCGAACTCGGGAAGGACCACCCGGTAACCCGCCTGATCACGGAAGCCGAGCAACAAATCAAGGCAGGTGTCGAGAGGGTCCAGGAAGTCTACTCACGCCTGTTGATGTCCGCCGGTCTGGGTCACATGGTCGATATCGTGATCCACGAAATCGGGGCGCCGCTCGGGAAAATTGGCAGGCAGCTCGTGTTGCTGGAAAAAGATCTGGATAGTCTGCTTGACAATGAGGGAAAGACTAAAGTTTCACCACAAATCGAATCCATCAAAGGATGGCTGGAACAGATCCACAATCTCCGCCAACGGCTGGAGCCGCAAACGCCGGCCAAACGGGGACGCGCAACGACATTCGACGTGCGGGACGAGATAGAAGACAACTTCCGCCTCTACGAAGCTCTCCTCCAGAAACAGGGTATCAGGTACGAGATCATCGCCCCGCGGACGCCCGTCCGCGTCAAGATGTCACGAGCATGCCTCGGCCAGATCGTGGCCAACATGATCGACAACAGCATTTTCTGGCTCGTACGCTACAAAGGGGCCGGCCACGGGGGACATATCCAGGTCAAGCTGGAGACGCTGGAGCATGGATTCCGGCTGCTGTTCTCGGACGACGGTCCGGGAGTGCCGGAGGAGGACCGCTCGAGGATTTTCGAACCGTACTTCAGCAGAAAACCGAACGGCATGGGGCTCGGCTTGTACATTGCCAGACTGGTTATCGAACCCTACGGAAAACTGGTGTACCGCGATGACTGTGGCCTCCCGGGAGCATGTTTCGAGGCAAGATTCGAGCGGAGGGTCGGACGATGACAGATCACAGTATAACCCTCCATGTCCTTCTTGTGGAAGATGAGGAAGCGAGTCTCCAGCAGTTGTTGCAGATACTCCCGGACTCCATTCCTGGTTACCGCCTCGAGTGCGATCCTTGTGATAAATTCGAAAAGGCGCTGAAAAGAGTAGAACTCCAGAGATACGACCTGATTGTAACGGATATCTACCGGGATCGCCCGGAGAAAGGGGACAAAGGAAAACACCCGGAAGATGCGAAGGCTATGGATATAGTCAATGCTATTCGAAAAACACGATTTTGTCCCATTGTTGTTTTCTCATCAGCCAGCCCTCCAGAATCACTAACTTTCGGACCATTTATCAAATATGCCGACAAGGGCGACCCTACAGGTAAAGACATTGTTAATAAACTCAAAGAGATCCTCTCTACGGGGATTCCTTATATCGCCAAGAAGCTGCACGACGAGCTGGACCGCGCAAGCGGCTCGTATCTGTGGGATTTCCTCGAAGAAAACTGGGACCGTTTGCGTGAGAATGGTCTTGCCGAATCTTCGGTGCTGGAGCGGCTGGTCAGAAGACGTGCGGCCATGCAGATCGGGCGGCTGGATCCAGTAGCTGATGACCCGGCGGAGGTCGAAACCGTCGAGGGCGTGGAATACTACATCCATCCACCGGTGTCGGACGAACTGCGGCTCGGTGAGATTCTCAGGCACAAAGCAGACGGGTCGTTCCGGGTGGTCCTCACACCGCACTGTCATCTGGCGATCCAGCCGGGTGACTCCAGGCCAAGGGCAGATCGTATACTGACGATCAGAGCATTTCCGGCAAAAGACGTAATTGCACAGGTATATACTGGACCCGATGGGAACAGGCGGAATCCTTGGCGAGGAAACGAAGAGCAAAAGATCGATAAGCTCAGGCGCCGCATCCAGATACCGGCGGAGTTGGGCAAGCCAGCGGGACGCTACTGCTTCCTCCCTGAATTTCTCGATATTCCAGATCTCTATTGCGATTTTGTCGACATTGAAAGCGTACCGTACGAAACGATTCTCTCTGACTTTGACCGTTTGGCTGTTCTGGATACGCCTTTCGCGGAGGCGCTACAATCGGCATTCACGAGATTCTACTCGGCTGTAGGAATCCCCAGCCTGAATCTGGAAAGAATGAAGCGTCTTATAGAGGAATGAGCAATCAGCCCCCACCCTTACTATTTGACCGCCTCCTCCACAAGGCGTTTTTCTTCTTCAGTTAGCCCGTATAGCGCATAGACCAGATCGTTTAGTTCGCGTTGTAGTTCTACCGTTAAAGACTGTTTAATTGCACGGTAGGCAATCTCCCTGATTCTCTGCGATACAGGGCCATCCGGTACTACAGGAAAATGTTCAAAGTAGTTTCCGCGGTACTGTCTGTAACCATTCTGCTTCTGAGGGAGAGAATCGTACATTAGAAACGCAAAAAGAGGAGACGTGAAGAGGACCAGCAGAAGCAGGTCACCATCAGGTATGAAATAACAAGCATTATTACAATAATGGCCACTTCGATCAAAGCAGAAGGTGCCAAACCTGGATAACTCAGGCCAAACAATCTTGGGTTTTTCGAAGAATTCCGCATAAGCCCTTTGCGGCTGCTGAAGCTCGTACCAGGCATGAGCGTGGGATGTGGCGCGAGCTTCGAGTCGTTTCCGGAATGGACGGAGGTACTCCAGGATAGCCGGGTATCGGTCTATCTCAATGCCGTGCCAGGTATAGATGAGCCACAGGTCCCGCGGTTCCGCCCTCCAGGGTTTCAGGTCCTTCCCTTCCAGGAACGGTTTCAGGATCTCCTCGCTTTTGGGGTCCTCGGCGATCAGGCGATCCCTGGTCTCCCTGTCCACCACGAATGCCTCGTTGAGACCGGTCTTGATTCCGTAGAGAGGTGAGCCACAGTACTCCTTGAGAGGAATGCCGGCGCTGAGGATCTTCTCCCGCAGCCGCGCGATGCGCCTGTCCTCGAACCGCCAAGCCGCCGGATCGAGTTCCTTCTGCGGGACGAGGATGCCGACGGACCTGAGACGGCCGGAGAGGTCCGTGTCCTCGAGGGATTCCACCTCGGCGGCGAGTATCTTATGGTCGGATGCAGGTTGCCTCTTCTCGACGATGATGATCGCCGGGTACGTGGTCACACCTCTGAAGACCTGCAGGTCGCCGAAATCGAGGAACTCCCGGACAGCGGCTTTTTCCTGGAGGTACTCGCGCAAGGCTTTCCCGGACCCGGTCTTGAGCCATGTGTTCGACGAGATGAATCCCATGATGCCGCCTTCGCGCAGCAGGGTGCCGACCGCCCGTTCGTAAAAGTAGATGAAGAGATCGGCCCTGTCCGTGTGGCAGCGGTAATGCGTCTTGAGGTAGTGCTTGTACGACTTGAGAAACTCCATCCGCACGTAGGGCGGATTGCCGAACACGGCATCGAATCCACCGCCTTCCCCGGTGAAGACGTCGGGGAACTCGAGCTCCCAGTGGAAGAACCTCTCCACCCTTGTAACCATGGTGGCCGTGTTCCGCCAACGGCAATGCTTCTCTTCCAGGAGCGCCTTCTCGTCCTGGAACATACACCAGCGGTACACTTCCCAGTCGTGCGGGGTGGGTACATCCGCGACGGTGGTGTTGCCGTCCACGGGCCAGAACCAGAGGGCGCACCAGCCGTCGAACATTCTGCGCAGCCCCTGGAAGCCCGCATCGCGTTCCAGGGCCCGGTACCGCTCTTCCTTTGCATCCTGGTCGCGGACCGGCATCCTTTCGATCTCGTCGAGGATCCGGGAGGCGTGGGCGGTTACCGTCTCCATGTGCGGCGGCTCGCCGAACGGAAGGGGCCGGACCCCGGCCTTCTTCTCCCTGGCCTCCTTGATGACGAACCTGTGGAGAGCATTGAGCGCCTTCCTGGCATCCCTCGGGGCATTGTCCCGCTTCCAGCATGACCACTGGTCCCTCGCGGGAGCGTCGATATTGCCTGCGGGATATCTCGCATGTTCCAACCGGCCGGCGCCGATGAGGGAATTCCCGCACTTGAGGCGGTGGTCCAGGAACGTGAACGGTTCGTTCTTCGAGAGTGTCGCCAGCCAGAGACTGACTTTCGCGAGCTCCACCGCAAGCGGGTTGATGTCCACGCCGTAGATGCACCTGTTGACGACCAGTCGCAGTGCGAGAGCCATCCGGTCATCCCTGTCCTCCGGGACCAGCTGTTCCTCGGGAAGCCCTCTGGAGACCTCGCCTGTCACGGTGAGGCGCACATCAGGCTTGCCGGATTCGATCAGCTCCCAGCTCTCGACCAGTTTCTCGGCAAGGTAGCGACACGCCTGGACCAGGAACGCGCCTGATCCCATGGCCGGATCACACACATTGAGAGCGAGAATTTCTTCGGGTTTCCGCACACGACGCGCTTTCCCATCGCCGTCATGCACGAGGGGTTCCAGCGTCCGCTCTATGATGAAGCGTGTGACCCACGTTGGCGTGTAGTATGTCCCTTGTCGTTTCCGGAATCCTCCCTGGCCGATGACATAGAGGGAGCCGGGTTCGATGATCCCTGACCGTGCAAGAAAAGGCGCTACCTTCCGGACCCTTTCCGGTACTGGCTCGTCCCCGGAATCTTCCTCGTCGTCGGCTTCAGGCGGATGGCTGTCGGTCTCGTCAGGCGGCCGCTGGTTTGCCAGTGCCCGGCGGATTGCAGCCGGTGTCTTTCCGGTTACTCCTTTCAGCCAGGAAACGAGGGCGTCACCCTCCAGGTCATCAATCTCGACAAGCGGTCGTATCGGCTGGCCCGGGGCATCGAAGACCACGCGCCAGCCATCGTCACGTTCCCGGAGTTCCTCCCTGCCTTGCCAGAACCATTCCGGTTCCTGGCCCGCCCTCACAACCGTGGATTCGATCAGGCCTTCGTAGACATGCCCGATCTGTTCCACGTCGAGGGTCCTGTACGAGACCCGTTGCGGGATGCCCCGCCGCCCTCCGACCCGCGCGATTCGCAGTGCCTTCAGCAGTTGCCAGACCGTCTCGTTGTTGATTCTGGGAGGTTCCAGTATCTCCCCATCCTGCCAGGAGCTTCCCGGGCGTCTTCCTTCGAGAAACGGGAAGGCGTCGGGGTCGAACAGGTGGCCGCCGTAGGCGCGAAGATTGAGATCAGGATCGTCGCAGCCGGCGTGGATTATCCGGAACAAGGCCAGCAACCTGTCCCAGGCATCGAAACGCTGCCGCATCCCTTCCCGGTCGACCCGACGCTGAGCGGACAGTTCCTTCCAGAGGTGCACCACGCCGTACGACTGGTCATAGAAGGGGTTGCCGTGGGGCAGGAGACGGTTCTCCTCCGCATACAGGAGGAAGACAAGGCGCATCATCAGGGTAAGGGAAGCCTCGAAAACGGTGGCCTCTGGTATTCCATCGAGCAATCGTCCCCCTGTTTCCCTGTCGGCGACGTCGAGAGCCCTGACGAACAGTTCGACCGCCTGGCCGACCTGCTCACCCAGCTGGTCGGTCACGTCGGCCTGGCGGTCCTGGCTCTCCCGGATAATCGCGAGCAGGCTCCTGTCCTCGGATTCGGTGAACCAGCGCCGGGCATCAAGCAGGCAGACAAAGGCATCAAGCGTTGGCAGACGATCAAGCCACGAGCGGGCGTCCCAGGTGACCGTGGCCATGGCCGCTCCCCGCGGAGCGTACACGAGCCTCCAGTCGTCACCGTTGGTCAGCAGCCCCATGGGAACATCGGTCTCCACCAGGAGACGGGAGAATTTCGTTGTGGGCGAGGCCCGCCAGCGACCGGTCTCGCTTTCAACCTTGTCGAGGTTCATTCCCCTGGGATAGACCGAGAAGAGCATCAGGGGGGAATCATCCAGGTCGACAAGCACGCGCTCCGGTGCCAGCGTCTGGCCGAGCTCCGGGAGGACGACAACAAATCGCTCGCCCATCCGGGGACCTGTCCGCCAACGCGGCTCCTGCAACTCGAGGAGCTGCCCAAGGACAAATTCGATCCACTCGCGGTGGACGTCCGTGGGGATCATCCCGGGCCTCAGATTGTAGCGGTCCCATGCCTTGCGTAGCGATTTCAGCTTCGCTGGTTCCAGCCGGGGGAGTTCCCCGATCTTCTCCTCCAGGACCGGTTCGCTGAACATGAGCCCCGACATCTCCACCAGGGCCAGCCATTCGCTGTGTCGGCCCGCCGATGCCTGCCTGACGGATCCTCTGCGCCTCCTCATGCCTGCCGCACCTCCTTCTCGGGGAGAACATAAAGGAGTGCGACCGGAATGACGCGGCTGCTCCGGACCCGGTAACGGGCCTCGACGGCAGCCGGTTCGGAATCCCTGCCGGCCAGCAAGCGTTCAAGCCTCGCTTCGAGCCATTGCAGATCCTCTTCGAGTTGGGCTTTCTCCTGTCTGTCGAAATCGCCCACGTCGAACAGCTTCAGCTGTACGAACCCGTCGTCTGTTCCGGCGCCGAGCTTGTCGAGCCGGCGTCCCAGCTGCCGCAGCCGCGCCCTGACCTCGCGAATCCTTTCGTTGATCAGTCGCCGGACAAGCTTCGCCTCCTCCTTGCCCCGGTTACGAAGTTCGACGACGAGGCGACGGTGTTCCGCTTCGCGCAGTTCCCTGAACCAGCGCTGGAGCACGGGTACGTGCGAAGGGAAAAGCCGGCTGATCCGTTCCCGCAATGCATCCGGAGGAGCGGCATCAAGAGAGGGCAACCGGAGGATGGACGAGATGCGATCATCCGGGAAACGCTCCAGTTCCCCGGTCCACGTCATTCCACCTCCGACCGGCAGGATCACGTCGTGAAGTCTCCTGGCGTTCGCACCAGAGATGACCAGCCTCGCGAATGCCACAAGGACGGGAGTATCAAGGGCGTCCGAAGAGACCACCTTGCAGGAAACCCTGTGGAGACGCGGACCGGTCGTCGGGTCCATGGAGGCAGTCACGTTCCACAGCTGCCCCCGTAGCGTCATGAGTGCCCGGCGCATCAGGGGGTGCTCGAGATGCACTACCGTGGTCCTTCCCTGGTCGTCGAGTTCCGCGGTCTCGTGGTCGAAAACCAGCAGGCGCCGGCGACCGTTGTTGTCCTCTAATGAGTTCGACAGCTCCCTCCAGGCCGCCGGCAACTCGACGAGCCGCCACGCCCTGCCGGCGAAAAGCCCCTTTTCCACCGGTACGAGGGGACGTGCTCCGGAGAGCAGGAGTGCCTGGTCCAGGACACTCCGCAGCGATTCAGGGTTCACCCGGAGACGCTCGCGTGAGCTGACCACCCTGTCATGGATCTCGCGGATGCGTTCCCTCGTAATAATCTCGGCTGCAAGTTCCGTCTCGACGGTCCTGGAGTGGGCGTGATCCTCCGGACGCCGTCCAATCAGGTCCTTCGCCGGCGCCCTGCTGATACCAAGCAGTGTCTCCTCGACCTGGCGGGCAATGACATCGCCCACGCTGCCGAGATCCGCCCTGATCTGTTGCACCTTCTCGACCACAACCTCAAGGAACTGGCTGTCCGCATGATCCACCCATGAGAAGTGGTGTATGAACACTTCCCTGGCCCTCTGACCATGACGGTCCACCCGGCCGTTCCGCTGTTCCATGCGTATCGGATTCCAGGGGATCTCGTAGTGGATCAGACAGTTGCAATGGTTCTGGAGGTTCAGACCTTCCGAGGCGGCATCGGTGGCCACCAGGATCCTGACGGGATTCTCGTCGGGATGCTGCTGGAATGCCTGCTTTACGGCCTCCCGCTTGTCGTCCGTCATGCCGCCATACAACACCAGGACGCGATCCTTGTACCGATCCCCGGAAAGCAGCAGCTGGAGGTACTCGAGGGTGTCCTTGAATTCCGTGAAAATGATGAGCCTGCGGTTATTCCATCGGCCATGCGGACACAGATTGTCTTCTATCCAGGCGAGCAGCTTCTTCGCCTTTCCGTCCGGGGCATAGGGTGAATCCAGTGCAAGCTCGCGCATCCTTTCGAGCCAGCGCCTCTCCTCCTCGGTGAGGGGGCGAAAGAGCCGAGGGGCCTGTTCCTGGACGGCGGTTTCGTTCTCCTCCTTGTCTCTGTCGTCGTCGATATCCTCCTGCAGGCGGTCGACCAGTCTCTTCATCATCCGGAAGTCGTCGCTGGCCTGGTCAGTCGTGGCCTGTCCCACGCTCCTTGAATGCACCTCTATGCTTCTGGCAAAGGCAAGCGGAGAAGACAAGAGGCGCTTTTTCAACAGGGTAAGGGCGAAACGGGCAGCGAACTCCTCCTTGTGGCCCGCTCCCTTCAGCCTGGAGCGCGTGTAACGATCCAGGAGATCGTGGAGCTCCCGCTCCTTCGTACCCATGACAACTTCAAGGGGAACGACACGCCTTTCCGGGAATCGTTGTTCCCCGAGAGCGGCGTTGATGTCCGATTTCAGACGCCTCACCATCACGGCCCGGACCTGCTCGGGAGAGGGAGGAATTGTTCTGGCGAAGCGAAGTGGATCCAGCAGTTCGAGCAATGCGGCAAAAGACTCGGTAAAGCCATTGTGAGGTGTGGCTGTGAGGAAAAGGCGGTGTTCGAAATAGGGTGCAACCCGGCGTACCATCCTTGTGCGGTCCGAATCCTCCACATACTTTCTGCGCCCCGATGGCGCGACGTTGTGGGCTTCGTCGATGATCAGGACATCCCACATCCTGATGCCTCGTGAGGGACCAATCGCTCTCGCGCACTCCTCGAACTGCCGCAGGGGTATGTCCCGCTTGATATAATCTATGCTGGCAATAAGCCGGGGATAGGAGGCCCACGGGTTCACATCTATCCCGTGCTCCCGGCGAAGATTGAGAAGGTACTTGCGGTCCACGATCTCGAAGTGCAGGCCGAACTTCTCCGCCATCTCGTCCTGCCATTGTTTCTGGAGGCTTGCAGGGCAAAGGATCAGTATCTGCCTTGCCCTCCTTCGCGAGATCATCTCCTGGAGTACCAGACCGGCTTCCACCGTTTTCCCGAGCCCCACATCATCAGCAATCAGAAGAGTGACGCGTGGCATCTCGAGGGCACGGACAACCGGCTCCAGCTGGTAACTCTCGAGCTTGACGGCTCCCCTGAACGGCGCGTGGAGCGAAGGGCCTTCCACGACTGATGTGCCTGCCCACTCGACTGCCCTGAGGAAGGCCTCGAAACGGGCTGGCGGATCGAACTGATCTGGATAAGGAAGGGTATCAGCCTCGAGGACGACAGGCGCGGCTTCCCGCTCCCACACCACGTCGAGCTTCTCCCCGTAGGTGCCTTCGTCAATCGGTTCCAGCGTCACCCTGTGCAGGGTCCTGCCGGGAGTCGGCAGCGAAATCTTCAGGACCTCCTCGACAACAAAGTTCCTGCGGCGCACCCGGACAATCTGGCCTTCCTCGGGAAGAACGAGCCTGTTCATGAGTCATCTCCAGCTTTGTTCTCCAACTGGGAAGCAGCGGGTAGAGACCGACCGGTGTCGCGCTTCTTCACAAACCAGTCCGATGGCAGAGTCCACGGTTTCACGTACGCTCCTTCCCGCCGCCCAGCCGTTCCTTGTATGCGGCCAGGATTCTCTGTACACACGCTTCAGGATCGTTCTCTACCTGGTGCTCCCAGATGCGGATTACCTTCCAGCCCATGCGCCGGAGCTTCCTGAAGTTGCGTTGATCCCGCTCGCGATTGGCAGCAATCTTCTCCTTCCACTTCGGGGACAACTTGCCCTCCCACAGCGGGAAACGCCATCCGTGCCAGAAGTCCCCGTCGATGAATACAGCCAACTCCACGTTCCGGAAGACGATATCAGGCCGGCCAGGCAAATCCCGACAATGGCTTTCGAATTCGGCACCTTTGTCACGGAGCGCTTCCATAATGATCATTTCCGGGCCCGTATTCGTGCCTCGGATTCTGGACATCAAGGCGCTCCGCTTCTCAGGGCTCATGATATCGCCGCGGTGGCCACCTTCGATGGGAGCATTCCTGGGCGCCCAGGAACGATGGCCGGCTTTCCTTTTCCGTCCTTTCTTCTTCTTGCTCATTTTGATTTCCGATTGCGATGCCGGGTGGGAGGTACCTGCTGTTTCTGTTCGTTCACCCACTCGCGGATGTCCTCCTCCAGGAAACGCCAGCTTCCGGCGACCTTAAACCCGGGCAGCTTGCCGGCCTGGACAAGGCGGTAGACCGTCCTGGGGTTGACATTGAGGAACTCGGCAACCTGCTGAATCGTCCAGGCTTGTTTGTTCATCGCATGCTCCATCTCCCGACTCTGCATGAGGGGCAGGCCTCTTTATGGTCCCCTACCGGGAAACACCCTTGACAAGATAATACACGACAGTACAATATTGTCAAGTATTGGCAGGGCAGGTACGCCCCTCAGCCACTTGGAAGGGAGCCTGCGATGAGATGGCCTCTTCGGATGGGGGAACGATGGCATCTTGCGATAGCTTTGCGACACGGCCTGCGACATCCGGGGGTCATGTCCCGTCAAGTGGTGTTTGATCCGATGTCATCGAGGCGGTGGCGGCCCAAGGCCGCCACTACGGTTGCCTAGACGGCGATCTGAGTGCTGTCGCTGGGCACCTCCGGTGGTGGGAGTGGGGGTAGAGCGCGAGCGAAGAGTGGTTTCATGGACTCCTCGCTCAGATAGCGGCGGGCGACAAGCCATTCGTCGCTCTGCTCGGCCAGGATGGCGCCGATGAGGCGGATGGCCGATTGGCGATTGGGGAAGATGCCCACGACGTCGGTGCGCCGGCGGATCTCCTTGTTGAGGCGTTCCTGCGGGTTGTTGGACCAGATCTGCCGCCAGTGCGCGGGCGGAAAGCTCGTGAAGGCGAGGATCTCGTCCGCCGCCTCAGCGAGCATCTCGGCGGCCTCCGGGAAGCGCTCACGCAGCTGCTCCACGGCGCCGGCATGACGCTCCAGGACCTCATCGGGAGTGGATTGTTGGTAGATCGAGCGAACGATCGTGGCGACGAACGGCTGGGCACTCTTCGGCACCTTCGTCAAGAGGTTGGTGGTGAAGTGAGTTCGGCAGCGCTGCCACGAGGCACCGAGGAAGACGGTGTTGATCGCCTCCTTGAGGCCGATGTGAGCATCAGAGATCACCAGTTGCACGCCCCGCAGGCCGCGACTGACAAGGCTTCGCAGGAAGGACAGCCAGAGAGCGCCGTCTTCGCTGGCACCAGCTTCGACGCCCAGGATCTCCCGCTTCCCCTCGCGGTTGACGGCGGTCGCGACGACGACAGCGACGTTCACCACGCGTCCGTTCTCGCGAACCTTCTGTGTGAGGGCATCCAGCCAGACGTACGGGTAGGGACCGCAGTCTAGCGGCCGCTCGCGGAAGGCGCTGACGGCCTGGTCGAGCTCCTTGCAGATGCGCGAGACCTGGCTCTTGGAGATGCCCGCGCAGCCCATGGAGCGAACCAGGTCATCGACGCGCCGGGTGGAGACGCCTTCGACGTACGCCTGCTGGACGACAGCCAGAAGGGCCTGCTCGCTGCGGCGCCGGCCCTCGAGGAAGGTCGGGAAGTAGCTGCCCGTCCGCAGCCTGGGGATCGCCAGGGCGAGGGTTCCTGCCCGGGTGTCCCACTGGCGCTCCCGGTAGCCGTTGCGGACGTTCCGCCGCTCCGCCGTCCGCTCCCGATAGCCGGCGCCGGCCAGCGCGGACACCTCTTCCTCCATGATCGCCCTCACGACCGCGCCGACGGCCTCGCGGAGGAAGTCGAGGGCCTCTTCTCCGCCCTCCTGCTTGCGAACGAGCTCGAGAATGTCGATGGTGTTCTGGGCCATGGTGTCTTCTCCTTGGTCGATTTCGTGATTTGCCAAGATGACACCGTGGCTCTCTTTCTGCCCAGGGGCTCGTCGACCCCGCCGCCAGGGCGGCTATCAGCGCGCCTGCGGCGCTGGATGCCGCCCCGCCTAACGGGGTGTTCCCCCCGGCCCCGTTAATACACCACCCCCCGAGACGCTACTCATCCGGGCTCAGGCCGGGAAGACAGGATGCGCCTTGAGGGAACGACATGAATGGAGGTGAAACAATGCCAAGACGTAAGACTTACCATGTGACTCCTCGGACCGGCGGCGGCTGGAACGTCAAAGAAGAAAATGCGTCAAGGGCGTCCAGCAGCCACGATACGAAGGCCGAGGCCATAGCCCGTGCCAAGGAATTGGCGAAGAAGCAGGCGCTTGGACAGGTGGTCATTCACAAGCAGGACGGTACGATCCAGACGGAACACACATACGGCAAGGATCCGTATCCGCCCAAAGGGTAACAGAGACGTTTCGGATGAGCTTCCGCTTCTGGAGACGAATCAGGATCGCACCGGGCGTGACCCTGAACCTGAGTAAGTCGGGCGGCTCTCTCTCGTTCGGGCCACGCGGAGCGAAGTTTACCATCGGTCCGAGGGGCAAGCGGGCCACGGTGGGCATCCCGGGAACAGGCCTTTTCTACACGACCACGCTTCCGAGCGGGAGGTCAGGTGGCAGGAGAAGCGCGTCCTACTCAGCCCCGGCCGTCCCAACGGTCCGCCCGGAAGACCGGCTGACGCTGGGTTTCTTCAAGCGGCTCATCACGCCGGACGACGAGGAGGCCCTGGTGGACGGGTGCCGGGAGTTGGTCCTTGGCAACGAAGAGAAGGCCCTCGAGCACCTCGAGAAGGCCGTCCACCTGGCCGACGGCGCTTACCTTGCCGGTTTCCTGGCGCTCAAGAAGGAGCGGCTGGTCGAGGCCGCGACCTACCTGGCGACGGCCGCCGAGAAACACAGCCGTCTGGGCCGCTACTTCTCCAAGTACGGCATCTCCGCCACTATGAGCCTCCCCATCACAGACGAGGTGTCCGCGCATGTGGGCCCGGATCTTCGGGGTGTGCTGCTGGGCCTGGTGGAGGTCTATCAGCGTCAGGAGCGCTGGGAGGATGCGATTGCCTGCCTGGAAAGGCTGAAGCGGATCGAACCCGACGACGTGGTGGTGAAGCTGTCGCTCGCCGAGCTGCTGTTGGACGCCCGCCCGGGCGACAAGAACGTCTGCCGGAAGATCGTGCGGTTGGCCGAAGGCATCGAGAACGAGACGCCGGTCCACACCGCGCTGCTGCTCTACAAGGCCAGGGCCCTGCGTGGGCTCGGGCTCCTGGACGCGGCGCGGGAGACCCTGACGGGCGCCCTGCGCCGGAGGAAAGGCCGGTCCGAGGAACTGCTCCGGGCGCTCCGGTACGAACGGGCCCTGGTCTACGAGGACCTCGGCCAGCGCCGGCGGGCGCGCAGCGAGCTCGAGAAGCTCTACGCCGAGGACCCGGACTACGAGGACGTGGCGGCCCGGTTGGGGCTGTGACAAGCTGTGTCACGGAGCTGTGACATCCCATGCTGACGACAAACTTGCGACACAGCTTGCGACATCCGGTTCAGGCCGGACAGGAGGAAATCCGAATCAATGCCGTTTCCGCCCCCTCGGGGATGTGCCGCTCTTTGAAAAGATATTGTGTATCAACGGGTTAGGTGATATCCTGGCGGTGGAGAGTGGTTATGAAGAGGGTTGCAAGCGGGGAGCCAAATATCCGGAAGGCCGACAACCCTGTTGTCGGCCTTCACTTTTTCCAGGGAATCACAATGGGTTGTGGAACCGCTTTCCTGCTGGACATGGACGGCGTCCTCTACCACGGTGACCGGGCCCTGCCCGGGGCGCGGGAGTTCCTGGACGCCATCTCGGACCATCCCCACCTGTTCCTGACCAATAATCCCGCCCGTCCACCCGGGGAGGTTGCGAAGAGGCTGCAGGCGATGGGACTGGGCGGAATCCCCAAAGAGCGGATCCTCACCACCGCCGAAGCCACGGCCCGCTGGCTGAGCCGGGAAAAGCCCGGATTCCGCTACTTCGCGGTGGGCGGTCACGGCCTGCATCAGGCGCTCGCGGAAGCCGGCACGGAAGATCCCGAACAGGCCGACTTCGTGGTGGTGGGCGAAGGACCGGGGCTGGATTTCGACAGCCTGACCACGGGCATCAACCTGGTCCTCTCCCGCAGCGCCCGCCTGGTGGCCACCAACCCGGATGCCACCGTGGACGACTGGCACGACGGGAAGCACCGGGTGCTGCCGGGCTGCGGCGCCCTCGTCGCCCCCTTCGAGGTGGCCACGGAAAGAGAGGCGGTGGTGATCGGCAAGCCGGAACCCCTGCTCTACCGGATGGCCATGGAACGCCTGGCTTCGACCCCCGAAGCGTGCATCATGGTGGGCGACCGCCCCGACACCGACATCGCCGGCGCCGCCAGGCTGGGCATGCGCACGGCCCTGGTGCGCACGGGACGCTTCCCGCCCGGCGCACCCTGGCCGGATCCCCTGCCCCGGCCGGACTGGGACGTCGCTTCCCTGGAGGCGCTCACCGCCGCGTTCCGGGAGGCGGGGGTGCTCCGGTGCTGACTCAGCCATGAATCTGTTTTCTGTTCGGCCCGGGGGCGGGCCTCCTACACCATGATGTAGGAGCGGCGCCCCCGCCGCGAATGGTTGAAGTTCGGCCCGAGGGCGGGCCTCCTACCTTACGATGCAGGACCAAAGAACTCGAGCACCTGCTCCAGCTCCCGCGTGCGGGCAAAGTCCGGCATGGCGTCGAGAAAGGTGTGGCCGTAGGCGTTCTGCAGCAGGCGCGGGTCGCACACCACCAGCACGCCGCGGTCGGTGACATCGCGAATCAGCCGGCCCGCCCCCTGTTTCAGGGCGATCACCGCCTGGGGCACCTGGTACTCGGTGAAGGGATTGCCGCCGCGCCTGCGGATGGCGTCGAGGCGGGCCTTGAGCACGGGATCACCGGGCGAGGCGAAGGGCAGCTTGTCGATCACCACCAGGGAGAGAGCCTCGCCGCGCACGTCCACCCCCTCCCAGAAGCTGGAGGTGCCCAGCAGCACGGCGTTGCCCGCCTCCACGAAGCGCTCCACCAGCTCCGCCCTGGGGGCGCTGCCCTGCACCAGCAGCGGCAGCTCCGTGCGCCCCTCCAGCCAGCGGGCCGCGGCCTGCAGGGCCCGGTGGCTGGTGAAGAGGAGGAAGGCGCGACCCCGGCTCGCCTCCAGGATGGGCAGCACCGTCTCCATCACCCGCTCGGTGTAGTCGGGGGCGCTGGGCCTGGGCAGCCCGCGGGGCACGAACCAGAGCGCCTGCCGCCGGTAGTCGAAGGGGCTGTCCCAGCGCTCGGTGCGCGCCTCCTCGATGCCCATCTGGCGCTGGAAGTGCTCGAAGCTCTCCCCCACCGCCAGGGTGGCCGAGGTGAAGATCCAGGCAGCGGGGTGGCAGGCCATCTGCTCGCGGAAGAGGCCGGCCACCTCCAGCGGCGTGCTGGTCAGGCGCAGGCTGTGGGTGTGCACCTCGAACCAGCGGACCTCCGCCTCGCCTTCCCCATCGCAGATCCGCTCCAGCAGGGCCATCAGGCCGAGGGCACGGTCGCGGCAGCTGTCCAGCCCCTTGCCCCGCCCGGAAACGGCGTCGAGCATCCCGTGCAGTGTCTCCAGCTCGCGGCGCAGGTACTCCAGCCCGCGGCCCACGTCGGGGTCGCCGGCCACCTCCTCCCAGGCACCGCGCTGCCCGTCCTCACCGAAGGCCAGGCGGAAGTCCCGGGCCGCCTTCTCCAGATGGTCCACCTGCTCCAGCAGCTTCGGCAGGTCGCCCGCCTCCTTCACGTACTCGGCGCGGGTATCACGGCACAGCTCGAGAAACTGGCGGGTACCCACGGAGACGCCGAAGAAGTTGCTGGCCACCTCGGGCAGCTGGTGCGCCTCGTCGATGACATAGGCGTCAGCCGCCGGCAGCAGCTCGCCGAAGCCCTCATCGCGGATGGAGAAGTCGGCACAGAGCAGGTGGTGGTTGACCACCACGATCTCCGCCTCCTGCGCCCGCCTGCGCGCCTCCACCAGGTGGCAGCGTTCCCAGGCCGGGCACTCGCTGCCCAGGCAGTTGTCGCTGGTGGAGGTGACCAGGGACCACACCGGCGTCTCCTCCGGCAGTTCCGCCAGCTCCACGATGTCGCCGGTGCGTGTGCGGTGGGACCACTGCTGCACCTGGCGCAGGTGCCGCGCCACCTCGCGGCTGTGGCCGCGGGGGTCGAGCAGGGCAATCTCGAGCCGGTGGAGGCAGAGGTAGTTGGCGCGCCCCTTGAGCAGCGCCACCTTCACCGGGCTGGCGAGGGCCTCCTTCAGCAGGGGCAGGTCGCGTTGGAAGAGCTGGTCCTGGAGGTTGCGGGTGCCGGTGGAGACGATCACCTTGCGCCCCGAGAGGAGGGCCGGCACCAGGTAGGCGAAGGTCTTGCCGGTGCCGGTACCCGCCTCCGCCACCAGGCACTCCCGCCCGGCCATGGCCTCGGCCACCGCCTCGGCCATCTCCTGCTGCTGGGGCCGCCAGGAGAAGCCGGGAAGGTTCCGTGACAGGATCCCCTCCGGCCCCAGTACCTCCTCGATGCCGGGCATCAGCGGTGGGCGTTGGCCCGGGCGATGATGCGGTCGTTGTCGGCCTTGAGGGCGGCATCACCGCCGGCCAGCGCCTTCGACTTGGCCGCCAGCCCCGCCGCCTGGGCATAACGCCCCTGCTCCAGGCGCACGTGGGCCAGCCGGTTCCACACCAAGGCATTGCCCGGTTCGATGCGCACCGCCCGCTCGAGGGTGTTGGCGGCACCCACCAGGTCGCCCGCCGCCTGCTGCTTCCGGGCCCGTTCCAGCAGGGCGCGCACCGCCTTCGCCGGCTGGGGCCGGGCCCGGGCCACCTGCGCCGGCGGGCGGTAGGGCGTGACCACGGGTTCCCCGTAGCGCCCGCCACTCCCGGCCTCCACCGGCCCGGAAGGGGCCGGCGCGGGCGCACGGGCGGCGGAGGGAACGCTGCCGGTACTGGCGCATCCGGCCAGCAGCGCTGCCGGCAGCAGCAGGAGAAGAAGTCGCTGAAGGGATCTCATGTGAAAAGGAAACGTTCTCTGGAATGATGGTGCAACCGGTTCGCCCCAATGCTACCAAGTTTCAGCGGAAGAGGCGGTCCAGGAAGCCGCCGATGCCCGAGGTGTCGTGGCACTCCGCCTCGACAGTGGGCTCGGAACCGCGGATGAAGGGCATGGCCACCGCTCCTTCGCAGTGCTCGGCGCTGAGGCGGCCGGTCTTCGGATCCACCCAGACGTAGACCACCTCCTCCGGCGGCAGCAGTCCCAGGGGCATGGGTCCGAGGGCCTTCATGGCTCGCCCCCACAGCTGCATGGCGCCCGAGGCGCCGGTGAGCCCTGCCGGCTTGTTGTCGTCCCGGCCCACCCAGACCACGCCCAGCCAGTCGCCGGTGAAGCCGGCGAACCAGCTGTCGCGCAGCTCGTTGGTGGTGCCGGTCTTGCCCGCCACCTCGAACTTCTCCGGCAGGTAGCGCCGGATCCCCTTGCCGGTGCCGGCGCGCATCACCTCCACCAGGTTGCGGTTGAGCAGGTAGACGGGGCCCGGCTCGGCCACCTGCTCCACCTCCAGCGGGTAGCGCTGCAGGGGACGGCCCTCGGCGTCGGTGATCTCGCGGATGGCGCGCAGCGGCGTGCGGAAACCGCCGGAGGCGAAGACCTGGTAGAGCTGGGCCACCTCCAGGGGCGAGAGCGACACCGCCCCCAGCAGCAGCGAGGGCAGCGGCCGCATGGGCCGTCGCAGCCCCATGCGCCTGAGCTGTCGCACCACCTGCTCCACCCCCAGGTCGAGGCCGAGATGGACAGTGGCCAGGTTGTAGGAATGAGCCAGCGCCTCGTGCAGGGGCACCAGTCCGTGGGACTGGTGGTCGTAGTTCTCGGGCTTCCAGAGGTTGCCGCGGGCGTCCTTCAGCCGCACCGGCTCATCCTTCAGGAAGGTCATCAGGGTGTAGCGCTGTGGCTGCGACAGCGCCAGCAGGTAGATGGCCGGCTTGATGAGGGATCCCACCGGCCGCACCGCGTCCAGCGCCCGGTTGAAGCCGGCGAAATCCGCCCGGCGGCCGCCGCTCAGGGCGCGCACCTCCCCCTCCTGGGGCGAGACCAGCACCGCCGCCGTCTCCAGGGTTCCCGGTTTCAGCTTCCTTGCCTTCTCCAGCCGGCGCAGGCCCGCATCCAGCGCCCGGTCGAGCTGCGCCTGGGCCCAGGGATCCAGGGTGGTAAAGATGCGCAGCCCCTCGGAGGTGAGGTCCTCCTCGCGGTAGTCGCGTCGCAGCTGGCGGCGCACCAGGTCGATGAAGGCAGGGTGGCGGCCGCCGCCGTGGCGCTTCTGCTTCACCACGCCGAGCGGCCGCCGCTGCGCCTCCCGCGCCTGTTCGGGGGAGATGAAGCCCTGTTTCGCCATGAGCTCCAGCACCAGGTTGCGCCGCTTCCGGGCGCGCTCGGGATGGACCCTGGGGTTGTAGTAGGAGGCCCCCTTGAGCAGCGCCACCAGCAGCGCCGTCTCGTGCAGCTTCAGCTCGTCGAGGGGACGGTTGAAGTAGAACCAGGAGGCCAGGCCGAAGCCGTGGATGGCGCGGTCGCCGTCCTGACCCAGGTAGACCTCGTTGGCGTAGGCCTCGAGGATCTCGTCCTTGTCGTAGCGGGCCTCCACGATGAGTGCCATGAGCGCCTCGTTGGCCTTGCGCCAGAGGCTGCGTTCGGAGGTGAGGAAGAAGTTCTTCACCAGCTGCTGGGTGAGGGTGCTGCCCCCCTGCACTGTGCGGCCCGCGCGGAGGTTGGCCACCAGGGCACGGGCGATGCTGCGGAAGTTGAGGCCGTGGTGACGGAAGAACTCCCGGTCCTCCGCCGCCAGCAGCGCCGCCACCAGGTGGTCGGGCAGGTCCGAGCGCTTCACCAGCACCCGGTCCTCCTTGTGCGCCGGGTAGATGCTGCCGATCACCGGCGGCTCCAGCCGCAGCAGGTCCAGCTCGCGGCCGCTCTCCGCGTCGCGCAGCAGGGAGACTCCCTTGGCGGAGGTGCGCACCTCCACGGCATGGGCCGGCTCGTCGCCGTCCCAGAAGAGGAAGGGCCGGGTGTGGAAGAGGAAGCGGCCGCCGGCGCGTGACCACTGGGCGGGCTGCCGCGGATGCTTCACCTTGCGGTAGCCCAGCCGCTCCAGCTCGGCCTGGAGCTGCTCCGGCGTCACCCGCGCCCCCACGTAGAGCTCCAGCGGGCGGGCATAGACCCGCGCCGGCACCGCCCAACGCTTGCCCTCGAACTTGACGCGGACGACCTGGGAGAGGTGAAGGGCGTAGCCGCCCACCACCAGCGCCACCAGCACGAGGAGGCCGGTGGCCCATTTCAGCCAGCCGAGGGAGCGCCGCTTCGAGCCCCGGCGCCGGCTTCGTCCGCCCCTGCGCCGGGCGGCCGGTTTCGTCGTCTTGCGCTTCACCACCTTTTTCTTGCGTGCCGCCATGGAAACCCGACCTGGTCGTCACGGACGCGGGCTGCGACAGCGCAAAGCGCGACAGCCGGAACGACCGAAGATGAGAGACTGAGAAGGAGCTGGCATCCTGGGATGCCGGTCCACTGAAAACGGGGAATTGATGCTATGCTCGAACTCCAGCGATTGTAAAGGAAGATTGTCCGCAGATGATTCCAGTGATCCTCTCCGGCGGCTCGGGCACACGGCTGTGGCCCGTTTCGCGCAAGACCCATCCCAAGCAGTTCTGGCCGCTGGTTTCCGAGCTCTCCATGCTGCAGGAAACCTGTGCCCGCACCCGCTCCCTGGCCGAGTGCGACCCCATGGTGGTGTGCAACGAGGAGCACCGCTTCTTCGTGGCCCAGCAGCTCCAGGAGGCGGGCCACGAAGGCGCCGCCATCCTGCTGGAGCCGGCCGGGCGCAACACGGCGCCGGCGGCGGCCATCGCCGCGCTCCACGCCCTGGGCGACGAGCGCGACCCGGTGCTGCTCATCCTCCCCGCCGACCACGTCATCCGCGACCTGCAGGCCTTTCGCGACGCGGTGACCAAAGGGGAGGCGCTGGCCGAGCAGGGCCACCTGGTCACCTTCGGCATCGTTCCCGAGTACCCCGAGACCGGCTACGGCTACGTCCAGGGCGGCGCGCCCCTGCCCGGCAGCGAGGACGCCCGTCGCATCGACCGCTTCGTGGAGAAGCCGGACCTGACCACCGCGCGCATGTACCTCGACGCCGGCGACTACTACTGGAATAGCGGCATGTTCCTGTTCCGCGCCTCGGTCTACCTGGAGGAGCTGGAGAAGCAGAACCCGGAGATGATCGAGGCCTGCCGCCGGGCCTGCGAGAAGGCGCAGCGGGACCTCGACTTCATCCGCCTCGACCGCGAGGCCTTCGAGCGTTGCCCATCCGACTCCATCGATTACGCGGTGATGGAGCACACCAACCGCGGCGTGGTAATCCCCATCGACGCCGGCTGGAACGACGTGGGCTCCTGGTCGGCCCTGTGGGAGATCGGCGACAAGGACGAGGACGGCAACGTACTCCAGGGTGACGTGCTGGCCCTGGACTGCAAGGACAACCTGCTGCGCTCCGACGGCCGCCTGCTGGCCGCCCTGGGGGTGAAGGACCTCATCGTGGTGGACACCCCCGACGTGCTGCTGGTGGCACACCGCAGCCAGGCCCAGCGGGTGAAAGAGCTGGTGGAGCGGCTCGACGGCGAGCAGCGCGAGGAGATCGAGATCCACGCCCAGGTCCATCGCCCCTGGGGCTGCTACCAGGGCATCGACCGCGCCGAGCGCTACCAGGTGAAGCGCATCTCGGTGAAGCCCGGCGCCAGCCTCTCGCTGCAGAAGCACCACCACCGCGCGGAGCACTGGATCGTGGTCAAGGGCAGCGCCCTGGTGACCCGGGGGAACGAGACCTTCCTGCTCACCGAGAACCAGTCCACCTACATCCCCGTGGGTGAGCTGCACCGGCTGGAGAACCCCGGCAAGATCCCCCTGGAGCTCATCGAGGTGCAGTCGGGCAGCTACCTGGGCGAGGACGACATCGTCCGCTTCGACGACGAGTACGGGCGGGAGGACGGCTGAGGAGCCAGGCTGGAGTTCGACGGGAATCCCGTGGCGGCCTTCGGAGGGTGGGGGCTACCCTTCTTATCGGGATCTCGGCGGCAGGGATGCCGCCGCGAAGCCTCCATGCATGGATTCACGGCGTTCCCGACAAGAAGGGTAGCCCCCGCCCATGGCACGGCGGCTGGAAACGATAACGTACTGAGCCGTACGGCCCGGGTCCGTCAGCCGTCGAAAGGATGGTGCAGCACCAGGGTCTCGTCGCGGTCGGGGCCGGTGGAGACGATGTGGATGGGGGTCTCGCACAGCTCCTCGATCTTGCGCAGGTAGGCCTTCGCCGCCTCGGGCAGCTCGTCGAAGCTCCTGGCCTCGCGGGTGGTGTCGCTCCAGCCGGGCATCTCGATGTACACCGGCTTGCACTTCTCGAAGTTGTCGGCGCCTGCCGGCGGGTAGTCGATGCGCTCTCCCTCGAACTCGTAGGCGACGCAGATCTTCAGCGTCTCCAGCCCGTCGAGCACGTCCAGCTTGGTGATGCAGATGCCCGACACGCTGTTGATGGCCAGCGAGCGGCGCAGGGCCACGGTGTCCAGCCAGCCGCAGCGGCGCTTGCGCCCGGTGGTGGCGCCGAACTCGTGCCCCTTCACCCCCATGTGGTTGCCGGGACCGTCCTCGTCGAAGAGCTCCGTGGGGAAGGGGCCGGCGCCCACGCGGGTGGTGTAGGCCTTGACGATGCCCAGCACGTAGTCCAGCTCGCGCGGGCCGGTGCCGGTGCCGGTGGCGGCGCCGCCGGCGGTGGTGTTGGAGGAGGTGACGTAGGGATAGGTGCCGTGGTCGATGTCCAGCAGCGCCCCCTGGGCCCCCTCGTACATGACGTTCTTCCCTTCGCGGCGCATGCGGATGAGGGTGCCGGTGACATCCTCCACCAGGTCGCGGATCTGCTCGGCCTGGGCCAGCGCCTCGTCCAGCACCTCCTGGTAGTCCACCTCGGGCTGCTGGTAGAGATGCTTGAGGGAGAAGTTGTGGTAGTCCATCACCTCGCGCAGCCGCTCGGCGAAGTGATCGGCATCCAGCATCTCGCCCAGGCGGATGCCGCGGCGGGAGATCTTGTCCTCGTAGGCGGGACCGATGCCCCGGCCGGTGGTGCCGATGGCCTTCTTGCCACGGGCGATCTCCCGCGCCTGGTCGAGGGCGATGTGATAGGGCAGGATCACCGTGCAGGACTCGCTCAGGCCGATGCGCGAGCGGGCGTCCACTCCCGCTTTCTCCAGCCCTTCCAGCTCCTTGAGCAGCGCCGAGGGCGAAAGCACCACGCCGTTGCCGATGAGGCAGCGCACCCCTTCGCGCAGGATGCCCGAGGGGATCAGGTGCAGGATGGTCTCGTGACCGTCGATGACCAGGGTGTGTCCGGCGTTGTGCCCCCCCTGGAAACGTACCACGGCGTCGGCCTTGTCGGTGAGCAGGTCCACGACCTTGCCCTTGCCTTCGTCACCCCACTGGGTGCCGATGACCACTACATTCTTTCCCATGTCTGAAATACTCTTGTTTCGTTGTCGAATCTTGGATCAGGAGGAAGAGGAGTCGGGGGAGAGGGCCACCTTCTCCCAGCGCCCGTCCCTGCACACCAGCTCGTGGGTGCAGTCCATGGCGCGGGCGTCGCCCTGCTGGCCGGGCAGTTCGCGGACCACGGTGACGCCGGCGGCGCGCAGCTCCGCGATGGCCCGCTCGAGGGCCTCGTCCCCCTCCCAGGGCGCGAAGACCCGTTCACCGGGCGGCTCGGCCCCGCCCCCGCCGAAACGCATCAGGGTCTTCAGGTCGGCGCTGAAGCCGGTGGCGGGCCGCGCCCGGCCGAACTTGCCGCCGATCCGGTCGTAGCGGCCGCCGCGGGCGATCTCCTTGCCCGAGCCCGGCACGAAGGCGGCGAACACAAGGCCGTTCTGGTACTGGTAGCCGCGCAGTTCCGCCAGATCGTAGTGCACCGGCAGTTCGGGCAGGCAGGACTGGAGCCTCTCGCCCGCCCGGCGCAGATAGTCCACCGCCTCGCGCACCTCGGGCGAGGCGGCGGCCAGGGCCGTCTCCGCCTGCTCCAGCACCTCGGCCTTGCCGTTGAGGCCGGCCAGGGCCACGAACATCTCCGCCAGGTCGCCGGCCAGGGCGAACTCCTGCACCAGCGCCTCGATCTCGGGCACCGCCTTGCGCTGCAGCGCCTCGAACAGCGCCTGCTCCTGCGCCGCCTCCAGCCCCGCCTGCCGCGCCAGGCCGCGGAAGATGCCCACGTGCCCCAGGTCGACGAAGACGTTCTCCACGCCCGCCGCCTCCAGGGTGGCCATCATCAGGCAGAGCACCTCCAGGTCGCTCTCCACCCCGGCATGGCCGTAGAGCTCCACCCCGATCTGCAGCGGGCTGCGGGTGGTGGAGAAGCCGTCGCTGAAGGCGCGCAGCACGCTGCCCATGTAACACAGGCGCACCGGCTCCTCTCGCCGCAACTGGTGGGCGTCGATGCGCGCCGCCTGCGGCGTGATGTCGGCCCGGATGCCCAGCAGCCGGCCACTGAGGGGGTCGGTGAGCTTGAAGGTCTGGTGTTCCAGGTCCTTCCCGGCACCGGTGAGCAGCGACTCCAGGTACTCGATGAAGGGGGTGATCACCAGCTCGTAGCCCCAGGTGGCGTAGAGGTCGAGCAGCCGGCGGCGCAGGCGCTCCAACCGGCCCGCCTGTTCCGGCAGCAGTTCGTCCACCCCGTCGGGCAGCAGCCAGTGTCTCTGTTGCTTCTTCATCTCACCAGGTAGAGCAGTCCCACGCCGATCAACATGCTGATGAACCCGATGCGGCGCACGGTGGCGTCGTCCATCTGGTCCAGCATCTTGAGCAGGTCGCGGTAGCGGCGGGGATTGAGGAAGGGAAGAATTCCCTCCAGCACCAGCACCAGTGCCAGGGCCGCCAACAGATCCTGCCAGGCCATCTCCCCTTCCTTACCCGAAAAGGCCGGGGACGTCCCCGGCCGCCATTGCCTCGTCTATTGCCGCTCACCCTGCTGGTTGCGGAAATAGCGGAAGAACTCCGAGTCCGGATCCAGCACCATCAGGCTCTTGCCGTCATTGAACACCTTGCGGTAGGCCTTGAGGCTGCGCCAGAAGCTGTAGAACTCGGTGTCCTTCGAGAAGGCCTCGGCGTAGATGGCCGCTGCCTCGGCATCGCCCTGGCCGCGGATCTCCTCCGCCTTGCGGTAGGCCTCGGCCAGGATCTCGGTCTTCTGCCGATCGGCGTCGGCGCGGATGCGCTCCGCCGCCTCGGCACCCTGGGCGCGCAGCTCGCGGGCCACCCGCTCGCGCTCGGTACGCATCCGCTCATAGACCCGGTTGCTGATCTCGGGCGGGAAGTCGATGCGCTTGATGCGCACGTCCACGATCTCCACGCCCAGGTCGGAGGCGTTCTCGTCCGCCTTGCGGGTGAGCTGCTCCATGATCTCGGTGCGCTCGCCGGAGATCACCTCGTTGATGGTGCGCTTGCCGAACTCGTCGCGCAGGGCGGCGTTGATGCGCTCGCCCAGCAGGCGCGAGGTGGTGAGCATGTTGCCACGGGTGGAGCGGTAGTACTGGGCGGTGTCGTCGATGCGCCACTTGATGTAGGAGTCCACCACCACGAACTTCTTCTCGCTGGTGAGGAAGTGTTCCGGCTTGGCGTCCAGGGTCTGCAGCCGGCTGTCGAACTTCTCCACCGTTTGGATCACCGGCAGCTTGAAGTGGAGCCCCGGCTTGAAGTCGGAATCGACGATCTTGCCCAACCGCAGCAGCAGGGCGGTCTCGTACTCCTGCACCACGAAGAGGGAGGCCGACCCCACCAGCAGCGCCAGGATGGCGACTCCGGCCAACAGCATTGCCTTGGGCGAGTTCATCAGCGGTTCCTCCGGGCGCGTTCGACGTTGCGCCTGCGTTCGAGCTTGCGGGCGGTCTCTTCCTCCACCTTCTGTGCCGCCGACTCGGCCTGCAGGCTTTCATACCCCGGCAGCGCCTTGGGCACGGGCTTGCCGGTGTAGGGCCCCAGCAGGCGGTCCAGCGGCAGGAAGGTGATGTTTCCGCTGCCCCTCTTCACGTCGAGGATCACCTTGCCGGTGTCGGTGAGCATCTCCTGCATGGTGTCCAGGTAGAGGCGCTGCCGGGTCACCTCGGGCGCCTTGCGATACTCTTCGTACAGATCGAGAAAACGCCTGGTCTCGCCCTTGGCCTCGGAGACCACCTTGGCCGCGTAGGCCTTGGCATCCTCGACACGTCGCGCGGCCGCCCCCCGGGCACGGGGTACGATGTCGTTGGCATAGGCCTGGGCCTGGTTCTGCACCCGCTCCTTGTCGGCCATGGCACGGGTGGCATCGTCGAAGGCATCCTTCACCTCTTCCGGCGGCTTGGCGTCCTGGATGTTGATATTGGTCACCACCAGCCCGGTCTGGTAGAAGTCGAGAAGCTGCTGGGCCTCCTGCTTCACCATGGCGGCGATGGCGCTGCGGTTCTGGGTGATGATCTCATCCAGAGTGCTCTTGCCGCTCACCTCGCGCAGGGCCGACTCCACCGCATTGTAGATGGTCTTTACCGGGTCAGCGTCGCGGAACAGGAAATTGGCCGCATCCTGGATGCGGTACTGTACCGTGAGGGTGATGTCCACGATGTTCTCGTCACGGGTGAGCATCTGCGCCCGGTGCCCGAACTTGTTCACCTGGTCCACGTTGATCACCGTCACCTTGTCGATGAAGGGGATCATCAGGTGCGGCCCCGGCGTGGTCACCGTGTAGAAGGCCCCCAGGCGCTGCACCACGCCCCGCTCGGCGGGCTGCACGATGTAGAACCCCTTGATGCCGAGCAGCACCAGTGCCACCACGGCCACCAGGATGATGATCAGCCTGCGGTTGCCGCGCGGCAGTTTCATGCCGCCGCCCGAGGAACCGCTGCCTCCCCCGCGCCGGCCGCCGAAGAGGCCGCCGATCTTCTCCTGCAGCTTCTTGACCACCTCGTCGAGGTCCGGCGGACCCTGGTCCTTGCCGCCGCCGCTCCAGGGATCGCGGTCGTTGCCACCTGGTTCGTTCCAGGCCATGGAATTCGCTCCTGTCGTCGTTCGGGTGTTCCGCACGCCGAAAGGCGCCCGGATCGCAAAGGCGTGATTTTACCAACTTGTGGGAAAAGTGCTATGGAAAGAAGGAACCGCCCACCCTCTCTTCCAGCCGCTTCGCCAGCTCTGGCTCCTGCTTCTCCAGACGTGCCAACCCGGGCAGGGTGAACTCCACCTCCAGTTCGCAGTCGCCGTTCTCCAGGTCGCGGCTGTGCAGCACGTGACCCTTCTCGTGGAGCAGCGCCCGCAGCCGGCCCTCCTCCGCCTTCAGGTGGACCCGGCATCGCACGTGGGCCTGGTGGAAGCGCTCCTGCAGGGCCTGCAACAGCAGGTCGATACCGGCGCCGGTGGCGGCGGAACACCAGACACGCACCACCTCCCCGGCATCGTTCCGCTCCACCCGGGGTTCCATGTCGGGAAGCAGGTCGATCTTGTTGAAGACCTCGATGCGCGGCACCTCCAGCGCACCGATTTGGCCCAGCACCTCCTCCACCTCGGCCACCTGCTCCGTGCGCCGGTGGCTGGCGGCGTCGACGACGTGGAGCAGCAGCGCCGCCTCCACCGTCTCCTGCAGGGTGGAGCGGAAGGCGGCCACCAGCTCGTGGGGCAGCTTCGAGATGAAGCCCACGGTGTCGGCCAGCACCACCTCCTCCCCCTCGGGCAGGGTGAGCCGCCGCAGGGTGGGATCCAGGGTGGCGAAGAGCTGGTCCCTGGCGTAGACGTGGGCGTGGGTGAGGCGGTTGAAGAGGGTGGACTTGCCGGCGTTGGTGTAGCCCACGAGGGAGACGGTGGGCACCTCGGCACGCCGCCGGGCGCGCCGCCCCTGGTCGCGCTGGCTCTCCACCTTCGCCAGGCGGCGGCGGATCTGGTCGATACGCTGGTTGAGCAGGCGGCGGTCGGTCTCCAGCTGGGTCTCGCCCGGCCCACGCAGGCCGATGCCCCCCTTCTGCCGCTCCAGGTGGGTCCAGCCCCGCACCAGGCGGGTAGAGAGGTGGCGCAGCTGGGCCAGTTCCACCTGCAGCTTGCCCTCGAAGGAACGTGCCCGCTGGGCGAAGATGTCGAGGATCAGCCCGTTGCGGTCCAGCACCCGGCACTGGAAGAGCTTCTCCAGGTTGCGCTCCTGGCTGGGCGTGAGGGCGTGGTCGAAGATGACCAGCTCGGCCTCCTCTGCCTCCACCCGGTCACGGATCTCTTCGGCCTTGCCCCGGCCGACGAAGTAGCGCGGATCGGGCGTCTGGCGCGCGCCGGTGACCAACCCGAGGATCCTGGCGCCGGCCGAGGCGGCCAGCTCCCGGAACTCCCCGAGCTCGTCGGGATCGGGCTGCCCCTGGCGGGTGACGTGGACGAGCAGCGCCCGCTCCCCGGACCTGGGACGCTCAAACATGGCGACGAAGAGGGGACGACGGGACCCCGTTCAGAGGACGGCGCCCCTTCCCCGCGGCGGGGAAGGGGCGCGCAGGCGGGATGGAGTGCAAGAACGGATCAGAAGTTGCCGGGTTCAATGGTCTCCTGCTTCTCCTGGGGCGGGTTCAGGCGCACGTTGCGCGAGGGAACCACCGTGGAGATGGCGTGCTTGTAGACCATCTGGCTCACCTGGTTCTTCAGCAGCACCACGAACTGGTCGAAGGAATCGATGGTGCCCTGCAGCTTGATTCCGTTGACGAGAAAGATGGATACCGGGATACGTTCCTTGCGCAGTGCGTTGAGGAAAGGGTCCTGCAGAGTCTGCCCTTTAGACATGATGGAACTCCTTCTTATATTGGCTGTTTGTTATAGTGGCCGCAGCGAAAAAGCCAGCTGCAAGTTATGGTTGTAGTCTTCTGGAATTGCTAAAGCAACTTCTAATATAACACAGGGCCGAACCTTGGCAATCATCGTGGGAGGCCCGCCCCGGGCCGAACCCGAAACATTCGCGGCGGGGGCGCCGCTGCTGCGGGCACCTGATACGGCTTCACGCCCTGTTCGACGAATCCTTCAGGAAATCTGCGGCAAGGCGCAGCGCCTTTTCGACGACCCTCTTGCCGTCCTCCAGCCAGGTGGCCTCCTCCTCCCGCCGCAGCCAGGTAAACTGCCGCTTGGCCAGCTGGCGGGTGGCAACAATGCCGCGTTCGACCATCTCCTCGCGGGTGCAGTTCCCCAGCAGGTAGGCCGCCATCTGCCGGTAGCCCACCGCCCGCATGGAGGGCAGCTCCGGGTGGATGCCGGGCCGCGCCAGCAGGTGCGCCACCTCCTCCTCGAACCCCAGCTCGAGCATCCGGTGGAAGCGCCGGGCGATGCGCTCGTGGAGCACCTGGCGGTCCTGCGGCGCCCGCACCAGCTTGAGCACCCGCCACCTGAGCGCCTCGCCCCGGCATCCTGCCTGCAGCTCGGAGAGCGGCCGGCCGCTTCTCTCGATCACTTCCAGGGCGCGCAGCAGCCGCTGGGGGTCATTGGGGTGGATGCGGGCCGCAGCCACCGGGTCGAGCCGGGCCAGCTCGGCGTGCAGCGCAGCGCTGCCCTCCTCCGCCAGGCGCGCCTGCAGCCTCGCCCGCAGTTCCGGATCGGCGGAGGGCAGGTCGGAGAGGCCGTGCTGCAGGGCATGGTAGTAGAGCATGGTGCCTCCCACCAGCAGGGGCACCCGGCCGGCGGCACGGCTCGCCTCCATCCGCGCCAGGGCGTCCTCGCGGAAGCGGGCCGCCGAGTAGCTCTCCTCGGGATCGAGGATGTCCACCAGCGCGTGGGGCACCTCCGTCAGCAGTTCCGGTTCAGGCTTGGCGGTGCCGATGTCCATGCCCCGGTAGACCAGGGCCGAGTCCACGCTGATCACGTCCACCGGCAGCTCGCGCGCCAGCGCCACCGCCAGGTCGGTCTTGCCCGAGGCGGTGGGTCCCATGACGAAGATGGCGCTGGGCAGGCTTCGATCCATCAGCGTCCGCGCAGGAAGAGGCGGTCCAGCTCCTCCAGGGTGAGCCGGGCCCAGGTGGGCCGCCCGTGGTTGCACTGGCCGCTGCGCTCGGTGGCCTCGACGTCGCGCAGCAGGGCGTTCATCTCCTCCAGGGTGAGACGCCGGTTGGCGCGCACCGAGCCGTGGCAGGCCATGGTGGCCAGTACCTCGTTGATGGCGGCGCGCAGGCGACTGCTCTCGCCGTACTCCGCCAGTTCCGAGAGCAGGTCGCGCAGCAACTGCTCCACGTCCGCGCCTTCGAGGAGCGCGGGGATGGCCCGCACCACCAGGGTCTCGCGGTCGATACGGTCCACCTCCAGTCCCAGCTCCGCCATGAAGGCTTGGTGACTCTCGGCCAGCTCCGCCTCCCCCGGGCTCACCTTCACCGCCAGCGGCACCAGCAACGGCTGGCTGCGGATACCCTGCGCCTGGAGCGCCTGTTTCAGCCGCTCGTAGGTGATGCGCTCGTGGGCGGCGTGCATGTCCACCAGCACCAGTCCCTCCCGGTTCTGCGCCAGCACGTAGACACCGTGCAGCTGGCCCAGGGCGAAGCCCAGCGGCGGCACCTCCTCCCCGGCGGCCTCCGCCGCGGGCGTGGGCATCCGCCCGCGGTCTGACGGTTGCTGCCAGGCGAAGGAGGCCTCGTAGGCCGCGGGCGACTCGCGCACCGGCAGGCCAAGAGAAGATTGCCGGAAGCCCACTTCACGCACCGGCGGTGAGGTCGCCTCGACCGCCCCCGGCGCCGCCACCGCCGCTGCCGGCTCCCGGCCCGCGCCCTGTTCCCCCGGCCGCAGGTCGGCGAGCACCTGGTGCAGGGTGCGGAAGATGAAGTCGTGTACCAGCCGGCTCTCGCGGAAGCGCACCTCGTGCTTGGTGGGGTGCACGTTCACGTCCACCTGGCGGGGGTCGATCTCCAGGTAGAGCACGTAGGCGGGATGGCGGCCGTGGTAGAGCACGTCCTGGTAGGCCTGGCGCACGGCGTGGGTCACCAGCTTGTCACGCACCAGGCGCCCGTTGACGTAGAAGTGCTGCAGGTCGGGCTGGCTGCGCGAGAAGGTCGGCAGCCCCACCCAGCCACGCAGCGAGAGCCCGGCCGCAGCATGGTCGAGGTGCAGGCTGTTCTCCACGAAGGCGCTGCCCAGCAGGGTGGCCAGCCGCGCCTCCCGGCCCCGTCGCTCCTCCGCCCGGCGCAGGGCGAAGAGCTCCCGCCCGTTGTGGCGCAGGCTGAAGGCCACGTCGAAACGGGCCAGGGCCAGGCGCCGCAACAGCTGCTCGACGTGGCGGAACTCGGTCTTCTCGGTCTTGAGGAACTTGCGCCGGGCGGGCACGTTGTAGAAGAGGTCGCGCACCTCCACGCTGGTGCCCGGCGGGTGGGCGGCGGGCGATGGCGTCTCCTCCCCGCCGTCGATCCGCCAGGCATTCTCCGCTTCCGGCGTGCGCGAGACGAGGGTGAGGCGGGAGACCGAGGCGATGCTGGGCAGGGCCTCGCCCCGGAAGCCCAGGGTGGCGATGCCGTCCAGGTCCTCGAGGGTGGCGATCTTGCTGGTGGCGTGGCGCGAGAGCGCCAGGGCGAGATCCTCCCGGGCGATACCCGTACCGTCGTCGCGCACCCGCATGCGCTTGATGCCGCCGCGTTCCACCTCCACCTCGACTCGGCTGGCGCCGGCGTCCAGGCTGTTCTCCACCAACTCCTTGATCACGGAGGCGGGGCGCTCCACCACCTCGCCGGCGGCGATCTGGTCGACGAGCTGGGAAGGGAGTGCGTGGATGCGGCGCGTCATCGGAGGAATTCTGACACAAAAAAACGCTGCCGAAGCAGCGTTTTTTGCGGGAGAGGCGCGGAGATTACTGCTGGCTCACGTAGAACTCGATAAGCGCCGCGGCATCACCCTCTTTCAGCTTCTTGATCTTCTTGCGCATCTTCTTGGGCACCTCGCGCTCCCCGGCCATGATCAGATCGAACTGGCGCTTGAGGTAACCGCGCCACTGCCCGGCCAGGATGGCCGCGTCGTCGTCGGCATTGGAACCGTAGTCCGAATGGCACTTCTCGCAGTGCTTCTTGTGCACCTTGCGCCCTCTCTTGGCCAGCTTGGCGTCGAAATCCTGCTTGTGGGGCATGAACTTCTGTGCGGCGTAGTGCTTGGCCACCTCTTTGATCTGGTCCTCGGAGAGCTTCTTGGCAATCTCCACCATGTCGGTCTCCTCGCCGTCCTTGGGCTTGTACTTGTCGGCCGGACGGTCACCGTCCCTGTACTCGTTGAGGATCTCCTCGATGGTCACGGCGGAAAACCCGGCAATGGTCGGTACCTTGTCGTCCTCGCTGTTGCCGTTCTTGCCGTGGCAGGAGTCGCACTTGTCGGTGAGTTCGCTGGCACCGGCCACCTGCGGCAGGGAAAGCGCCAGCAGGGCGCCCGCCATCACTGCCACGATCTGCTCTTTCTTGATTTTCATCGGTTTCCTCCACCTTCTTTCGGGATAAAAACCCTGAAATTTTACGAGATGGACCCCGGCAAGGCAATTTGCCTGGCCGTGAAAAAAAGGGCGCTGCATCGCAGCGCCCCACGGTGCCGGCCTGAAACGGCCGGGGCTCAGCCGAAGACGTCCGAGGTGATGTTGTTGAACCAGGAATGAGCGTACTGCTCCTCCCTGGCCCGCATCTCGGCGTCGAACTCCTTGGGCGTGAGCCCCCCGGCGCCCTTGACCTTGACGATCTTGCCATCCCTGTAGGCGTAGACCATGGCCACCGAAATCCCCTCCCCCGGATGGATGATGGAATAACAGGTGTTGACCCAGGAAGGCTGGGGCGCCTTGCCACCATCGAGCAGGGCCACCACCGCCGCCGCGGCCACCTTGGCCTCGGAGTTGGCCGCGTACCCCGACTTGGGCAGCGGTGAGGCCACGGAGGCGTCACCGATCACGTGGATGTTCTTGTGGATCTTCGATTCGAAGGTCTTGCCGTCGAT
>AMFO01001648.1_pt1 | contig 31780 bp, 28 predicted proteins | sample 552608 | NCBI WGS metagenome assembly AMFO01 (sample SAMN01893955, study PRJNA167987) | microbial mat metagenome | biome: hydrothermal vent | place: USA: Loihi, Hawai'I | collected 2003-05-01
ACTCCAGCGCCTACCACACTCCCCACAAAGGCCATGACCGTCTTCATGAAATCACGTCGGCTGACTTTGGGAGATGGCTGCTCTTTGCTCATACCCCGCCTCCATAGGTTGTATTGGAATGATGCGGAACTGGTTACCTGACACAAAAAGGTTGAGCGACGGCCAGAGATCCTGTAAATTAGGTTTGAGCACACCTAACAGGAGGTTCTCGTGGCCGTCACTCACCTCTATCATAGCCTAATTTCTCAAATTCGTCACCATTTACCCGGCCAACACGCTTATCGCGTCCGCAATCTCGCCTGGATGATGGTTGGCATCTTCTACAGCAAGTCTGTGCACCTTGCCAAAATTGCCAACAAAATCCCCGGCCATGCCTACCGTGCCAGTCGGGAACAGCGCCTGCGGCGGTTTCTCAAAAATCCCGCTGTCCGCGTACGCCCCTGGTATCGCTCGACGGCCCAACAATTGCTCCAGGCTGCCGCGGCCACCGGTGAAATTCGTCTCATCATCGATGCCACCAAAGTGTCTGCACACCACCAATTGCTCATGGTGGCCCTGGCCTATCGCCGTAGAGCCCTGCCGATTGCCTGGACCTGGGTGCGCAAATCCCGTGGACACAGTTCAGGCCATAAGCAACTCGCCCTGCTAAGCTATGTGCGTTCCCTCATACCTCCACAGGCTCGCGTGATCCTGGTTGGCGATAGTGAGTTTACCCCTCTGCTCTGTGCAGCCCGAGCCTGGGGTTGGTATTTCGTCCTCCGCCAAAAAGGAAGCCATCTCTTTCAGGTTCAGGAACCCTCGTGGCAACGCCTGGATGCTCTCGTCTCCAGGCAAGGACAAGCCCACTGGCTGGAGGATGTGCTCTTGACACGAGAACATCGTCACAAATGTCATCTGTTAGCCTGGTGGAAACGAGGCGAGAAAGAGCCCTGGTTGCTGGCCACCAATTTGCCTTCCTCGCGTGCGGCGAAACGCGCCTACCGCTACCGGATGTGGATTGAGGAAATGTTTGCTGATCTGAAAGGCTTGGGCTTCGACCTGGAGCGCAGCCGCCTGAGATATTTCCTGCGGCTGTCTCGGCTGACGCTGGTCGTCGCCTGGCTTTATCTTTGGCTGGTGGCTTTTGGAAGTGCAGTCATCAAGCAAGGACGCCGAAAGGAAGTTGACCGTCCTCACCGCCGTGACCTCAGCATCTTTCGGATTGGCTTTGATATGTTGGAAAGGTGCCTCATCAACCGATGGAGCTATAATTTACGTCCATTCCCTTACTTCACATGATTTTGTGTCAGGTAATCAGATGCGGAACAAAAAGGGCTCCAGGCCCTCTCTCATGGCCTCAACGACACACCGAGAGCATCGGCCAATCGTAGTCTATCACGGATGCCTCTGGAAGCGTCCTGTCCATCTGCCCCATTTTTAATAGGGCACTCGACCCTTGTTGCTCCCCCTTTTCGTTCATACACTTACCTTGGCTGAAATTAACCCCACATTAATGCACACGGGGAACGCCGTAGTTCATCCAAAAGCAAGGTCTTCATCCCATCCGAAGGAGGGTCTCTCGAAAAGACTTCCATAAACGCAATCCCATTTTCCCTTTCGTGGCGCGCCTGATGCTCAACAGGCGGCCACGCCGTAATCGTCCCTCGGAACGAACCTCAATTTTACGGAGGGTAACATGTCAAAGCATGGGCACAAAATGCTCCTTCCACTCGTTGTCCTGGTGATCGTCGCCCTGGCGTTGGGGGCCTGTGCGAAAGCCACCCCCGCGCCGCCGACGAACACGCCTGTGCCGCCGGCGCCGACCGAGGCACCGCCCACGGCAACCAGCGCCCCGGCTGCCACCGAGGCGCCCAGCGGCGGCGAAAGCACCGCCAACGCGGTCACCGCGCGCCAGGTGCAGCAGTTGATCATGGACACCTTCAACACGCCCAACCGTGACCTGGCGCTGTGGAACATCCAGCCCGGTTTGGGCACGGTGATGATCGAATACGGCTACCGCATGGCGACGGCCTACCTGGCGGTGCAAAACGAGGACTGGGGCATGGCGCAATACCAGATCAAAGAGGCCACCGAGATCCAGGAAGTGGGCGAGACCACCCGCCCCAAGAACGCCGACCTCCTCAAGAAGTTCGAACACAAGTACCTCGACCCGCTGGTGCAGGACATCCTGGCCAAGGATCAGGCGGCCTTCGACAAAGACTACGAGGCGGCCATCGAGGGGTGCAACGCCTGCCACAAAGCCACCGGCCACCCCTATGTGCAGATTCAGCCGCCGCAATCCATGCCCGAAGCCTTCATCCTGACCTTGGGCACCAGCGAACCTGAGGAGGGCAAAGAGGAAGAGCATGCCTCCGGCAGCGGGGCCCAGGCTTCGTATCCCTCGACCCCGCCAACGCTGGACGATGCTCAGAAACTTCTCACCGACCTCATGAACACCCCCGACCGCTCGCTGGCGCTGTGGGCCATCCAGCCCGGCCTGGGCACAGTGATGCGCGAATACGGGTACCGCTTCGCGCTGCTCTGGTACGCCGCCGACGCTCAGGATTGGGGCATGGCGCAATACCAACTTAAGGAGGCCACCGAGATCCAGGAAGTGGGCGAAACCACCCGCCCCAAGAACGCCGACCTCCTCAAGAAGTTCGAGCACAAGTACCTCGACCCGCTGGCGCAAGACATCCAGAACCAGGACCTCGAAGCCTTCAAGGCTGACTATCAAAGCGCGGTCGATGGGTGTAACGCGTGCCACAAGGCCACGGGCCATCCCTATGTCCACATCGCCATCCCCACCTCGATGCCGGTGGACTACCTGCAATTGGTCCCCAGCACACCCTGACCTCTCATCGCTGACGGGTCGTGTTCCCTGCTGATCGTGACGAGGGCCTGGCCTACCCTGGCCAGGCTCTCGTCTGGCACGAGGCATCTTTCGCAGCCATGCTGCGACGCCCGCATACATGATACAATACAATATCCTGTCGGCAGTCAGCCACTTCATGAGGCAAGGGGTCCATCATGCGTACCGCCTTGCAAAATTACTTTACCGCGAACATGACACTGGTGCTCTTCGTCTACGGTCTCAGTTTTTTTGGTCACAGGGCTCGCCATCATCACCACCCGCATGGCGCGCCGCTACAAGCCGCTCAAACTCGATCGCAGCATGCCCTGGCTGGCTGCCTTCGGTTTTGTGCACGGGCTCCATGAGTGGGGGGAGATGTTCATCCCGCTACAGGCCACCTACACCCCCTCCTCGGTCATCCTCATCCTGAAAGTGGTGCTCGTGCTTTTGTTGGCCCTCTCCTTCGCCTGTCTGCTCCAATTTGGTCTGATTCTCCTCACACCTTCCGAATCGCCCTTCCGCCACCTCTCCCTCGCCCTGTTGACTGGCTGGGTGTTGCTGGCCTTCTGGCGCACCGCCCTACCTTCTTCCTGGGTGACCACGACCTCGATTTGGGCACGCTATCTCCTTGGCTTTCCTGCCGGGTTGGTGGGCGGCGCGGGGCTTTATGTCTACTTCCGCCAGGAATCTCACGCGCTACCCAGGAACATCGCCTCCTCTCTGAAAATCGCCGCCGGTGCTCTGGCCGCCTACAGCTTTCTGGGCGGGCTGGTCGTCGAGCCGGGCACTTTCTTCCCCGCCAATGTGCTGAACGCCGACCTGTTCATCCGCACCTTGGGGATCCCCATTTACGCTTTTCGCGCCGTGGATGGCCTGATTCTGGCCGGCGCCGTCATCAACGCGATGAAGATTTTCGATTTGGAAATCGAGCGCCGCCTGGAACACATGAAGATCCAGCAAAACATCCTCAGCGAACGGGAGCGCATCGCGCGCGAGATTCACGACAACACCATCCAGACCATTTACGCCGCCGGGATGCTCCTGGAATCCCTGGCCTTTCAACTGGGGCCGGACGACGAAATCGCACACCAACTCACCAAAGCCGTCCGCAGCCTCAACGAGGCCATCGACAACCTGCGCTCCTATGTGGACGGCCTGCGCCCCTTGACCACCACCCAGGATTTGGAGCAAGGCATCCAGGAGCAAGTTGATGAACTCAATTTAGAAGCGTTGGTGAACGTCCACCTAAACTTCGCGTTGCCTGCTCACCTTCAATGCAACCCCAACCGCACCGCTCACATCCTGGCCATCGTGCGCGAGGCGCTCTCGAACACGGTCAGGCACGCCCACGCCCGCCTTGTGTCCATCAGCGCCCAGGCCGAGGAACCCCTCCGGCAGTTGGTCGTCACGGTCAAAGACGACGGTCGCGGCTTCGACCCGCAACATGTAGAACGGGGCTATGGCCTGCGCAACATGTACGACCGCGCCCGCTTGCTGGGCGGCCAACTGACCCTCGAAACCGCCCCCGGCCAGGGTACGACGGTCATCTTGCGCGTTCCGCTGGAGAAAACGCGATGAAGACCACACGTATACTGCTCGTCGATGACCACGAGGTGGTGCGACTGGGGTTGAAGCGGGTGCTGGAAAATGTGCCCTGGATCAAAATCGTCGCCGAAGCAGGCACGGCCGAAGAAGCGTTAGGCCTTGTCCCCACGCTCCACCCGGATATCGTCATCATGGATATCCGCCTGCCCGACGAAAGCGGGCTGGCCGCCTGTCGGCACATCACCTCCCAATGGCCCAACATCAAGGTGATCATCCTCTCCGCTTTTGGCGACGAAGAACTCATCGCCGAGGCTTTGCGGGCCGGGGCCTCGGGATATGTGCTCAAACAAATCAGCATGCGGGAACTAGTGCGCGCCATCGAAGCCGTACAAGAAGGCCTCGCCGCGCTTGACCCCGTGGGTACAGCACGGGTCTTGAAACGCCTCCACAAGATGGAACTCGAACACCAGCAAATGGCCTTCAAAGACCTCACCGAGCGGGAAATGCAGGTCCTTTGGCTGGTCGCCCAAGGGAAGTCGAACTCGGAAATCGCCGAAATCCTCTCCCTTTCGCGCAAAACCGTCAGCCACCATGTGAGCGCCATCCTGACCAAACTGGGGTTGAACAACCGGATCGAGGCGGCGACCTATGCCGTGCGGTACCATATCGAGGACTTCATAGAGGGAGAAGGCAAGAACCTGACAGGATAGAGAAAACCGGGCCTCAAGGCAACCACTGAGGGGCGTAGGCATTGACGGCCACCCGGGCCAGGGTGTTTTCCGCCAAATCGTACACCCACACCTCCGGCGGCAGCCCCAAATCCCCCTGATCCGTACGCACGAAGGCCAGCCGCTTCCCATCGGGTGACCAGGCGAACGCCTGGTGCTGAAAATTGGGGCTTTGCGTCAACGGGTAAGGCGAGCCACCCACCGGGGTCATCAGCCACGCCTGACGGCCCAAGGTCCAACGATCGGGGTCCATGTACCGCCGGGCAAAGGCGATCCACCGCCCCGAGGGGTCGGAGGCGGGCGCGGCATCTTCCACTTCGGCGGGACGGCTCAAATCCAGCGGAACCCCGGCCGTGAGGCTAAAGCGCCAGAGGTGGGCCGTCACCAAAGGCTCACCGTGCGTTCCCTTCACCTGAGGCAACGGTTGCAGCCGGACCACCAAAAGCGCCTGCCCATCCGCCGTCCAGGTATAGCCCGCGTGCGTGTCGCTGGGGAAAAAGGCCTCTTCTTCCTGAGAAGCGTTTAGCACCACATAGCCCTGCCGCGTGGCGTCATAGTAGGCCAGTTTGCCGTCCTTGCTCCAATGGGGGTCTTGCGCGTAGTGGCTCTCAGGCGAAACCGGCTTCGCCTCACCGGTGGTCACATCCAACAGCCAGATGCGCAAATGCTGGCCCGAGGCATCGCTGCGCTGAAAAGCCAGCGTTCGGCCATCGGGCGCGGGCTGCGGGGCAGTGCATAGATCGGCCAGGCAGGCCAGCAGCAAAACCGGCTCCTTCCCGGGGGAGAGGCGATCCAAAGCGTATAAATCGGCACCGAAACGGGCGTTGCGCACGCTGAGATAAATCCAGCGCCCCCAAGGGGCAATAGCGTAGGCCAACACCCCGTTGAGATTGGTCAGCCGAGATACCGAACCCTGCCGGGGGTCGAAGGCATAAAGGTCAGCGGGGCCATTCGCGGGGGAAAGGTAAGCCAACTGCACTGGGGCCACGGTAAAGCGCCAGGAACGCCCGCCCAAGGCCGGCCAGGGCAGCCATCCGGCAGCCCGCACCCCGCCGCGCAGCGTCGCCCGCACTTCGGTTCCAGGGGACCAGGGCTCTTGGGGGGTGAACACGGCCACCGGGCCTTCTCCTTCGATGCGCCAGGTGCCAGGCACACCGGGGTCAAAAGCCACGCGGGCCTCCACATCGGTCAGGCGCACCGGTCGGGAGAAGGTGAGCCGCACTTCGACCCAGCCCACGGCCACCTCCTCCCCCTCGGCCGGGGCCACCGCCTCCAACCGAGGCGCCCACAGAAAGAAACCCAGGCTCACCAACAAGGCCAACCCGGCCAGGGCCAGGAACACCAAGTCACGCCGTTGCACCGTTCCTCCTCACTTCACGCCGCCAAATCCAGGGGCAAATCGCTGATATCGCGCAGCCGTTGGCCGTTGCATCGCACCGCACCCCTATCCGTAGGCCGGGGTTTCCACGACCCGGCCGCCGTCGCGCAACACATAGCACGGCAGCCAGGCCACGCCGAACAGGTTGACCTGCACTTCCTTCTTGTATGGCGTGACCGGGATCTCCTCCTCGGTCTCTACGATCTCGGCCCAGCGGGCTTTGACCTCTTCTAGGGCTTCCGCCATCTCCCGCTCCAGGTCGGCGATCTCGCGCTTGTATTGCTCGATGGCCTGGAGCGACTCCTCCACATCGGCCTTAGCCTGTTCGGTCAGGCGGCGCTTGGTCACCGAAGTGCTCAGCCGACGCCGCCGGCCGGTGAACAGGCCGAAGATGTTCTCCGCGTGGGTGCCCAACTCGTCCATCTTGCGCTGCTCGTATTCGGCCTAGTCCTGGGGCAACTCCCGCTCCTCGCGGGCCAGCCGCTCGCGCAGCGTACGCAACTTGCGCTCATACCGGGCCCGCACCTTGTCCAACTCTTTTTCCATCTTCTCGCGGGCCGCCTCGCTGCACCGCCGCAGGAACTCCGCCCGCGACGCCTCCAGCCCGGCGTACACCTTCAACTTGGGGTTCGCCCGCACGGTGACCACCGGCTCTCGATAGATCCAATCGGCGAAATCCCGACGCAGCCGTCTTAAGGGTCTTCCCGTCGGTCAAGGGCGCCTCCAGGGGGGCAAAGCGGGCCTGCGGCAACGGCCCCCGCTCCAGCGCGCTCGTCCACCGGCTCGGCCTCCCAATCCTCCCAGCGCACCACGCCCCGCCGGTCCACTTCCTGCACTAAGGCCGTGCGGGTGAGCACGGTGTTCAAGCCGTACTTGGCCCGCACGAAACGCACCTCGGCCTGGGCCAGCAGGGTGGGCCGATAGCGCACGCCCAGGGATTCGGCCTCCGGGAAGAGGCGCAGGCCCTGCTTCTCCAGCGCCTCGGAGAGGGTGAGGGTTTGGGGAAGGAAAAACTCGGCCACCCCGGAAGGCACCGCCGGTTTCGTGGTCAGCCCCCAATCCTCAGAGGGTGTGCCGGTCTCGGAGGGTTCCGGGGCCGGACCCCGCGGGGCGGCACCGGATACCATGGGCGCGGCGACCACCCCCGAGGTCCCGCCCGCCCCCCCAGGGGCCTCGGCACCGACTATCCGGTTCAGCGCCGGAATCTGGGCGCGGGTCAGCGGCCCGGGCAGGTAGTTCATCGCCCAACGGGTGTGGAAGACCACCGGCTCGGCCTCGTGCACATTGTGCAGCAGGAAGACCCGCTTGCGCAGGCTGGAGATCAACCGGTCGTAGGTGCCGCGATCCACACCGGGCGAAGCGCCCTGCAGGCCGTCGAGCAGGCGCTGCTTGTCGCGGTCGGGCTGCAAACGGCCGATGAACCAGGTGCCCATGTTGGAGAGGGCCTTGTAGTCCACATCCACCGGGTTTTGGGTGGCCAGCACCAGGCCCAGCCCGAAAGCGCGGGCCTGCTTGAGCATGCGCAGCATGGGCTGCTTGGAGGGCGGGTTGGCCGTGGGCGGCAGGTAGCCGTAGATTTCGTCGAAGTAGACCAGGGCGCGCAGGGCGTCGGAGCCGGGCTGGGTGCGCATCCAGGCTTCCACGGCCGAGAAGAACAGGGTGACGAAGAACATGCGCTCCTGGTCGCTGAGGTGGGCCAGGTAGAACACGCTGTGGCGCGGCTTGCCATCGGGGGCGTAGAGCAGGCTTTGGATGTCCAGGGGGACCCCCTGGATCCAGGTCTGGAAGGTGGGGACGGCCGGGATGTTGCTCAGCCGCATGGCCAGGGCGGCGCGGTCCTTGACAGGGAAGAAGGTCTCGATGTCGAAGACGCCCAGTTTCTCGAAGGGCGGGCTTTGGGTCTGCAGGATGAGGTCGGCCAGGGTGAGGTCGCGCCCCTGCCGCCAGGCGTGCTGGAAGATGTTGCTCAGCAGGATGTGCTCGCGGGATTGCACGGGGTCGATTTCGTCGAAGCCCACCAAGGTGAGCAAGGCGGTCACCGTGCCGCTGATTTTCTCCAACAGCAGTTGCTGGTTGCCCTCCCAGGGCATGTCGGGCGCCTTGAGGGAGGCGAGGATGGAGATGGGGATGCTTGCGTCGGAGCCGGGGGTGTAGACGGCGAAGTGAGCGGCGTGCTGCAAGGCGCGCAGGCGATCGGGGCCGATCTCCCACTGGGCCAGGCCGTTGCGCCACAGGTCGGCGGTCTCGGCGGCCACCTGGGCCACGGTCTTGCCCTCGCGGCGGGCCTCGTCGGCGTTGATCCAGGGGGCGAACTCCTCGGGGCGTAGGTTGGGGAAGTGGAGCAAGGCGTTGGTGATGTCGCCCTTGGGGTCCAGCATCAGGGCCGGGATGCCCTGCAAGGCGGCCTCTTCGAGCAGGTCGATGCACAAGCCGGTCTTGCCGCTACCGGTCATGCCGACCACAAAGGCATGGGTGGTCAGGTCGTCGGGGTCGTAGAGCACCGGTTCGAGTAACACCTGCCCTTGGGTCAGGTCGTAGCGCCGGCCGAGGTAAAACTTGCCGCGGGTATCCAACATGGCCGCCCCTCCTGGATGGTCGGGATACGCCGAGAGGGTGTATCACCCCCTCGAAAGACAGCGCGAGGTTGGGTCTATTGTACTGCAAAAGAGGCGTTGCCACGGCTTGCAGGGGCAACCCGCCCTGAGGTTCCCCTCGAGATGGATTTCCCCCTGGACACGATGCGCCGTGAAGGCAACGCGCCCACGGGCACGCTGCCCACCGTGGCCCCCAACGAAAAGCGCCGCGCCGTTTTGCGCGGCGCTCACGCAAAGGAGTCGGGGGCCTCATTCTTCCAGTTGAAAGCGTTGCAACGCGCCGCGCAATTCGGCCAGATGGCGGCGAAAGGCTTCGTTCTGCTGGGCTTCGGGGATGGTGGCGGCCACCCCCTCCAGCGCGTCCAGGGCCTCGCGCGCTTCCACCAAGTAGGTGCGCAGCGCGCGAAAAGCCGCCGTGGCCTCTTCGGCGATCTCGGGAATCAAATCGCCCTGACGGAAGCGCACCGTGTTGGGAATCCGGCCATCGCGCACCTGCCGGAAGACCTGGGTGAGGCGATACAACGGCCCCGCGATGCGATGGGTGTAGAACACCAACCAGGCCAGGTTGAGGATGAAGCCGAACAGCGCGGCCACCACCAATACGGGCAGCAGCAACTCGCGCACATTGCGGATGGCCAGATGGGCTTCATAGTACGACGCGCCGAGGTTACGGTCCCCGATGACATACACCGCTACCGCCAACAACACCACCACAGCACCGGTGGCCAGGTGTGCTCGGAGCAACAGGCGCGGCTGACTGGTCTCAGGAAGGAAAAAACGCCGACGGCGATAAGGGGGTCGGGAAGCCATGATTACAAATCCTCCTTATGATGACATTGTAAGCACAACGCCCCACCGGGGTGAAAACGAAGCACACCCCGGTAAGGGCCGCCATGGGGGTCATGGCAGGTGCTGGTGCAAGTCAGGATCGTGCTGCGTCGTGGATCGCGATATTCCGGTCCCACGGGGTGACTGTTGCCCAAGGTTTCGGGGGGGTGGCATTTATAGCATAACGCGATATCCTGCTCGGTCACCTGATGGGGATGCGGGTTGGTCGCGTGATCCGCGGGAAGGGTGTGACACGCCTGGCACTTCCCCTCCACGAAAGGCTGGTGCAAGTAGGCGCCCACGGTCAACAGTTCGGCGTGACAGCCCCCGGCAAAGCACGAGGCGGCCGGATTGGCCGGGCTGGGGCGTAGGGACACCCAAAACACCTTGGGGTCTGACGGGTCGGGGGAGACGCCGTCGACCTGCCAGAGGTTGGAGAGCGTGCTCACCAGCGTAGGGTCCACATCCCTGAGCACATCGCTCTCCGCCAAATCACTGCAGCCGGCGAGCCACAGCAGGGCCACTCCCAACAGCACCAGGACAACTCCCCTCCACTCGCCCACCTTCCCTGGTCGGCGGCGCACGGCGGCATTGTTCATGTCACCCCTCCTTGACGGCTCCTCGGCTACGGCACCCCATTGGGATGGCAGGCGTCGCAGGTGTAGGTGAGAATTTGATTGGTACGGTCATACTCTTTTGGATTGTGCTGCTTGTTGTGGCAATCCACATAGCAGCCTCCGCGGGTCGCATTGTTGTTGATATAGAACGCACTGCTCAAATCATGGTTGCCGACAAATTGGAAGGTGTAGTTGTCATAGGTGTCGTTGGCCGCAACATAGAAACTGATGAGCCCCGGCTCGCTGGTATCCCAAGGCGCATGGGCGTCGTGGCATATGATACAGGGAGCCTTTCGCCTTGCACATGTTTCCTATGCAAATTCTGGAAGCGGTTTTGCCCCAACACATTGGCTTCGATGTGGCAGGTCCAGCACAAAGCGTACTTGTTGGTCTGGTAAGCGGCGTAATCTTGGACCACAAAGTTGTCCAACAGCGTAGCCAGATAGGGCGAACCGTGCTGGTCGTGACAGTGACGGCATCCCCAGGCGCCCAATTTGCTGTCATGGGAACTGCCCACATAAGCCGACTTGTCGTAACCGGTACCGGGCGAGGTAGCCGGGAAGGTCACCGCCGGTGGCGGCGTGTTGGCTGCGGTCGGCGGCGAGCCATCGTGACAGGCCAGGCAGAAGTCACGCCACGCACCGGTCCAGGGTTGATACCAGTTGTCGGGGTCAGCCGTCTTGTAAGTCGCGTTGTCCTGATGCGGGTTGTGGCAGTTAATGCACTCCAGGTAGTCGTTCTCCACCTGGTGGTGCGAAGCCTGGGCAAACTGGCTCTTGATGTCCGTGGTCGCCACGGTGCCGTCGTGGCAGCGATAGCAGAAGCGCTCCTCCTGCATCATGGGGTCGTTGGGGTCGCCGTCGTTGGTGTAGTCATACGGCCCCAACAGGCCGATCTTGTTCGAGCCGTGGCCATTGGCGTGGCAGTCGAAACAGGTGAGCCCCGTGGCGTGGGAAGAGGCGCTCCACACCGTGGCGTCGATCACCGGCGGCATCACGCCGTCGGAGAAGGGGGCGTTGCCCGCGGCACCGTCGCCATCGTGGCAGGCCAAGCAGAAGGGCTCCAACTTGGCCGCCTCGTTCGGGTCGGTCATCGGGTCGCCGGTGAGCACGATGACCGCGCCGGTATCCACATTGTACAGTCGCACCTGGCCCTGTTGGTGCTGGCTCATGTCGTGGCAGACCTTACAATCGTCGTCCGTGACCTGTCCCTGGATATGATGGCTGGTGCGGCTGAAGTCGGGCACCACGGCCCGCCGCCCACCCTGCGGCACGCCATCGCCGTTGTCCAGGGCGAATTGATGACAGCCCACACAACTGGGGTTCGGCATGAACCCATCCCGCGTGGTGGGGTCGTTATCGGCGTCGTGCGGGTGACAGGTGGCGCAATCGTAAGTGGTAAAGTTGATGCCGCCGCCATGCCCGGCGCCGCCGATGTGGTTGCTCATCGGATAACCCGGATTGTTGGGGTCGTCATGGCAGGCGGTGCAGATGCGTTCGTTGGTACCTCCCTGTCCGTCGTCAAAGGAATCGGTTCCCGTGCGCGAAGTGAAAGTCACCGGCCCGGTGGTCTGGTTGGGCAACTGGACGATGGGGTTGGTCAACACCAAGGCCAGGTTGCCCGTGCCGTGAGGGGCGTGGCACTGGTTGCATTCCAAGACAAAGGTCTGTTCCACCGCGTTGCCGTAATCCGCATTGGCGTGCGGGGAGATGATCGGCCCTGTGCCCCCTCCGGTGAAGGCGATGCCCACCGGCGGGGAGCCGTCGTGGCAGGTCAAGCAGAACCCCGTCAAGGTCCCGTTCCACACCTGCCGCGTGTCCGGGTCCAACAAGGGGTGACTTGCCGAGGCCCGATGGGGGTCGTGGCAATCGGTGCATTCCACCCTGGCCCCGCCGGTCTGGTCGCTGGACGCCACGGGGTGGTGCGAAAGCGAGGCAAACTGGGTCTGGATGTCCGAGGTGGCCGGACCGTCCGCGTCATGGCAGGTGTAGCAGAAGCCTTCTTCCTGCCGCAGGGGGTCATCCGGCAGGTTGGGGTCACTGGCCGCGTCAAAGGGGGCCAGCAACTTGCGTTTGTTGGACCCGTGGCCATTGTCGTGGCAATCGAAGCAGGTGACGCTTCCCGCGTTCTTGTGGGCTGCGTTGGCCCACGCCGAGGCGTCGATGACCGGCGGCATCACCCCGTCGCCAAATGGTGCGCTGCCCGCGGCACCGTCGCCGTCGTGGCAGGCCAGGCAAAAGGCTTCCAATTTGGCCGCCTCGGTGGGGTTGGTGCGCGGGTCGTCGTTCAGCACGATGACCGCCCCCGTATCCACATCGTATAGCCGTACCTTGCCCTGCTTATGCTGGCTCATCTCATGGCAGGCCACACAATCGCTATCCTGGAGGTTGCCCTGCACATGGTGGCTGTTACGCTGGAATTCGGGCACCACGGCCCGCCGTCCGCCCGGAGGCACCCCATCGCCGTTGTCCTGCGCCACGGCGTGGCAAATGGTGCATCCCCCCGCTGGCATGAAGCCGTCCACCGTGCTGATGTTGTCGTCGGCATCATGGGGGTGGCACTGCGTGCAATCCTGGCCGGTGAAGTTGTATCCTCCCTGGTGCCCGGCCCCACCGGTGTGCTGGGTCATGGGATAGCCCGGGTTGTCGGGGCTGATGTGGCAGGTCACGCACAGACGGCTGTTGGGGTCACTGGCGCCATCATCGAAAGAGTTCGGCCCGGTGAGGGCGGTGAAGACCACCGGACCGTTGGTCGCGCCCGAGGTGGTCACCCGAATCTGCTGGCGAATCAAAAAAAGATTGCCGCTGCCGTGGGGGTTGTGGCATTGCGCACAACTCAGCGAAAACGCGGCCTCCTCACCGGCAAAGTCCAGGTTGCCATGGGTCGAAATCAGCCCCGGGCCGTAACTGCCCGAGCCGTCGTGGCAGGTCAGACAAAAGGCGCTGCTGGTGTCCGTGGTAGCCAACATATAGGCACTGCCGCCGGTGTGCACCCGATGGCAAATGGCGCACCGGTCCGGCGTCTGCAGCATGTTGTGGGGATCCCCGGTGTAAGGCGGGGGACTGGCCGCCGTCACCGCCATCCCTTCATGCCCAAGCCACCATCCCCCCCCTAGCAGGCAGAACACCAACACCATTGCCCAAACGCGCCATCCCGTGGGCCACTTTGCGCTGCTTCGTTGCATGGACATCCTCATTCGACGCTGAAAATTACCGCTGATGACAGGAGGCACAGGTCTGCTGTTGCAGGGTTTTCGGGTCGTGCACACTCACCGTCGACGGCGCCACCGCGAGGCTGCCCAACAGGCTTTGCGTTTGCGTCGTCCCTGGTGGAGGAGGCGGGGGCGGAATGGCGCCGTAGCGATGGCACAAATCACACTCATTGGTCCACCATCGGTAAGGTGTGCCCCAGACCACATACCACTGTTTGAGATGGCAGGCAACATTGGTGCAGGATTTCGTCGCCGGGTCATATTTCGCCTTATCCAAGGTATAAACCACGGTACCCCCGCTGGTCGTATACACCACCGGGTCCACCGTGTCGAACTGCACATCCGTCGTGCCGTTCACATGCCGTGTTCGCTCAGCCAGGGGCACAGGAGCGTACGAAGTGATGTCGTTGGTCCGGCTCCAAGTGCCAGCCACGGCAATTTCGCCGTAATGACAAGTGCGGCAGGGGATAGGCTCAAACCCCATGTTCCAGGCATGGAGATCACCATAACCCCAATCGTCAATCCACTGATGACTGTCGCCCACGCCGGCCTGCACGTCAGGGTACGCCGTGGTGGTGGGGAAGGCGTGACAATCGGTGCAAGTGCCGCTCACCGTGCCGCCGAACCACGAAGGCGTGGTCTTGTAATTCCGCGTGATGGTCACCGTGTACGGGTCGTAGACCAGATTCCCGTAGGCATCCAAAAGATACTGATTGGTCGCCGGGTCCACCAGGGGGTCGCCCACCGGTCCCGAAGTAATCGTCCGCCCCGAGTGACAGTACACCCCACCACAGGTATCGCCGTTGAAGGAGGCGGTCGGGGCGTTGCGGGATTTCAGCGCCGTCGCCGGTGCCCCTTGAGGGCTGAGGTCCACTTCCACCACACCATCCTGGTGCTTGCTCACATCCAGTGGATGGCACTCGCCGCAACCAAAGGCGTAATTCGCTGCCGTGTGAAAGGCGCCCACCAGGCCGTACCCCACCGCATCGGGGCTGGCATGGGTGGCATGGGCACCGGTGTTGGGTGGCGCGCCGTGGCAGGTATCGCAGGCACCGGTGACCTCGCCGTTCTTCACGTGGCAGGAGGCGCACACCGCACGCTGGTCGCCGCGCAACAGGGAGGAACGCGCATCGCCGTTGGGCGTCAGGCTGCCGTCGGGCCAGGGCACCCCGCCGCTGGCCGGGCCCATCCGGGCGCTGGTTCCGTGAGCCACATGACAGGTCACACAGGGCGCCGCCAGGGTGTTGTGGCGGTAGGCAAAGAATGGGTCGCCCGAGGCGGTGTGCCCGCTGCCCGCCCCGGCCAGGTAACGCGTGTGGCATTGGGCGCACCACTGCGAAAGCGTCCTCCCCACGCTGTTGTAAGGCTCACCCACATACGCCCCGGTGCTCTGGCTCACCGTGTACATCTTGGGGGTCTCATCGGGCACGCTCACCGGCGTCCCGGCTCCCGAATCGGTGGGGATGGGCCGCAACGACCGGTAGGCCCCACCCCCGTGAGGGTCGTGGCAACTGGTACACGAAAGGGCAAAACCGGCCTTGCCCGGGCCGGATCCCAAGGCCCCGTTGCCCCAGGCCGTCCCCACCCCGTCTACCACATGGGTCGAGGTCACCGCCGCCGAGACCGCCACGCCGTCTAGATCGGTATCCATCACCGCGTTGACGAAGCCGCCGGCCTTCAAGCCACGGTTGGGCACCCCTTCCGCTGGCGATTCGGTCCTGGCGTCCCGTTCCAGATACACGCCGTCTTCCACATCGGTATCCGCGCCCGCGGCCGTGGCGCCGTGACACGAGAGACAAAGGCCCGGCACGGTCTGGCGCAGCAGCGTCGGCATCGCCGCCGTATGCGTCCGATGACACCCGGCGCAGGCGTCGGTGGTGGGCGTGTAACCGCCGTGGGGGCCGTTATCCGCCCCAGCGGGAAACGCTATGCCAAGCCAGAGTCCCCCCACCAGCACCAACGCCGCCCACCAACGCCGCACCTTTACCTCCTCACCTTACGGTGCCCGCTGATAGTTCTTGGGCGTGTGATCTTTGCCGTGACAACGGATGTAACAATAGCCCTGGTTCCCGTTGATCCAAAAGGCCGTACTGCCGTTGCGCCCATCGATGTATTGAATATCATATCCCAATTGCACCGCGAAGTCGAAATTGATCAACCCAGGCTCTCCGGCATCGTGGGGGGCGTGCACATCGTGGCACACGAAGCACGGCGCCTGTTCACCTCGCACATGCTTCTCGTGAAAATTTTTGTCATAGACGCCGTTCTTGTACTTGCCAAAGGTGCTCTGGCCGTAAATGGTCTGCCACTCATCGTGACAGGTCCAGCAGAGGGCATAATCGGCGTCGGGATAGGTGTAAGTGTTGTAGTCGGTGGTCACATAGTTGTTCAGCAACAGGCTGTTGTACGGGCTGCCGTGCTGGTCGTGGCACTGCCGACAACTGTCCGTGCCGCCAGTTTGCGTATCGTGGGTGGTGCCCACGAAAGTGGACTTGTTATAACCCGTGCCCGAGGCCGAAGCCGGGAAGGTCACCCCCCCGGGCGGATTGCCGTCATGGCAGGTGAGGCAGAAATCTTCCATGGTGCCGGTCCATATCGTCTGGGCACCGGTATCGGGGTCGGGCCAGTTTGTTGGTCGCGTTGGCTAGGTGGGGGTTGTGACAGTTGGTGCATTCCAGATACTCCCCACCGGGGTCGTTGGCGTCCACATTGTGGTACGAGGTCTGGGCGAACTGGCTCTGGATATCGGTGCTGGCCGGACCATCGGCGTCATGGCAGGTGTAGCAAAAGCCTTCTTCCTCGTTGGTGTTCCCCGGCCCCGGCGAACCCGTCCAGGGGGAGAGAAGATTGCTCAGGTTGGAGCCATGGCCGTTTTGATGGCAAGAGCCATAGCAGGTCTGCGGGCCGTTGGGGGAGGTGTTGTGCGACGCGTTGGCCCAGGCATTGGCGTCAATCACCGGGGGCGTCACACCATCCGAGAAAGGCGCCTTCCCCGCCGCGCCGTCGCCATCATGGCAGGAAAGGCAGAAGGTCTCCAGGCTGGCCCCCTGGCCGGTGAAGGAAATCACGGCACCGGTATCCACATTGAACAGGCGCACCGTGCCGGCCGTGTGGTACGAGGTATCATGACACACGGTGCAATCGGAGTCCATCACGGCACCGTTCACATGATGCGACCGCAGCGAGAAGTCCACCCCTGCGCCCACGATTTGCCGCCGGGAGCCGCGCGGCTGGTCGTGGCACTGGGTACAGGTGGCCGACTCGATGGTCCCGCTACTGTTCACATGACAAGCATAGCATATTCTCCGGTCCGAGAGACGTAGCAAAGAGGAGCGGGCGTTGTCCGAAGGGGCGGCGCTGCCGTCGGGGAAGAGCACCGGCGTCCCCGCCACCGAGGACATGGTCGCCACCGTGCCGTGGGCCACATGGCACTTGACGCAAGGCACCTGCTCCGTGGTATGCCGGAAGGCGAAGATGCCATCGCCCGAATCGGTATGCCCGCTGCCCGTCGGGGCATCGTAGCGGGTGTGGCACTGGCTGCACCAATCGGTGAGCGCCAGGGCCAGGTTGAGATCATAATATTGACCGAAATAATTCCCGTTGGCGTCGCTGACGGTGTATTCCTTGGGGTTCTCATCCGGGACCACCACCTCCACCCCGGCGCCCGACCCTGTGGGGATGGGGCGCAGGCTGCGGTAAGTCCCCCCGCCGTGGGGGTCGTGACACGAGGTGCAGGTGAGGGAAAAGTTGCTCTTGCCCGGGCCGGTGTTCAGCCCCCCGTTGCCCCAGGCAATGGCCTGCGGCGCGCCATCGTGACCCGAAGTAACGGCGCCCACTTCCGGGACGCCGTCTTCGTTCACATCCATCCAGGCGTTGACGAAACCGCCGCCTTTTAGGCCCACGCCGGGCGCTCCCTCGGCCGGGGTTTCGGCCCAGGGGTCCCGCTCCAAATACAATCCGTCTTCCACATTGGTGTCGGCTCCGGCGCCGGCCGCACCGTGGCACGAGAGGCACAAACCCGGCACCGCGTTTACCAGCAATCGGGGCGCCGGAGCCGTGTGGGCGCGATGACAGGTCGCGCAGGTGTCCGTGGTCGGCGTGTAGTTCCCATGAGGGCCGTTGTCCGCCCGCACCACCGAAGGATAGGCCAAAGTCCCGGCCAGCACGCCGAGCAGGGCCATGAGGCAGCCAAGCAACCAGAATGCGATTCTTCGGTGACGCAGAGCGTGACGCATTGCAGCCCTCCGGGCTTCGTTGAAATTTACTTGCCGTGACAGAGTTCGCACACGCCGCGGTTGTCCACCCGCAGCAAGGATGAGCGTTCATTGCCGGTGGGTGCGAAGCCATCCGGCCAGGCCACACCCTGGGCCCAGCCCGTCACCGTGGCGGAGGTGCCGTGGGCCACATGGCAGTTCATGCAGCCCACCGAGGCCCCGGTGGTCATGTGGCGATAGGTAAAAATGGAGTCACCCGAATTGGTGTGGCCACTACCGGACGGTGCCGCGTGGCGGGTGTGGCACTGGGCACACCAGTTGGAGAGCACGGCACCCAGCGAACCGTAGTTTTCACCAAAGTAAGCGTCAAAGGCGCTGGAGACCGTGTACCATTTCGTTGGTTCGTCCGGCACATCCACGCCACTGGCGGCGCCGGAGTCCACCGGGATGGCCCGCAGCAGGCGGTAGGTCGGCCCACCGGTGGTGCTGGCGTTGCCGTGGGGGTCGTGGCACGAGACGCAGGTCAGGTCCACCCCCGTCTTGCCCGCCCCGGAACCGATGGCCCCGTTGCCCCACATGGTGCCCGGGGTGCCGTCGTAGGTGTGGCGGGAAGTCACCGCCGTCGAGACGGCGGCGCCGTCCCAGTCGGTGTCCATCAGAGCGTTGAGAAAACCACCGCCTTTCAGACCGCGGTTGGGCACGCCCTCGAGCTCGCTGTTCCCGTCCCGCTCCAGGTAGATGCCGTCCGCTACATTGGTGTCAGCGCCCGAGGCCGCCGAGCCATGGCAGGTAAGGCACAGATTGGGCACGCTGGAGACCAGCAACCTGGGCGCAGAGGCGGTGTGGGCCCGATGGCAGCCGGCACAGACGTCGGTGGTGGGCGTGTAACCCCCGTGGGGGCCGTTATCCGCCCGGGCGATGCCCGGCAGAAGGAACGCCAGCGCAACGGCCAGCACGACGACCCATCCGATTCGTCGGAGCATCGCCCTACCTCCTCGGTATAATAGGGGAAGGGAGGGCGGGGATTCCGGGCCGTGGCAAGCGGCAGTACCTGGAATCGCCCGCCCCCTCTGTCTGCCTGCCACCCGTTATTTCTGGTGGCAGACCTCACAGACGCCGCGGTTGTCCAGGCGCAGCAGCGCGCTGTCGTTGGTGTTGGGATCATTGGCCACGTTGCTCATCTGCGCCGAGGTGCCGTGCGGCAGGTGGCAGGTCTGGCACACCACCAAGTATTGACCGCCCGCCGAATCGGCCAACGGGAGCGTGTACCCACCAAAGCCATTGGTCTCCGGATTTTGGTTGGTGCCGTAGGTGAAGGGCATATCGATCCGGTGGGCATAGGTGCCGATGTCGCCACCGTAATCGGCATTGCCGGTGCCGTTGTCGGTGTTGTCATGCCCACTGCCGGCCCGGGTCACATGGTACGAACTGTGGCAGGCCACGCACACATTGCTCACATCGGCGGGCCACTGTTCGGTGTCGTAGTCCCTATTGGCCGCGCCCTCGTCCACCTGGGTCACCGTTACCGCGACGCCGTTGATGGTCTCCTTGATGATGCGGTAGTTGTTCGAGCCGTGCGGATCGTGGCAGGAGGCGCAGGTGAGATTGCCGTCGGCCAGATTGGCCGTCGAACCACGGGGCACGCCGTTACCCCAGGCAGCCGCCGTAGCGCCACTGGGGTCATGGCTTGAAGTCACCGGCACCCCACCGTAGTTCACAAAGCCGCCACCCAGCAACGACGCATTGTCCGGTGTGTTAGCAGCACCCACATTACCGTTGAACAGCGTGTCATCGCGGCTGGACAGATAGTAGCCGTCCTCCACATTGGTGTTGGCCCCGCTGCCCGCCGAACCATGGCAGGTGATGCACAGCGCGTAGGTGCTGCTGGCCACCAACAACTTGGGACCAGAGGCGGTGTGCGCCCGGTGACAACCGGCGCAGGCGTCCGTGGTGGCCGAGTAACCGCCGTGCGGGCCACCGTTGGCCGACGCCGGCACCACAGCCACCAGGGTCAAAGCGAAAACGAGTACGAAAATCCAGATCCACTTTCGCATGTCAACCTCTCCTTCTTTTGGGGGTTTCAGGCACAACCTCCTATGACAAAAACGAGCGAGGATGAATCGAGAAGACTTCTTGCCGTTCGTTCAGCGCTCTCACCTCCTTTTTTCTATGGCTGGGATCAGTAGGTCCAGACTTGGATGCGGTTGTTCTCCCGATCGGCGATGTACAGCCGGCCGGTGCCATCTACAGCGATGGCGTTGGGATAATTGAACTGCCCATCCTCAACGCCAAACTCACCGAAGGTGAACATGAAGTCGGGGCGTTCTCCGGTGAGGTCATACACCTTGACATCCTGCCCCACCGCGTCCACCACATACAGCCGCTGGCGCTCGTCGATGGTCAGCCCGCGGGGCAGGCTCAACGCCCCTTCCCCGTACCCCGGCCAAAGTTGAATAGGAACTGCCCGTCGGCCTGCCAGACGGAGATGCGTCCGTTGTTGCCGTCCGAGACATACACCCGCCCCTGGGCGTCCTGGATGGCCCCGTTGGGGAAGAGGAACTGACCGTCGTCTTCGCCCGTGGCGCCGAACACCACCTGGGGCGCGGCCCAATCCCAATAAGGGGCACCCTGCAACGCCTGGGCCGGGTACATCAACACCCGATTGTTGTACTTCTGCACATCGGTCACCCACAGGTTCCCCTGGGCATCGATGTTCAGCCCTAAGGGCGCCCAGAGAGCATCCTCGGGGCGGGGCACCGTGCGTTCGTTCTCCTCCTGCGGCAACCGATAGCGCACCTCGTCCCAGAAGACATTGTAGGTGAACCACACCTCCTCGGGCAGGTTGGGCACCTGGCTGCGGAGGTACTCACTCAGGCTCAAGTCCTCGTCCAGGATGGTGTCCAGGTAGTTCCCATCGGCGTCGAAGACATAGATGGCATGCTGCGTGCGGTCCGAGACGAACACATCGCCGTTGGCGTCGACGGCCAGATAGACCGGCGCCCGTTCCCCGGGCCGCGTGTGGGGGATATTGAAGGAGAACAGCGGCACGCCGTCCCGGTCGAACACCTTGATCAGCCGCTCGCCGCCGATTTCCGCCACATAGATGCGCTCCCCGTCGGGCGAGACGGCCACCCCCACCGGCCGGTCCACGCCGTAAATGGAGAACAGATAGGTGGGCGGATAGACCACCACATTGGCCGGGGCCACCAACTCCGGCAACGGCTTGCGCTGCTGCGTGTAGCGGTAGAACAGGCCACACAGGCAGCACAACAACAACAGGAGCAACAGGAGCAGCAACCAGCGGCGGCGCTTCTTCTTTTCTTCTTCTTGCTCCTGCTCCTGACCTTGCGCTTCGGACTCAGGGGCCAATTCGGCGACCACTTTGTCTTCGCTCATCGGTGACTATCCTCCTTGGTTTCGGGCCTCGGCGTCCAGGATGGATTGCAAGCGCCCCAAAGCCTGCTTTGCGGCCAAATCGTTGGGCTCCAGTTCCAGAGCCCGCTGCACCGCCTGCAGCGCATGGTCGTACATGCCCAACTGCTCGTAGGTCAGCCCCAGCCCCAGGAACACCGGCGCAAAGTCCGGCAGCGCCTGAGAGGCGGCTTCCAAATCCTTGCGCGCGGCATCGAACTTGCCCTGGGAAAAGGCCTGCATCGCGCGGGCATACTGCGCATAATCTTCCTCGCCCAACGCGGTGTAGGCTTCCTCCAGCGCAGCGTAAGCCTCGTTGAAATCGGGCACCAAACGGACGGCGCGATGCAGGGTTTTCACGGCTTCGTCGTAACGCTCGGCCTGCAAATAGACCCGGCCCAACTCATACAACGCATCCGCGTCGGTCGGCTCGATGTTGATGGCCGCCTCCAGCGCCGCGATGGCCTCTTCGTTCTTCCCGGCCTGGTTGTAGCAATAGCCTGCGAAGTAGTAGGCCGTCTCCAGGGCCGGGTCCAGTTTCGCCGTGGGCAGGTCCTTGCGCATCTCGATGAACTTCTCCAGCGGAGAAAGGGCCTCCTCGCACCGCTTGGTCCGCACATAGGCCACCCCGGCCACCAGATACGCCCGGTCGAAATCCGGGTAAGCCTCCATCACCTGCAGCGCCTGTTCCAGCGCTTCGTCGTACATCTGCTTGCCCAGGTAGAATTCGGCCAGGGCCACCCGCGGCTCCGGATCGCTGGGGTTCTGCTGGATGGCTTCCTGCAGCCGGGCGATCTGCCGCTCGATGGGGGAAACATCGCCCAAGTGGACATAGCGGTCCCAGTAGTAGTAGCCGGCAAACCCGGCAGCGGCGATCACCACCAATCCGGCCAGGATGAAAGTCAACGCCCGTTGCCGTTGCTCGTCTTCCAGCCATTCCAGCAGCCAACGCGTCCATTTTGCTTTCATCGTGTCACTCCTTGGGCTTGGTCGACCCTTCGCGTTTTTCCTGCGGCCACACTTCGTTCCAGTTGCCCATCCACGAACTGCCTACGATGCCGCCGGGATGACAGCGACTGCACAGCACATAGTTCTGATGGCAGGTGTAGCACACCTCATCGCCGCGCAGCGCGTACTCCTTGGCGTGGGTGTAGACCATGTCCGGCGGATGGCTCAGATTGTGGCAGGCCTCGTTGTTGCAGAAGGTCTTCCCGTGGCATTGGAGGCATTCCTGGTCGATTTGCCCCTGGGTCACGCTGCGATGCTCGATGGTCCAGCGAAAATCGCTATGCGAGGGCGGTGCCGCCCCCGAGACCACGGGCACCTCCAGGGTTTCCGTTCCCCGCCCCACGATGGGCACGGTGTGGCACAGATTGCACTTGACGCTCACGGCCTCCAGTTCGTTCCCCTGCGGGTCCAGGGCCACATGCTTGCCGTCATGGCAGCGGAAGCAGCCCATGAACGGCGTGTGCCGCGCGTTGTTGGGATTGGTGGCCCAATCCATCCGCATATCGGGGAAGTTGGTCACGCTGTAGAGGGTCTTGAGTTCCTCGATGACCCGCTGAATCTCCTCCTGAGAGCGCCGATACACCTCGGGGTATTGCTGACGATAGAAATCGGCCAGGCCCTCAATGGCCGCGTAGGCTTCCTCTTCGCTGGCGTACTCGGTCTTCAACAGCGCCACCGCCTTGGCCCGCAGATACGGCAGCGAGCGCGAAAGCGTCCCCGACTGGATGGCCTCGTCCACCACCACCTCCGGCGGGGGGATAAGATGGGCCACCCGATTGTGGCAATCAATGCAATCCATCTGCCGCATCTTGCCCTCTGCCATGGCCTCTTCCACAAAGGCCTTGCGGTCCACATTGAGCATATCCCGGTTCCAGTACTCCTTCAGCGTCCCGTCCGGCTGCTCCACACCGATCCAGGCGATGACCTGGCGCCGTTCGTCCACCGGGATGTAGTACACCTTAGCCGAAATGTGCCAGTGAATCCCGCGTTGAAAGCCGCCGAACTCCTGCCACCCGCCCATTTTGAGCACGAACAGGGTGGTGATGGGCGTGTTCTCCTCGTCGTTGGCGTAATGGGTGATGGTCTTGACGATGTTGTCCTGGAAATTCTGCGGGTTGTGACACTGTTCGCAAATCACCCGCGCCGGGCGCAGGTTGTGCACCGGGCTCTTGATGGGCTTCTCATAGGAATCGGTGAGCACGGCGATCAACTGGCGCGTGCCCTCGATTTTGGACTTGATGAAGGCCGTCATCCCAGGCCCGACATGGCAGGTCGCGCACTCCACATTGGCGTGGGGCGAATGCTTGTAGCGCTCGTACTCCGGGCTCATGGAATGGCACAACTCACCGCAAAACTCCGGGCTCTCGGTGAATTCGTACACCTTGTACCCGGTGAACAACACCACCGTCAGCAAGATCACCCCTGCCACGGCGCTCAACGCCAGAACCCGCCGGTGCCAGGGGTTGTTCAGGTCGATCACAATGCGCCGGGGCCATCGCAGCCACTTCCGCCACCGCCAGGGTTCTTTCCCGTTGCTGGAATTCTCGGCCGCTTGGCTTTCCTGGGCTTTTTCCTTGCGTCGCAACTTGAGCATTCAGCGCTCCCTATAGGGCAGGTGACCTATTTGTTACATCTGGCACTAATCTCGCCCTCATTTTACTGTTGCGGTATACTTTTAGTAAGTGACAAATGACCACATCTGCCCCCGCCCTGGGTCGCATTCTGCTTAAGACCAAAGTCTTAAAGCCCCCTGTAGCCATGCGAAAACCTTTTCCTGCCCTTTCCAGCGTGCCTTTGAAAGAACTCAGCGTCCAGTTCGCCCTGGTCAGTCTGGGCGTGCTGGTGCTGGGCATGCTGGCCATCGGGTGGTGGACCACCCAGCAAATCGAACACGGCGTGCTGCGCCAGAGCGCCGAGGTTACCGCCGCCTACATCGAAACCCTGCTTTCCCCTTATTTAGAGGAAGCCAGCGCCTCCCACACACTCGCCCCCACCTCCATCGCCAACCTGGGGCGCATTCCCAAGACGTCTTTCCCCCGGCGCCACATCGCCATGCTCACCATCTGGGCCCCCAACGGGCATGTGCTCTACAGCACCCAGCCCGAACTCACCGGGCGCGTGTTCCCCATCTCCGACAAACTCCGCCGCGCCCTGCACGGCGAGTCCATCGCCCAGTTCACCTCCCCGCGAGAGGGCCAACCCAGCGGGGCGCTGCAAAGCCAGGAGCGCATGCTGGAGGTGTACTTCCCCCTCACCGCCGCCGACGGTCACATTCTGGCCGCCGCCGAGGTGTGGCTTACCACTGAGAGCATCGATGCCGAGTTGAGCCTGGCCCGCTGGCGAACCTGGGCCCTGCTCACCGGCGCCACGCTGGTCATGTACCTCTTGCTCAACATCCTGGTGCTCCGCGGGGATGCTATCATCCGTAAGCAGGCCCACATTTTACAAACCCAACTGGTCACCGTCTCCAGCCTGCTGGAGCAGAACCGCCAACTCCACCTGCGCGTGCAACGGGCCGCGCGCCGCTCGACCACCCTCAACGAACGCTTCCTGCGCCGCATCAGCGCCGAACTCCATGACGGCCCCATCCAGGCCCTCGGGCTGGTACTGCTCCGTCTGGACGCCCTGGAAGCGGCGTTGACCGGCGCCGATGCCTCGCCCAAAATGCGCGAAAACCTGAACATCATCCGCCAGTCGCTGAAAAACGCCCTGCACGACATCCGCGCCATCTCCCACGGCCTGCGCCTGCCCGAACTGCAGCGCCTTTCGCTGCCCCAGGTCATCCTCCGCGCCGTCACGCAACACGAACGGCGCACCAACTCCCCGGTGCGGCTGGAACTGGACCTGCAACTGCCCGCGGAGGCCCCCGAGGAAATCAAAATCGCCACCTACCGCATCCTGGAAGAAGCCCTGAGCAACGCCTATCGCCACGCGCAGGGCCGGGATCAGTCCGTCAGGGTGTATCGCCGCGGCAACGAGATCCACCTCCAGATCAGCGACCAGGGGCCGGGCTTCGATTGGGAAGAAGTCATCCAGCGCAATGGGCACCTGGGCCTGCTCAGTATGCGGGAACGCGCCGAAAGCCTGGGCGGGCAAATGCACATCGATTCCGCTCCGGGCCGGGGGACCACCATTCACATCACCTTCCCCATCCACCTGCAGGAGCCCGCCCATGTCTGAGCCTATCCGCATCCTCATTGCCGATGACCACCCCCTGTTCCGCGAGGGCCTCGTCTTCACCCTCGAACAGGCCCCCAACATCCAGATTGTGGGCCAGGCCGGCACGGCTCACGAAACCATCGAGTTGACCCGGCGCCTCAAACCTGACCTGGTCCTCCTGGACATCACCATGCCCGGCGGCGGGCTGAACGCCCTGAAAGCCCTTCAACGCCTTTGCCCCAAGGTCAAAGTGACCATCCTCACCGCCTCGGACGACGAAGACCTGGTGCGCCAGTGCCTCCGTCTGAGCGCCCAGGGCTACATCCTCAAAGGCATCACCGGCGGCGACCTCCTTCGCGCCATCGAAAGCATCGCCCAGGGGCAGCGTTACATCACCCCCGAACTGGCCGCCCGCGTGCTCACCGAATCCATCTCGCGCCCTCCGCCTCACGAAAGCCTGACCGACCGCGAGCGCGAAATCCTCATCCTCCTGGCGCAAGGCAAGAGCAACAAGGAAATCGCCGCCCAACTCTTCCTCAGCGAGAAGACCGTCAAGCATCACATCGGCAGCATCTTTCGCAAACTGCAGGTGCGCAATCGGGTCGAAGCCGCCCTCTATGCTTATTGCCATCGCTTGATTGAAGATTTTCCTTTCGAAGATCTTCCCGACGCCTGACCCCAAAAAAGCGATCCCCTGTTCGTTCACGGCCCCTACACCACCCAACGCGGGACACCATCCCGCTTTTCCTTTTTCCCTCGCCGTTTTCCTTCCACAGGTCACTTTTCCCCCTCTCTCTCTGGGAGAGGGGCGGGGGCCTGCGCCGAGCACTGCCGAGGCGTGAGGGCGCGAAGCGGTACCTCGCCTTCACCTTCCCCATCCCCTCCTCTCCCCCTGGGAGAGGAGGGAAGCGCCCCATGGAGACGCGCAGACAAGCCCCCAGACGCCATCAGAAGGCCGGCCTGGGCCGCGAAGCCCCCAAACCGCCAAATTTGGAATTGCTGTCGGTAAGCCGAACCCTCCGCAGCGAAAACGCCGCAGCCCGGCGACGGAGGTCACGGGCTTGGGAAACCAGCCCCCCTTGAACCATCCTCACGGGGTGGGCCAGCACCCACACCCGCTCGAACTCCGCGGTGTAAAGGGCCGCTAAGGCAGAGCTATCGAGGATGAGCAAATTCTCGTCGTTGCGCTCTTCGGCGCTGCGGGTGAAATTGTACGATCCAGTGACCACCCAACGGCCATCGACGATGAACACCTTATGGTGCATATGGAGGGGGTTGCCGTCCAGGCGCACGGCCAAACCGGCCTCCCTCAGGCGGCGGTACTCGCTCCCCTGGCTGTAGGCCACCTGCTGGGCCTCGAACACTCCGCGCACCTCGATCCCCTGAGCGTGCAAAGCCACCAGCCTGGCCGCCAAAGCGTCGTCGGTGAAGTTGAAAGCTGGGAAAAGCACCTGCTTTTGCGCCTGGCCCACCAGGTCCAGCAAGCGCGCCAGGGGGTGATCGTCGGGCGAGAACCACGCCTCCACCGTCATCCCGTTCAGGCTCACCTGAGGATATGGCATATCCTCACCCACATCCGGGCCGAAATGATGTCCGGAGAACATCTCTTCAAATTCGGCGGTGTAATCCTCGGCCAGCCGGGTGGAACGCAGGCGCAGCAAATTGTTGTCGTTGCGATACGCCCCGTTGAGGGTGAAATTCATCGAGCCGGTCCACACTTCGTAGCCGTCGATGACCAGGAACTTATTGCATCAGCCCCTCGCGCTCATCCCCCACCACGGGAATCCCGGCAGCCAGCAAATCCTGAAACTCCGCCCGGTCCAGGTGATCCAATTCGGCCACCACACGCACGGGCACGCCCCGCCGGGCCACGGTCAGCAAAGCGTCCCGAATGCTCCACAAGTTCAAATCGTAGGCCGCCACATCCACCTGGCGTCCGGCGCTGGTGATGGCCCGCGCCAGCGCCGCGTCGGGGCCGCCGCGCAGGGTGGCCGCTTCGGGCGCCTCGGGGCGGGTGAAGAACACCGCCCAGGCCGCCCCCTCGCCTGAAGGCGAGGTCGCCGCCGGCGGCAGCGTGACCGCCAGCGGCGCGGTGGGATTGCCCGGCCCGCTCAACATCCGAAACAGGGCCACAAAACCCGCCAGCGCGATGGCGAGCAAAGCGGTCACCAGTCCCCCAAGAGAAACCCGGGAACGCCTCATGCGCCGATTATAGCATGGGGGTATAATGGGCCCGTGGATACGGCTCGACGCTTTCAACCGCCCCGCGCCGCGGGGACACTTTTCCAAAGCCTCATGGCCTTGCTGGCGTTGGCCGGGGGCTTCTGGCTGCTCAACCTGGCCGCCGTGACCCCGGTGGAGCCGAGCCTGGCCCTGGCTCTCCTCGGTGGGTTGCTCCTCGTCGGGCTGGCCGGGCTTTTCCTTTACGGCCTCTATGCTTTGCAGCGCAGCGAATACCTGGTCCACCGCGACGGCCTGCAATTGCGCTGGGGCTGGCGTGAGGTGCATCTGCCCATGCCCGAAGTGCTGAGCGCCTACCTCAACGAGGCTCTGGAGCACCCCGCTCCCTTGCCCTGGCTACGCTGGCCCGGCTGGTTGCTGGGCCGCCGGCGGGCCTCCTGGGGGAGCATTGAGTACCTGGCCGCCGACACTCACCGCCTGGTGTTGGTGGAAACGCCTCGGGGATGGTATGCCCTCTCGCCGGAGGACCCCGCCGCTTTTCTGGAGGCCTTGCGCCTGGCCGCCGAAGAGGGCAGCCTGAACCCTCTTCCCCCCTACACCCGCCATCCTCTGGATGTGTTCGGCGAACTGCGCACGGACCGCTGGGCCCAGGGATTGCTGCTGACCGCTTGGCTCAGCGGTGGGGCCTTGTTGATGACCGCCCTGCTTTCCACGGGCCGGATCCCGGGGAACGCCACCGTGACCTCCTGGTTGCTCCTCCCCGTGGTGAACTTCCTTTTCCTCGGCGCAGGCCTGGGGATGGGGTTCTTCGCCTACCGCAGTCTCCGCCGCCGGGCGTTGGCTTACCCGGTCTGGTTGAGCAACAGCCTGGCTTCGCTGAGCTTGTTCCTGTTCGCCCTGTTTTTCCTCTTCTTTTCCTGAGTTTTCCACAGACAACCCCCGGTTTTCCACAGGTCTATACGCCTTTTTCCACAACCTCTTTTGCTTATGTCCCTTTTTTGGTTGCTGGCTGCCTTTCTTTTGGCCGCTGCGGTGGCCGGTGGAGCCTACCGCTGGGGCGCCCTCACCGCCTCGGGCACCTGGGCCGCCGCCCTGGTGGGAGGCGCCATGTTGGGCTTCGGCGGCTGGCCCTGGGCCGCCCTTTTGCTGGGCTTTTTCCTGCCTTCCACTCTGCTGTCCTTTGTGGCGCAGGGGCGCAAGGCCGCCCTCAAAACCCGCTTTGCCAAAACCGCCGCCAGGGACGCCGCCCAGGTGCTGGCCAACGGCGGGGTCGCCGCCTTGTGCGCCCTGGGCCACGCATGGTTTCCCGCCCCGGGATGGTGGGTCGCCGCGGCCGGCGCTCTGGCCGCCGCCACGGCCGACACCTGGGGCACCGAAATCGGCGTGCTCAGCCCCAGCCCGCCCCGCGATGTGCGCCACTGGCGCCCTGTGCCGCCGGGAACTTCGGGGGCGGTGTCCGCTTTGGGCCTGGGGGCCTCGGCGCTGGGCAGCCTGTGGCTGGGGCTGCTGGCCCTCTGGGACGCCGACCTGCGGGCCGGGCTGGCCGTGGCGCTGGGTGGCTTTCTGGGCGCGCTTGCCGACTCCCTATTGGGCGCCACCTTGCAGGTGGTGTATTTTTGCCCTGCCTGCGGCAAGACCACCGAACACCACCCCCTGCACACCTGCGGCCAACCCACCCGTCCCATCCAGGGCTGGCGTGGGCTGGACAACGACAGCGTGAACCTCCTCGCCACCCTGGTGGGCGCCCTCACCGCCGCGCTCCTGGCCGGATGGCGCTGACCCCGTGCGATGCCCTGGGAAAACGAACGACGGGCCCGTTAGGGCCACCCGTCGTTGGCGTCTCAAAGCGGGGCTTCACCGCCGCCCCAACCTATGGCTGGCGTTGAAAGTTGATGAGCACCACATTTTCCTCGCATGAGTCATGGGTGTCGAAGTACACCGGATCCGAAAGCGGCAGGAAGTTGTTCAAATCCACCACCTGGATGTAGAGCGTGCCCGAAGAAGCGATGGGGTGATCGGCCAGCATCACCTCAAACCCCGCCGGGCCCACATTGGGCGCGGTGCCCGGGAGGGCCACCTGGGAAATCGCGGTGTCGGCCAGCGTGCCCTCCACCTTGATGGCCACCGGAGCCCCTGTAAGGGGCTGACCGTTCACATCCAACACCTGCCCGGCCACCCCTAAGTAGTTACACCCCTGATCCGGATGCCAGATCTGGCTGCTCAGATACGCCGGGACGCCCGGCTGAAGCCCGTACGGCGGCGTGGCCGTGGGCGTCGGGCTGGCCGTGGGCGTCGGGCTGGCCGAAGGCAACACCGTCGTCGGACTGGCAGAGGGCGTTGCCGTGGGCGGCGCCTCGGTAGGCGGCAAGGGCGTCGGGGAGGGAGGTGGGGTGTTGGTGGGCGGCGGCGTCAGCGTGGGGCTGGGGGTCCAGGTCGGGGGCAAGGTCGCAAAGGGCAAGGTCGGGGTTGCCGTAGGGAACCCCAAAGTGGGCGGCAAGGTCGGTGGCGGGAAGGGATTCAGGCCACTGTACGGATTGACGAAAATCGTCACGAAATAACCCAGCAAACACACCGTGGCCAACAGCGTCAGAAAGGTAAGCACATTCCACACCATCCCCGGATTGCGGGGACGGCCACCGCCCTCATCGAAATCTTCAAACAAGTCCATCTCGTCGGTGGTCATCGGTACGCTCTCCTCGCCTCAAGGCGCCGAGGTGGGGTACGGGGAAGGCCCCAGGCGGATCTCGCTTTGCGCACGGCGGGCCTGTAACCATTGGGCCAACGCCCGCTGTTGCAGCATCTGCCGGGCCGGGGTGCTCAAAGGGCGCGCTGACTGGCGCTCCAGGACGCGCAAAATGTGATACCCCAAAGGGGTGGCGATGACCGGGCTGATGGCGCCCACCTCCAACTGGAAGGCGGCTTTCTCCAGAGCCGGTTCGCTCAACACGCCCCGGGGAAACCAGCCCAAATCGCCCCGATTCTGCGGGTCGTACACGGCGGCCCACTGGTCAAAATCGGCGCCGTTTTGTAAAGCCTGCCAGACTTGCCGGGCCTCCTGTTCATTATATATCAAAATCTGCTGCGCGTGCACCTGCTCCGCCTGGGTGGGCACCTGGGCCGCGATGCGATCGCGCATCCAGGCGGCGGCCATCGCCCGACCCAGCCAGGCGCGATAACCGGCCTCGTCCAGCCCCAGGGAAGCCAGGTATGCCAAAAAAGCCTCTGTGGAAGGATAGGCCGCCTGGGCCTCGGTCAGGCCCTGCTGCACCGCGGCATCCAGGTCGAAGCCCTGCTCCACGGCCGCCTGGGCCAGCAACACTTGGTCGATCAAATCGTCCAGCGCGCGCTTCCATGCTTCCTCTGGTGCCAGATTCATGCCAAGTTGCGCCGCGGCGGCCTGTAAACGGGCCATTTCGGCCTGCACTTCCTCCACCGTGATGGCCTCACCGTTGACCTCGGCGGCCACGGGCACCGGTGTGGGTGAAGGGGGCCAGGGCGTCCAGGTGGCCGTCGGCGGGGGGGAGGCCGTGGGCAAAAGCTCCCCGACCTGACCTCTACACCCCCACAGCAAGATCCCGCTCAACGCCAAGAGGCCGATCCCCCGAACGATGTTCGCTTTGCTCCAGCCTCTCATCTTTGTGCTCCTTGAGGGTGGATTATAGCACGCCCATCGAACCGGCCCGCTCCCGCACCGTATCTCGTATAATGAGGGCGTGGAGGGATGTTTCGACCGCTGAACCGCCCGAGAGTGGTCAAAACGCGCCGCGACCCGACAAAATTTCCCAAGGAACGCACCCCACCACCGAGGAGACGCCATGCCGCCTTCCGTTTTGCAGAACGCCCCGAATCCGCCCGCCTGGCACACCTTGAGCGCCGAGGAGGTGCTGCGCCACCTCCACACGCCTCCCCGCGAGGGGTTGAGCACCGCCGAGGCCCGCCGCCGCCTGGCCCAGTACGGCCCCAACCAACTGGCCGAAGCGCCGCCGCCGACTTTCTGGCAGCACCTCTGGGCGCAGATCAGTGGGATCCCCGGGTACCGAGCTCGAATTCGCCCTATAGTGAGTCGTATTACA
>AMFO01000067.1_pt1 | contig 31548 bp, 29 predicted proteins | sample 552608 | NCBI WGS metagenome assembly AMFO01 (sample SAMN01893955, study PRJNA167987) | microbial mat metagenome | biome: hydrothermal vent | place: USA: Loihi, Hawai'I | collected 2003-05-01
GCGTCAGCGGGTGTTGGCGGGTGTCGGGGCTGGCTTAACTATGCGGCATCAGAGCAGATTGTACTGAGAGTGCACCATATGCGGTGTGAAATACCGCACAGATGCGTAAGGAGAAAATACCGCATCAGGCGCCATTCGCCATTCAGCTGCGCAACTGTTGGGAAGGGCGATCGGTGCGGGCCTCTTCGCTATTACGCCAGCTGGCGAAAGGGGGATGTGCTGCAAGGCGATTAAGTTGGGTAACGCCAGGGTTTTCCCAGTCACGACGTTGTAAAACGACGGCCAGTGAATTGTAATACGACTCACTATAGGGCGAATTCGAGCTCGGTACCCGGGGATCCCACCGCTGGGTTTTCCCACGGCCAATCTGGCGCTGCCTCCGCTGCGGTTGCGCCCGCGTGCCGGGGTGTACGGAGTACGCGTGCACCTGGAGGGAGAGGTGTATGCCGGGGTGGCGCACCTGGGGGCGCGCCCCACCTTTGCCGCCCCGGAACCGGTGCTGGAAGTGCACCTTCTGGATTTTTCCGGTGGGGAGCTGTACGGCCGGACGCTGGACGTGGAGATGCTGTTTCGCCTGCGCGACGTCCAGCGTTTTCCCGATACGGAGGCGTTGCGCCGGGCGATTCAGGCGGACATTGCCGCCGCCCGCGCCCGGTTTCAGGAGGAGCCTTTGCCGGGCAGCAGGAACCCCTCGGGAAGCGACATCACGGCTCCCTGATCGGACAGCACCCGAAGCGCACGGGACACCGCTTCCCGTGTGGCCCCCACGTAACTGGCCAGATCCTGGACTCGCAGGCGGCTCCGGGGGATCAGCACCCCCTCTTCGTGCGCTTCGCCGATCTCCTCGGCCAGTTCTTCCAGCGCGTGGGCCACACGACCGGCCACGTCCCAGAAGGCCAGGCTGGCCAGGTGGCGGTTGGTATTCTCCAGGCGTTCCATCAGGGTGTCCAGCAGTTCCAGCGCCACCTCCGGGTTTCTCCGCAACACGTGGAGGAAATCCCGCCGATCCAGCAGGAGCACCCGGGCGTCTTCCACGGCCGTCACGTTGGCCGAACGTCGCCGCCCTAGCAGGGCCCGTTCGCCGAAAATGCTGCCCTCGCCCAGATAGGAGAGCAGCACTTCTTTGCCCTCCGGAGAGTTTTTGGTGACCTTGAACCGGCCTTCCAGCACCACGAACAGGAACTCCCCGGCTTCTTCCTCCCGGATCACCGTGGTTCCCGCGGCGATCTCCCGCACCACGATGTACGGAAGAAGGAACTGGAGGCTTTCTTCCCGGAGTTTGGAGAACAGCGGAATTTGCTGGACGATCTCCAGCTTGGCCTCATCGGTCATCTTCCCTACCTCCTCGCAACACCTGAATGCGATGCCGCACCACCTGAACCATGGCCTCGCGGGCAGCGCTCAGAATGCGCCGGGGGTCAAACACCTCGGGGTGGTCCCGCAGGTACCGACGCACCGCCACCGTAAAGGCCAGACGCAGATCGGTGTCCGTGTTGACTTTGCGAATGCCCCGGCGGACGGCTTCCCGGAGCAGGGCATCGGGCACACCGCGGGGATCGCCGATCTCCATGCCAAGGGCGCGGGCTTCCTCTACCAGGGCTTCCGGCACGCCGGAAGCGCCGTGCAGCACCAGGGGGACCGGGACCCGGGCGTGGATCTCGGCCAGACGATCCAGATCCAGCCTCGGCGTGCCGCGGTATTTGTAGGCTCCGTGCGAGGTGCCCACCGCCACCGCCAGGGCGTCCACGCCGGTGGCCTTGACGAAGGCCCGGGCCTGTTCGGGATCGGTCAGCCGGGCCCGGTGTGCGTCCACGGATCGGTCGTCTTCTATGCCGGCGATTTCCCCCAGTTCACCCTCCACGCTGACACCCACGGCGTGGGCCACGCGCACAGCCTCCCGGGTGAGCGCCACGTTCTCCTCGTAGGGGAGATGGGAACCGTCCAGCATCACGGAACTCCACCCGTGCCGAAGGGCCAGCAGCACACTTTCCACGCTGGACCCGTGATCCAGGTGCAGCGCCACGGGAACCCGGGCACGCTCCGCCATGGTGCGCAGCAGTATCCCCAGTTCCTGCCAGCCCCCGTATCGCAGGGCTTTTTCGGAGGTGGCCAGGATCACGGGAGCGTCCAGGGCCTCGGCCGCCTGGAGGACGGCCTGGGCACTCTCCAGGTTGTACACGTTGAAGGCCCCCACGGCCTGGTTGCGGGCTTCGGCCTCCTGCAGCAGTTCACGCAGCGTGGTCAGCATAGGGCTCCTCGGGCAGCCACAGCGTGGCGTCGCCGTAACTCAGAAATCGGTACCCCCGATCCAGGGCCTCCCGATATGCTCGCCGGACCCGTTCCCATCCCGCAAAGGCCGCCACCATAGCCAGTGGGGTGGATCGGGGCTGATGGAAGTTGGTCCAGAACCCCTGAATCACGCGGAAACGATACCCTGGATAAATGAACAGGTCGGTGTCTCCCTCGGCCGGCCCCTCTCCCCAGGCCCAGCTCTCCAGCGCGCGCACCACGGTGGTGCCGGCCGCCACGATGCGGTATCCTCGATCCCGGGCTTCCCGCAGGGCCTTCCGGGTCTCCGGGGGAATGCGGTAGGGTTCGGGCAGCATCCGGTGTTCTTCAAAGCGTTCTCCTCGGATGGGAAGGAACGTGCCGGGGCCCACGTGCAGCACCAGTTCCACCCGACGAATGCCCCTGCGCTGCAAACGGTCCAACAACGCCGGGGTGAAGTGGAGCGAGGCCGTGGGCGCCGCGATGGACCCGGGCTCCCGGGCCACGGCAGGCTGGTACCACCGTTCGTCCACGCGGTCGGGTGTCCGCGGGATGTACGGCGGCAGAGGCATGCGCCCATAGCGTTCCAGCAATTCGCTCAGGGAAAGGTCCCGGGGAAGGGCGAGGTCCACCCACGAGCCCTCCCGGTGCACGCAGGCGAGCCGGTGGGGCCCCACCACCACGGTCTGCCCCGGTTTGAGTTTGCCCCGTTGCAGCAGAGCACGCAGGGTGTCCCGATTGTGCGCCACCACCACCAGGGTCACCCGACCGCCGGTGGTTTTGTGCACATCCAGGCGGGCTTTGATCACCCGGGTGCGGTTCACCACCAGCACATCCCCCGGCCGGAGCAACCCGGGCAGATCGCGCACGTGCCGGTGTTCCAGACGCAGGGGATCCCAGCGCACCAACAACAGCCGTGCCGTCTCACGGGGGTCGGCCGGACGATCGGCGATGCGTGCCCGCGGCAGGTCGTAGGTGAGGTCCTCCACCCGGAGCAGGGTTGCGGTGTCGTTCATGGCCTCCAAAAGATACAGCCTGCACGCGGGCCGGACAAGCTCTGTTTGTCCTGAATCACCTGCGGCACGTTGGTATGCCAGCTGTGTGGAGCACGCCAGCGTGTCATTCATCTGAGGCATGGCATGGTGGACCACCGGGGCATACCGTCTGTCCACGGGAGAAAGGAGGGATTTCCGCATACCGTTGGAAACAAGCATGGATGCCCCGGGGTTTTGTCAGTACATCGGACGTAGAGTATAATTGCGCCGTGCAAACCGTCTGGATGTTTCCCGGTCAGGGTGCGCAGAAGGTCGGCATGCTCCGCGCCTTCTATGAAGTTAGTGCGCGGGTGCGCCGCTGGGTGGATGCAGCCGACGCCATGGCCCCGTTTTCCCTGAAATCCCTGATGTTTGAGGGCCCCCAGGAGGCGCTGACCGACACCCGGGTGGCTCAGCCTGCGTTGTTTGTGGCGGGCTATGCTGTGGCGGACGTGCTGCGGGCGCAGGGCGAGCAACCGGACGCCGTGCTGGGGCACAGCCTGGGGGAACTGACGGCCTATGCCGTGGCCGGGGTCTGGACCTTTGAGGAGGCCTTTCAGGCGGTGCTGCGCCGTGGAGAATTGATGGGGCGTGCCGGGGATCGCTGGCCGGGCACCATGGCCGCCGTGATTGGCCTGGACCGGGACAAACTGCAAGCCCTGCTGCAGGAAGAGCCCCGGGTGGTCATCGCCAACGAAAACACCCCGTCCCAGCTGGTGATCTCGGGGGACCGGGAGGCCCTGGAGCGGCTGTTGCCCCGGATCAAGGAAGCCGGGGCCCGCCGCGTGGTGCCGCTTCAGGTGTCGGCGGCGTTTCATTCTCCGCTGATGGAGGAGGCTGCCCGGGAATACGCGGCCTTTCTGGATCAACTCCCCTTCCGGACACCGGTCTGCCCCATCATCGTCAATCCCACGGGCGAGATGCTGCAGGATCCGGAGGCCCTCCGGGCTTCCCTGCGCGTGCAGTTGCGAAGCCCGGTCCGTTTCATCACCATGCTTGCCACCGCCTACCAGCAGGGTGCCCGACGGTTTCTGGAACTGGGTGTGGGACGGGTTCTGTGCGGTCTGGTAGGCAAAACCCTTCGGGAGGTGTCGTGCCGGAGCATCCAGACTCCCGAAGACCTACAGGAGGACCGCACATGAGCACCATGAAGGCCGTGGTCAAAGCGGCGCCCGGCCCCGGGGTGGAACTCCGGGAGGTGCCCGTTCCCGAACCGGGCCCCGGCGAGATTCGCGTTCGCGTGGAACGGGCGTCCATCTGCGGGACCGACGTGCACATTTACCGCTGGGATCCCTGGTCGGCCGAACACATCCGAACCCCCCTGATTTTGGGGCACGAGTCGGCGGGCGTGGTGGAGGCGGTGGGCCCCGGGGTGCGGCGGGTGAAGGAAGGCGACCGCGTGGCGGTGGAGACCCACATCTATTGCGGCACGTGTACGCTCTGCCGGCTGGGCGACTTTCACCTCTGCGTGAACCTGCAGACCATCGGGATCGACCGGGACGGTGCCTATGCGGACTATCTCGTGATCCCCGAAGTCAACGCCTGGAAACTGCCCGACGACATCCCCTTCCGGGTGGCCACGCTCATGGAGCCCTTCGGCAACGCGGTGTATACCGTCTCCGAGGCCCACGTGGAAGGCAAAACCGTGCTGATCACCGGAGCGGGGCCCATCGGGTTGATGGGCATTCAGGTGGCCCGCGCCTTCGTTGCGGCCCGGGTCTGGGTGGCCGAACCCAGCGCCGTGCGCCGGGAGCTGGCCCGGAACCTGGGGGCCGATGCGGTGCTGGACCCCACGGAGGTGTCCGTGCCCGCCTGGGTGCGGGATCACACCGACGGCGTGGGGGTGGACGTATGGCTGGAATTTTCCGGTGCCCCGGCGGCGTTTCGGGACGGATTTGCCGCGTTGCGCAACGGCGGGCACGTCTCGCTGCTGGGCCTGCCCGGGAAACCCTTTGATCTGGACTGGGCCGAGATCATTTTGAAAGGGGCGAAGATGGTGGGCATTCACGGCCGGCGGATTTTCGCCACGTGGGTGGAGGCCGAACACCTGATCCGCAGCGGTAAGGTGGACCTGGGTGCGCTCATCACCCACGAGCTTCCGCTGGAACGCATTGAAGAGGGATTCGCGGCCATTGAACGACAGGAAGCGGTGAAGGTTGTGCTGCGTCCATGACGTTTTCTCCCGTGGATTTCGGTATCCTGGCCCTTCTGGGTATCCTGGCGATTCGTGGCGGTGCCCGCGGGGCTGTCAAGGAGTTCTTTATGATGGTGGGGGTGGTGGCGGCCGTGGGCAGTGCCGGCGCCATGGCGCCCCGTTTTGAGCGCTTCTTTGCCTTTTTCCTGGGAGATTCCAGCCTGGTCCCCCTGCTGGCCTATGTGGGCGGGTTTCTGGCCGTCTACGTGCTGTTTGTGGTGGTGGGCAAGGTGTTTTCCTATGTCCTGGACTGGAGCGGATTGGGGCTGTTGAACCGTGTGTTCGGCGTGGTGCTGGGGCTGGCGGAAGGGGTGTTGTTCAGCGGAGGTCTGTTGCTGATGATCAAACAGGTGCCGCCGCTGGCCTACTGGGTTCGGGCTTCGGTGCTGGCCCCCTATGTGATGGAGACGGTGCGGTGGGCATTTCTGGCCGGACGGCAGTTTTTGCCCTCCGCGGTGATCTGAACCCCGGGAGGTACCCATGATCGGCGTGATGGTCTGGCTGGTGCTGGGGATTCCGGCCCCGGCGAAGCTGGGGGGCCCGGAACCGGTGATTCCCTGGGAGTTGTCCCAGCAGGAGGAGCAAAAGGCACCGCATGGGTTTGACGTTTTGTCCTATGATCTGACGTTGCGGGTGGACGTGGCCGGTGGTCTGCAGATTCAGGGGCACAACGTGATCACCTATGCGCGGCAGGGCATCAACACCGAGTTTTACTTCATGCTCAATCCCACGCTGACTCTGGACAGCGTGGTGGTGAACGGGGTGAACTGGCCGTACACGCGGCATCTGGACACGATCCGGTTTGTGGTGAGCGTGGGGGATCCGGTGGTGGCCGAGGTGTACTACCACGGGACCCCGCCTGCACCGAGCTGGTTTGGGGGGGGCATGTACTACGATTCGGTGCGCCAGCTGGTGTTCACGGACAACGAGCCCTACGGGTTGCGGAAGTGGTTTGCGGGGTACGATGCTCCGGACGACAAGGCGACGCTGACCCTGCACATTGATGTGCCGGCGGGCTGGGTGGTGGGCGCGAACGGGGTGCAGGTGGGGAAGGACACGGTGGGGAACCGGTGGGTGTACCACTGGCAGGAGCAGTATCCCATTGCGTCCTATTTGATTCATTTCGCGGCGTCGCCCAATTTTGCGTTGATCCGGGACACGGTGCAGATTGACACGTTTTTGTTGCCCATTGAGCAGTATTTTCTTCGTTCGGAGTCCACGAAGGTGGCGGGGGAGTTTGCGGATTTGCCGGACATGCTGCAGTATTTCTCGCAGGTGTACGGGCTGTACCCCTTCATTCAGGAGAAGTACGGCCACACGGGGGTGACCTCGGGCTGGGCCATGGAGAACCAGACGCTGACGGCGTATTTGGATACACTGAACGGGAATACTGGGCGCGATTGGATCATTGCCCATGAGCTGGCGCATCAGTGGTGGGGGGACTGGGTGACGCTGGACAACTTCACCCACATCTGGCTCAACGAGGGGTTCGCCACCTACGGGGAAGCCCTGTACATCGGGCACCGGGACAGCGTGAGCAACCCCTCGGCCTATGCGGACTACGTGTTGAGTGAAATGAACTGGTATTTCACATACGGTCCTTGCCAGAACCAGTGGGGGTATCCCATCGTGCCGCCGTACAGTTTGTTTGGCTGCAATTCGTACACGAAGGGTGGGCTGGTGCTGCACATGTTGCGGGGAGTGCTGGGGGACTCGTTGTTTTTTGAAGGGTTGCGGCAGTACGGGCAGCAGTATGGGTACGGGAACGCGGTGACGCAGGATTTTCAGAACGTGATGGAGGCGGTGACGGGGCAGGATCTGACGTGGTTTTTCCAGGAGTGGGTGTATGCGCCGGGCTTTCCGTATTATCTGTATGCGTGGGACTGGCGGGCGGGGACGTTGAGGGTGTGGATCCGGCAGGTGCAGCGGGATTCGGTGGATGCGGGGGTGCCGTATTTTGAGATGCCGATCCGTTTGCGGTTGCATCGCGCGTTGCAGGGGGACACGGTGGTGGTGGTGAGGAATCACGCGGTGGAAGTGGAGACGTTGTGGGTGATGGTGCAGGATTCGGTGACGGGGGTATTGCTGGACGATGGGAACTGGATTCTGGAGAAGCACATGCAGGTGCCGACGGGCGTGTCGGAGGGCGTGGTGCGAGGTGTGCCGAGGATCCGCGGGATGAGGTTTGTGCGGGGCGGGATGCTGGAGGTGGAGTGGGAGGGGCCGGCGATGCGTGTGCCGGTGCGCGTGGTGGATATGCTGGGTCGAGAGCGTTGGCATCGTGAGGTGATGTTGCGGCGGGGTCGGCAGCGAGTTCGTGTGGGCGGGTTGCCGGCGGGGGTGTACCGGGTGCAGGTGGGGCCCGCGGAGAAGACCCTGCTGCGGTTCTGACGGGAAGGGCTTCGGTTGACAGATTGACGCGCAACGGCTATACTAAACACGTCAAACCGTCCGTGGTTGGATGGGGCGTGAAAGCAACAGGAGGTTTTGTCCGATGAGAGTCCCGCGGAAATTGTGGGTCGCACTCCTTTTTGCGGGGGTGGTTGGCCTGATGGGCACGGGATGCGGGCCGAAGGGCGCATCCAAGGAAACGCTGCAGGCACTGGACGAGGCGAAAGCTGCCTACGAGAAAGCGGTGGCCGAACGGGATCAGCTGAAAGCGGAACTGGCGGAACTTCAGGGCATGAAGGATCTCAAGGGGCAGTGCGAATCGCTCAAGGCGGAACGGGATTCTCTGAAGTCCTATCTGGCCGACCTTGAGGCCGGATACTGAGGAGGGCGACGATGAAACGCATGCTCTGGACGCTGATGCTCGGTGGGTTGATGATCACGCCCGGTCTGCTTCGGGCGGAGGATGCCCAGAAGAAGCTGACGGAAGAAGAAGCCCAGGCCATGATTCAGGACTATCAGGCCAAGACCCAGCAGATCCAGGCCGAACTTCAGGACCTCCGTGCGCAGGTGGAAAAACTGCGCAGCGAGGTGAACGAATACAAGTCCTGCGTGGAAAGCACCAAGAAAGAAATTGACGATCTCAAAGCGGAAATTGCCAAGTATCCCTCCGAATACACTGTGCAGCCCGGCGATTATCTCCGCAAGATCGCCGGCATGCGGTACATCTACAACAACCCCAAAGCCTGGCCCCGGATCTACCGGGCCAACCGGGACAAGATCAAGGATCCCAACCTGATTTATCCCGGCTGGGTGCTGGCTATTCCGCACGGAAAAGTCACCGAATTTGACGTGATCCCCGGGGATTATCTCTGGAAAATTGCCGGATTTTCCTGGATCTACGGGGATCCCTACAAATGGACCAAGATTTACGAGGCCAACCGGGACAAGATCAAGGATCCCGATCTGATCTATCCGGGGTGGAAACTCAGGATTCCCAGGGACTGAGTGGTCCTGGACATGCCATGCACAGGGGAGCGGGCATCCCGCGGGATGCCCTCCCCTGTTTCTGTTTCCACCCCTGGGGGCAAACAGGGAGGTTCTATGCAGCGTAAATTGTTGTTGGACGACGTGCCGGTCAAAGAATTCCTGGGTGCGCGCGACGTGAACCTTCGCCGCATTCAGGAGGATTTTCAGGACGTCAAGCTGGTGGTGCGAGGCGATGAACTGGTGGTGAAGGGCCCGGAAGAGCAGGTGGCGCTGGTGGAAGAGGTGGTGCGGGTGCTCAAGGGCATGCTTCAGCGTCAGGGCCGGCTGGAAGAACTGGACGTGCTCCGGGTGATCCAGCGGGTACGGCACCGACACACCGCATCGGCCGGGCGGGACGTGGTGATTCTGACCCCAAAGCGGCGCATCCAGCCGCTCACACCACGCCAGGCGGCCTATCTGCAGGCCATTGAGCAGCACGACGTGGTGCTTTCCGTGGGCCCGGCCGGGACGGGGAAGACCTTTCTGGCGGTGGCCATGGCGTTGAAGTACCTCTGGGAGGAGCGGGTGGAACGGATTCTCCTGACCCGCCCCGCGGTTGAGGCCGGAGAGTCGTTGGGTTTTCTGCCGGGAGATTTTCAGGAGAAAATCAACCCCTACCTCACGCCGCTGTACGACGCCCTTCAGGCCATGATTCCCTATGAGAAGGTGCAGCGGCTGATGCACAAACGGATCATCGAAGTGGCACCCCTGGCCTATATGCGTGGCCGTACGCTGGGCGATGCCTTTATCATTCTGGATGAGGCCCAGAACACCAAATCCGTGCAGATGAAAATGTTTCTGACTCGGCTGGGTCCGCGCTCCAAGGTGGTGATCACCGGCGACGTGACCCAGATCGACCTGCCGCCCCATGAACGCTCCGGACTGGTGGAAGCCATTTCGGTGCTGCGTGGGGTGCCGGGGATTGCGGTGGTGGAACTGACCCAGGATGACGTGATCCGCCACCCCCTGGTCCGCAACATCATCCAGGCCTATGAGCGATCCTCCCAGACGTCTTCCGAACGTTCGTGAGTGGCTCCGACGTTCCCTGCTGACCCCGCGAGCGCTGGGTTTCTGGGGGGTCTGGATTCTGCTCCAGCTCACCTGGGCCTGGCACGTCTCCCTTCCGCTGCCCGATCAGGTGGGGGTTATGACGGGGATGACGCTGGCCTTCTGGGGACTCTTCCAGGCCTACGCCCGGCGCCGGGCCCGGGAAACCCGGGTACAACTGGGCTTTGCCCTGCTGATCCTGTGGAGTTTCGGCGGCGAGCTGGCGCTGGTGTATCTCTTTCCTGACCGAACCTATGCCCCCCTCACCCTGCTTCCCCTCATGACGCTGTTTCTGGTGTTCTGGGTGGGGCGCCGTGCGGCGCTGCTGGAGTCCGTGCTGGCTGCTCTCTGGAGCGGGTTTCTCTGGCCGGATCCGGCCGGGGCCATCTGGTATCGGGTGCTGCTCTCCCTGGCGGTCATCCAGTTTCTGTATCCCCTGTCCAGCCGGTGGCACTTTTATCGCCTGATCGGGGCCTTCACCGGCGTGACCCTGTTCGCCATTCTGACCACCAGCGCCCGGCACACGGTGCTGCTCCCCACCCTGCCGGCCTTTCTCAACCCCGTGGGGTGGACGTTGCTGGAAGACGCCGTGGTGTTCGGCAGTTTGTTTCTTTTGTTGCCCGTCTATGAGCGGCTGTTTCAGATCACCACGGATCTCACCCTGCTGGATCTGCTGACCCTGGAGCATCCGCTGATCCAGGAACTGGGCCGCAAGGCACCGGGGACCTTTTCCCACAGCCTGGCGGTGGCCAACCTGGCCGAAGCCGCCGCCCGGCGCATTGGGGCCAATCCGCTGCTGGTGCGGGTGGGTGGCCTGTTCCACGACGTGGGCAAGGTGTTCCGCCCGGAATATTTCATCGAAAACCAGATGGGCCGGGAAAACCCCCACGATCAGTTGGCCCCACGGGTGAGCGTGTTGATCCTGATTGCCCATGTGAAGGACGGCGTACGTCTGGCCCGGCAGCACCGACTTCCCGAACCTATCGTGCGCATCATCCAGACCCATCACGGCACCACGCTGATGCGCCCCTTTTACCAGAAAGCCCGGGAAGCGGATCCGCACGTGTCCGAGCAGCCTTTCCGCTATCCTGGACCCAAACCGGTGAGCAAGGAAGAGGTGATCGTGATGTTGGCCGATTCCGTGGATGCCGCCTGCCGCAGCATCCAGGATCCCACCCCGCGCCGGCTGGAGGACATGATGCGTTCGGTGATTCGGGGCAAACTGGAGGATGGACAACTGGACGAATCGCACATCACCCTGGGGGATCTCAAGGCCATTCAGGAGGCCTTCTATCCCGTGTTGCTGGGGCTGTATCATCCGCGCATTCCCTATCCCGGGCAGGAGGACGAGCGTGGACAGGATCGAGGTGTACAATCGATCCGGATATCCACTCGCGCCCAGATTTTTGAGTAAACTCCGGACGTTTCTCCTGGAGGCGGCCTGGGATCTCCCGGCTTCCCCCGTGAAACGCATCCGGGTGGTGCTGATGCACGATGCCCTGGGGCGCCGGTTGAACCGCCGGTATCTGGGCCGCACCTATGCCCCGGACGTGTTGAGTTTTCCCCTGGACGACGAGGGGGAGGTCTATGTGAACCTGGACAAACTTCGGCGGATGATGGGCGCCTACGGTCTGGCGGATCTGGTGGCTTATTATGCCCTACACGGGGTGCTGCATCTTCTGGGGTACACCCACCACGGCACCCGGGATACCGCCCGGATGATGGGGCTGCAAGAACGCCTCTTTGATCAATGGATCTCCCRCTATCGCTGATCCTCTTCCTGGGGCTGCTGCTRCTCTCGGCCCTCTTTTCCGGCGGCGAGGTGGCTCTGTTGATGCCGCCGCCCGAGTGGCTCTCGCGGAAGATGGGGCGGTGGATCCTGCCGCTGGTGCAGGTCCCGGAAGCGGTGATCCTGCCGGTTCTGGTGGGCAATACCCTGGTGAATGCCTATCTGGCGGCGCTTTTTGACAGCATGACCCGGGGCTGGTGGCCGCCGAGCCTGCACGAGTTGCTGGCCGCGCTGCTGGTCTCCGTGCTGGTGTTCCTGGTGTCCGAGCTGCCGCCCAAACTGCTGGCCTACCGTTCACCGGTGCTTCTGGCACGCCCTGCGGCCATCCTGATCTATCCGGTGGGATGGGTGCTCAGCCGAATCCTTCGTGGGGCCGGTCGTGGGGATATGGGCGATTTGCGGGAAGATCCCCGGCAGGTGCTCGCCACCCTGCGCAGCTGGGTGGAGGAACTGCAGGACGTGGGGGAACGGGAACAGGCCGATCTGCTGGAAGCATCCCTGAATTTTCTGGAAGGGGTAGTGGGCGACGTGATGACCCCCCGCCCCCGCATCGCGGCCATCCCGAAGGGGGCCGATCGGGAGGCCATCCTGGATCTCTATCGCCAGACCCGCCATCATTCCTATCCCGTGTATGATCAGGACCTCAATCACATTGTAGGCATCTTCAGCATCAAGCGGTTTCTGTGCGAGGAATCGCCCATCCTCCCTCCCCAGTTTGTAGTGGACACAGCACCCTTGGTGGAGGTGTTCGACCGGTTTCGCAAGACCCGCCATCCCATGATGATTGTGGTGGACGAATACGGCAACACGCGCGGCATCGTGACCCTGCGGGACGTAATCCGGCATTTTGTGCGCCAGACTCGCGAAGAAGATCAGCGCGATCGGGGGCCGCGGGTCAAGATTCTGGACGCGCACAGCGTGCTGGTGCGGGCCGACATCTCCCTGGATGAGGTGGAGGGATTGCTAGGCGTGTCCTTTCCTCCCCTGCCCTACGAAACCCTGAACGGCTTTCTGATCAAAGAGTTTCGGCGCATTCCCGGAGAGGGCGACGTGCTGGACTGGAACGGGTTGCGGTTTGAGGTGTTGCAGGCAGAGCCCACCCGGGCCCGATGGGTGAAGATCACCCGCCGCCGAACCGGGGAGGCACGGGCATGATGTGGGAATGGGGTCTGCTGATGCTGCTGGGGTTGCTGGGGTCCATGTGGTTCTCGGCCACCGAAATGGTGTTCATCACGCTGGATCCCTCACGGTTGAACCGGCTGGTGCCCGATCGGATGGCCCACTGGTTCAGGAGCCGTCCGGAGGAGGTCTTTTCCTCCATTCTGTTCGGCAACAATCTGGCCAATGCTCTGGTGGCCATTGCCATGACGGCAGCGCTGCTGGAGCAGGGCCAAGGTACCGCCCGCGCGGTGCTCTTCTCGGGCGCAGGATCTACCGTGTTCATCGTGGTGTTCGGCGAAATCCTGCCCAAGATGCTGGCCCGCCGCCATGCCGCGGCGCTGGCCACCTGGTTGTTCCCCATGCTGTACGCCTTCGGTAGAGCCGTGGGGCCGGCCATTTTCCCGCTGGCCCGATGGATGGAACGACGGGTGGGCGGTGCGCGGAAGGAGTTGCTGTCGCTGCGGTTTTTCTGGAATCTAATTCGGTTGCGCCGGACCGAATTAGAGCGCCAGCTGGCGGCCAGCCGTGTGCTGGAGGAAACCTGGCAGTTTCTGGAACAGCCCGTGGCGGCCTACACCATTCCCGTGTTCCGGATGGTCCGGGTGGAGGCCAACCGGGATCGGGCCTCCCTGCAGGCCCTGTTGTGCCGGATTCCCTGGCAGCGACTCTTTGTGTACGAAGAGCGTCCCGACCAGATCTTGGGGGTGATTCACGCCAAAGATCTCCTGGACGAAAACGGGGCCTGGACGCAGCACATTCGCCCTGTGGCCCAGGTGTACGAGGACTGGCCCGTGTCCCGGGTGCTGCAGATCTTCCGCACCTCCCCCACCTCCATTGCCCTGGTGTACGATGAATTCGGCCACCTGAAAGGGTTTGTCAGCGACGAGATCCTCTTCGAAAACCTGCTGTCGGACCTCTATCCGCTGGAGGCCTGGCGGGACGGAGAGGTGGTGTCCACCTTTGTGCTGTTGAAAAGCCTCAAACTCCGGGGGTTGCCCATCGAAGGGGAGGACACGGAGACCCTGTCACACTGGATCCTGCGGCACCTGGGGGAGGTTCCTGCACGCCGTTCCTTCCGGATCGGATCGCTGCGCTTTGAAGTGGTGGATCGCACCCCCACCCGCATCGAGAGGGTACGCATCTGGGCGAAAGGCATTGTCCCTCCGGCTTAACCATTTTGGTGCACATTCCTTGTATCCTGCACCCTTTTGATAGATTAAAATTTCCGGGTTGATCGGTTTTCCAATACAGGGTAAAATTTCAATAAACGGGGTTACGTAAAGTTCCTAGCGATAGACTCGAGTTATTACTGGCTGATTAGTAAGTATCAAAAAGGCGATGAATGTGTGTGGCAAGATCTTTGTATGCTAGGGAAACCAACCCCGTTTGGAACAAGGAGGACCTGCATGAAACGAGTCATCGGGTTGCTGGGACTGGTGGTCCCGCTGATGGCCGGGTACTACCAGACGCCCACCTACCGCGTCCGCCAGTGGTTGAGCGGTGGACAGTCCCTATCGGACACCATCACCCTGGCCAATCGTTCGCTTCTGATTCAGAATGTATCCTGGATCCCTGCGGCCACCGTGCACTGGATCAACACGCGACAGAATTGCTCCTTTGACGTGAGCGTCACCCATAATGCCGCCACCTTTACCTACAACGACGGTGCCAACAACAACCCCGGTATCACCAATGCCTGGATTGGCCAGCGCGCCGGCGGGAACTGGATCACCACGGTGACCAACGTGAGCGGTGCCACATGCTGGGATGAGTGGCGCGACTGGAACATGGAAATTGCCTTTGTCCCCACGGCGCAAATTGTCTCCCCGGTGTCCGGAGGCTACATGCGCGGCACCTTTCCGATCCGGATCAACACCACGGGAACGCAGCAACTCACGGCGTTCCTGATGGATGCCAACGGCGGCATCTGGACGGTGTTGAACTGGACGCAGAACCCGCTGGATGCCCAGGGAACCATTGACTGGAACTACACCAACACCTACGACACCCGGTTGCTTCCCGACGGTCCGTACACCCTCTACGCCATTGCCCTGGACAACGAAAGTCTGGCCGACACGGATACCGTCCATCTGATCATCGACAACACGGCCCCCACGGTGGGTCCCTATGCGCCGCTGGACGGTGCCACGCTGACGGGAACCGTCACCTTCTCCGTCAATGCGTACGATGCCATTGGCCTGAAGTCTGTGACCCTCTCCGTGGACGGGGATGCGCCCGTGGCGATGACCTTCAACGCCGCCACGGGACGCTACGAAGCCACGCTGAACACGGCCAATTATTCCGACGGGCTGCACACTGTAACTTATACCGCGGAGGATTCGGCAGGCAACGCCACCACCGCCACGCTCCAGCTTACCTTTGATCAGACCCCGCCTACGGCCTCCGTGCTGTCGCCTCAGGCAGGGGATTATCTTTCCGGTACGGCCACCGTGGTGGTGCAGGCGCAGGACAACCTAGGGCTTTCCGGTGTCCAGCTGACGTTTGGCGGTAGTTTGGCATCCCTGGGCACGGTGACCGCGCTCTATGATGCGGGAACGGGAACCTACACCTATGCCCTGAATACCACCCTGTTCGCCGACGGTCCGGCCACCGTTCAGGCCACCGTGACGGATCAGGCCGGTCTTTCTTCCACGTCCTCCGTGGTGTCGTTCTGGGTGGACAACCATGCACCGGCTCTTCAGGTGCTGTCTCCTCAGGAGGGTACGGTGCATGCGGGATCGCTAACCGTGACCATCCTGGCCTCGGATGCCAACGGGATTTCAGCGGCAGTACCGCCTGCGCTCCAGGTGGACGGTGGACCCGCCTTGCCCTTCCAGTGGATCAATGGAGATACCTTTGCCGTCACGTTCTTCACGGCCGATTATGCGGACGGGATGCACACTCTTCAGGTGACCGTGCAGGACAGTGCCGGCCAGCAGACCCAGGCCACGCGCTCGGTGCGGTTTGACAACACCCAGCCTGCGGTGGCGGTGCTGGCTCCCACCGACAACGTGTATGTGAGCGACACCCTGTGGGTGCGCGTCCAGGCGTCCGATGCGTCGGGTGTGGACCGCGTGGACCTGACCTTCGGAGGTGTGCTTGGAGCGCTCGGTACCCGGCAGGCCACCCTGGATCCCGCTTCGGGGGTGTACGTGTTCCCCGTGGACACCCGGGCGTTCGCCGATGGCGCGGCCAGTGTCCAGGCCACGGCTTACGATCCTGCCGGCCTGAGCACGCAGACGGCCGTGGTCAACTTCTTTGTGGACAATGCGGTGCCGAATGTGCAGGTGCTGACCCCCGCCGACAGTGCCGTGGTTTCCGGCGATGTCACGCTTCAGGTCCTTGCCTTTGACGATGCCGGCATTGCCTCCGTGGACGTCTCCCTGGACGGGGGACCGTTCCAGAGCATGGCACAGGTGGGCGCCAGCGATACCTTCACCACCGTGATCACCACCACGTCCTATACGGAAGGGCCACACACGATCGCGGTGCGGGCTCGCTCCACCACCGGTGCCGAGCAGGTGGTCCAGCAAACGCTGGTGTTTGACAATACTGCGCCCACAGTGGCGCTGGTGGAGCCTCAGCAAGACGCCCAGGTGCGTGGCGTGCTGCGCGTTCAGGGGACAGCCGCGGACAACCTGGGATTGCGAAGCGTGAAGTTCGTCTTCGGCGGGGTCTTGGCTGGCTTGGGCACGGTGGACGCGGCGTACAATGCCGTGACCGATCGATATGAACTTCTGGTGGACACCCGGAACTTTGCGGACGGGGTTGCCCAAGTGGTGATCCAGGCCGAAGATGGCGCCGGTGCCGTGTCCGTGGATTCCGTGACCTTTACCGTGGACAACACGGCGCCCACAGCTCGCTTTGAAATCCAGGGTATCACGGGCGACACCGTGGTCCCCAACACGCCGTACACCGTGCGTATCGTCACGTCCGAACCTCTGGCGCAGCCGCCCTATCTGGCCTTTCTGCCGGAAGGCTTTGACACCGTGCTGCTTGCGGCCCAGCAGATCTCGGACACCGAATACACCGCCACGCTGCAGATGGACGGCAACACAGGCGACGTGCGGGTCCGTTTCCTGTTCCGGGGGCAGGATGCCGCCGGAAATGTGGGACAGGCCATCACAGCCGGGGAATGGTTCTTCCTCAACGTGCAGGCACCGGTGCTTGCGCATCAACCGGTGGACCAGGCCGTGGCTGCGCAGGATCTGACCATCACGGTGACGGCCGGGGGCAGCCGGAACGTGCAGGCGAAACTCTATTACAAAGGCCACTTTGAGGAAAACTACCGGGTGATGTCCTTCACCGGGGACAATCCCCTCATCGTCACCATTCCGGGCAGCGAGGTGGGACTGCAGGGCCTGGACTACTACATCGAAGTGACCAACGAAGAAGGCACCGTGACCCGCTTTGCCTCACCCGATCAACCCCACTACGTGAAAGTGGTGGCCTTTGTGGGGAACGGGGAAACCTACGACGACGGGGTCTTCCGGTTGAGCGTGCCGGCCGGTGCGCTGCCGCAGGGAGAAAAGATCGGTCTGTCCATGCCCATGACCCGTCCCGAGGTCCCGGTGGACCTTCCCTTTACGGGATACTTCCTGCAGCTGATCGGACCGGTGACCCTTCAGCAGCCGGTGGCGTTGCACCTGAAGTACAAGGCCGCGGATGTGGCGGGGATGAACGAAGACATGCTGAAAGCGGTGCGCACGTCTGACTTTGCCGTGGTGGGAGAGGCACACCCCGATGCACGCCGCCACGAACTGACCGTCCAGCTTACCGGGAGCCTGGCCGATACCACCGATCTGGCCTTTGTGGAAAAGTACGTGGCCTTAGATTCGCTCGCGCTTCTGCCCAAAGCCAACGTGTTCATGGCCCCCAGTCCGATTCGGGATGTGCAGCGTGCAACCTTGACCTTCTATCTGAATCCGCAGGCCGGACAGCCGCTGCCCGATCAGGTAACGGTGGAAATCTATGACATTTCCGGCGATCCCGTGGCCCGCTGGGTAGTGACCCCCACGCCGGGACTGAACCGGGTGACCTGGGATGTCACCCGAGTGCCTCGGGGACTGTACATCTTCCGGGTAAAGGCGGGGGCCGAAGAGGTGGTCAAACGGGTCGCCGTGATCAAGTAAAGGAGGACGGTCATGAAAAATATGGCAATGCTTTTCGGGTTGGTGTCGGTGCTTTCGGCCTTCCCCTCCGCCGCGTACCTCAAACTGGAGCCCTCCGTACGGTTCGCGGGGATGGGAGAGATCGGTGTGGCCCTGGGCCAGCGCGCGGCCGATGTGTGGGCCAATCCGGCCAGCGTCGCGCGCATCCATCGGTTTGACTTTTCGGCCAACTACATGGAATGGGTGGACGGCATTCAGTATTCGGTGGCGTCCGTGGCATTTCGTCCCTACAATCCCAAAAAGCAGGAAAATCAGGAGAAACGTACCCTCTCCACCCTCAGCTTCGGCCTGTCGCTGATGACCCTCAACGCAGGAGGCATGGAATATCGCAATGTCGATGGAGAGTTGCTGGGGACCTTTGGTGCCGGGGCCCAGGTGGTGAACCTCTCCTTCGGGAGAATCCTCTACAAAGGCATCTATGGAGGGGTCAACGCCAAATGGATTCGCGACGTGATCGACAGGAATGTGGCCCAGGGCTACGCCTTTGACGTGGGGTTCCTGTATGCGCCCGATCCTGCCTATGCCTTCAGCCTGGTGCTGCGGAATCTGGGGCCGGGGCTGAGTTCTGGGTCTCAGGCGGTCTACACCCAGACCACCTTTGCCCTGCCCTCCGATGTGCGTCTCTCCGGGAGTTACATCTATCGGGATCCGTCCTTCGGGTATTTCGCCATGAACGCGGACGTGGGCTGGATGGGGCTCACCTCCACGGATGCGTCCGATCAGTATGCCTTTGCGGGCGTGAGCGCTGAGCTGAACATTCTGGATTACCTCGTCCTTCGTGGAGGCTATAAGAGACCCTTCAGCATGCACGTGCAAAGCGACACCGGTCTAACGGCAGTTGTCCAAACGCCTGCCGTGTATGGGGTTGGGGCCACCGTCCTGTACGGTCCGCTGGAGGTGGATTACGCCTACTATGTGCGGAACGAATGGATGAACAGCCACCGATTTGGGTTCGGTGTGCGGTTCTGACGCAGCAGGATGATGAGGTGCGCGGGGCGGGATGTCCTTCGGACACCCGCCCCGCGCGGGTTGAACCCCTAAAAACACAAGCCGGGGGCATCCGCCCCCGGCGACCATCCCACACCTCCCGACCTCCTGATGTAAATTATACGGTGTCGGGTGGCCGGTGGGGTGTGTTCTGGATCACAACCGGAGGGTCGGATCTGGACAGTCCACGGTGTACCGTGTATCCTGCCGGTTGATGTCAATGGATTTCCCCTGGCTGGTGGACGGTTCCGGTCGGCCCCCATGGATGGTATTTCTTCCCGGTCTGCTGGGGGACGAACATAGTTTTCGGCGGGTGACCGCACTGCTGGCAGAACACGGCATGACCTCCATCCGCACCGCCTATCCCTGGCGGCCTTTTACGCTGCATGCTTATGCCCACGATCTGCTGGCCCGCCTGCCCCACGACCCGGTGGTGGTGGTGGGCACGTCCATGGGGGGCTACCTGGCCCAGCTGCTGGCCTCCTTGGCCCCCGCCCGTGTGCAGGGGCTGGTGCTGGTGAACACCTTTGCTTCGGTGGCGGAGGTCATGGGTCGCGTGCGCTGGGTGTTGCGGGCGCCCTGGCTCCCAGGAGGGTGGCTCAAAAACCGGTTGCGGAAAGGGCTGACGCCCGCCCATTTTGGGCACGATCCGGTGGTGCAGGCCCAGGTGCTGGATGTGCTGGAACGCCTGCCGGCCCGGGCCCTGCGGGCCCGGCTTCGTGCCCTGGCCCTGCAGGACACCCTGCCGCCCCACCCCGAGCGGGTCCCCGCCGTGGTGTGCTTCACCCAGGGGGATCCTACCGTCGCCGATGCGCAACGACGGGCTCTGCTGGAGCGGGTGCACCCGCTCTATGTCTACGAGTTTTCAGCAGGCGGCCATTTCCCCTACCTGGCCCAGCCGGCCCGGTTCCACGATGTGCTGCTGACGGCCCACCAGCATCTGACCGGGGCAGCGCGTTGACCGGCCTGCCCTCAGGCTCCATAATTCCGGCATGAATCAGGAAGAGATGAAGGGGTACGTGCGCGATCTGCTGGATCGGCTGGACGAGGAACAACTCCGCATTTTGCTGGATTTTCTGGAGATTTTGATGGGGGAATCCCTGACGGGTCCACCCGACCTGCAGGGGGATATTCCGCTCTGGAACGAACTTCAATGGGACTCCCGGAAAGAATAACCTCGCATCCCGTACTGTCCCGTATCCTGGAGATCCTGGACGAGCACCATGCCGAGAACATGGTGGTGGTGGCCGTGGGCGATGTGGGGGTGACCTATACGGACTGGTTTGTGATTGCCGAAGCCCTGACCCGGGATCACCTGGATGCGCTGCGGGACGCCCTCACGGAGGACATGCCCCCCACCCACCGGGAAGGCCACCGCGGGCAGGACTGGTATCTCCTGGATTACGTGGACGTGGTGGTGCACCTGATGCTGCCGGAGGCCCGTGCCTTTTACCGGCTGGAGGATCTGTGGGGGGACGCCCCCCAGTGGTCGGTTCACCCCCAGGAAGAAGAACCCCGAATGACGCCTTAACCAAAGGAGGTTGGTTCATGCGCAGGATGCTCTGGATTCCCGTGGTGATGTTGGGTGTGCTTGCCTGTGCGGGAAATCCCCACGAGACCAGCATCAAACTCTATTTCCAGCAGAACAACCCGGAAAAGGCCATTCAGGAAGGCAAAGCCTGGGTCCAGGAAGAACCGCAGAATCCCCAGGCCGTGTACTGGTTGGGCAAAGCCTATGTGTTCAAGGCGGCGCAGGGGGGGAGCAACCAGGAAAAGCTGGACGCCTATTACGAAGCGGCCAAATATTTCATGAAGGCCTATGCCATGGACGAGGCCGGGACCGTGCGCAACCAGATGGGTCAGAACGAGGCCATCGTGGCCATGAACGCCTCTCTGAAAGCGGTGCATGATGAAAACTACGACGAGGCGCTTTCTTTTCTGCAGTTTGCGGCCCGGCTGACCCCCAAAGATCCCAAACTCTACCTCAACATGGCCAGCATTTACCAGCGCAAGCAGCAGCCCGACAGCAGCATGGTGATGCTGAAAAAGGCCGTGGAGGTGGCCCCCAACGACCCGAACGTGCACTATTTCCTGGCCCAGTCCTATCTGCAGGAAGGCGACCTGGACGCCGCCCGCCAGGAATACGAGAAAACCCTGGAGCTGGATCCGAACCATGCCAAAGCGCATTTCCAGCTGGCGTCGATGTATTACAACCAGAACAAGATCGAAGAATCCATTGCGCACTTTCAGAAAGCCTATGAACTGGATTCCACGCTGGTAGACGCGCTCCTGGACGTGGGGATTGCCTATTATCGCCTGGAGCAGTACGACAAAGCCCGGGAAGCCCTGGAGAAATACGTGGAGCTGCGCCCCGAAGACGCCGAAGGGCTGCGTTTCCTGGCCATGACCCTCTATCAGCTCAAGGCGTACGATGCGGCCCTGGAGATGATCTCGCGCGCGGAACTCCAGGATCCCGAGAACCCGCGGATCTATGAGATCAAAGGGCTGATCTATCGGGACATGGGGCGGAAACAGGAAGCCATGCAGATGTTCCGCAAAGCGCAGCAGCTGGAGGGGAAAAAGTGAGCCGATCCTTCCTTTCCGTGCTGGATCTTTCGCCCGAGGATCTGCAGGTGGTGCTGGATCGGGCACGGGAACTGAAGGCCCAGCGGCGCGCCGGGCAGCGAACCGGATCGGTTCTGACCGGCAAAGCCTTTGCGCTGATTTTTGAAAAACCCTCGCTGCGGACCCGCATGAGCTTTGAGGTGGGTCTGCGGGAACTGGGCGCGCTGTCGGTGACCTATCTGGCCCCCACGGACATCCGTCTGGGCAAACGCGAGGCAGTGCAGGATGTGGCCCGGAATCTGGAACGCTGGGTGGACGGGGTGATTGCCCGGGTGTTTGATCACGGCGTGCTGGAGGTGATGCGCGACGTGACCGGGATCCCCATCGTGAACGCGCTGTCGGACCGGGAACATCCCTGCCAGGCCCTGGCCGATTTCCAGGCCATCCATGAGGTGGCGGGCACCTATCGGGTGCGTTTGGCCTTTGTGGGCGACGGCAACAACGTGGCGCATTCGCTGGGACTGCTGGCGGCCGCGCTGGGGGCCTCCTTTACCCTGGTGGCGCCCGAGGGCTACACCGGGGATCCGGCCATCTGGGAACAGGCCCGATCGCTCGCGTCCCGCACAGGCGGCGGGATCCGGATCGTGCACGATCCTAAGGAAGGCGTGAAGGGGGCCCAGTTTGTGTACACCGATGTCTGGGCGTCCATGGGGCAGGAAGACGAGGCCGAGATCCGCCGAAAGGTGTTCCGCCCCTATCAGGTGAACGAGGCCCTGCTGGCGCATGCAGGCCCCGAGGTTCGGGTGATGCACTGCCTGCCGGCCCATCGTGGGGAAGAAATCACAGGGGACGTGCTGGACGGGCCGCGGTCCATTGTTCTGGAACAGGCAGAAAACCGTCTGCATGCCCAGAAAGCCCTGCTGGAGTTTTTGTATCGGTGACGCGCCGATGGGGGAGCGTGCACGGCGCACGCTCCCCCAGAGGTGAATCCATGCGACGCTTGTTCTTTGCGCTGTCCGGCCTTGTGGCCGACGGGCTGGCCCTGCTGGCGGCCTTTGCGGTGGGGTACGGGCTGCGGTGGTTGGCACCCCACTGGTTCCCCCATACCTTTGCGGCGCTCTATCCCCCGACCTTCTATCTGGCCTTCTGGCCCTATGCCCTGATCTGGATGCTGGTGTTCTTTTACGAGGGCCTCTATCTGCGCTGGAGCTGGCCGCATCACGAACGGTTGGGGGTGCTGCGGGGGCACCTGTGGGCCAGTTTGCTGTTTCTGGCCCTGGCGTTCAGCGTGAAGGATCTGCGGGTGGTGTCCCGGGTGTTGCTGTTTGGTATGATGGCGACGGGGTTCGTGACCTTTCCGCTGTTCCGGACCCTGCGCCGTCGCTGGATGGATCGGCTGGTGCCCCCCCGGCTGCTGGTGCGCGTGGACGGGACGTTGCCCGAGCGGCTGAAACGGCAGCTGGAGCGGCAGTTTGCGCCGGCCCGGCTGGTGATTCAGCACCTGAACGATCCCCTGCCCGATCTGCCCCTGGACGGGGCCCTGGTGGTGGCCCTGCACACGCCTCTGGAAGAGCGCATCCGGCAGGCGCGCGCGCTGGAGGGTACCCTGGCATCCGTGTGGGTGCTCACCCATTCCCGCGATTTTCCTTTTCTGAACCTGCGGGCCTTCCTGTGGGAGGGGCTGGCCGTTCTGGAGGTGGAAGATCGGCTGCTGGTGCCCTGGAACCTGCTGATCAAGCGGCTGCTGGACTGGACCCTGGTGCTGCTCATCCTGCCCCTCTGGCTTCCCCTGATCGGAGGGCTGGCGCTCCTGCTCCGGGTGGTGCAGGGACCGCCGGTGCTGTTCCGTCAGGTTCGCGTGGGGCGGCATGGCCGACCCTTTGTGATGTGGAAATTCCGCACCATGGTGCCGGACGGGGACCGTGTGCTGGCGGCCTATCTGGAACGCCATCCCGAGGAGAAGCGTCGGTGGGAACGGCAGCACCGGCTCCGGCATGACCCGCGGGTCACCCCCCTGGGCCGCTGGCTGCGGCGGTTCAGCCTGGACGAGTTGCCCCAGCTCTTTCACGTGCTGCGAGGACAGATGAGCCTGGTGGGGCCGCGCCCCTATCTGCCCGAGGAAGTGGAGCGCTACCGGGTGGATCCCGTGATCTTTCGGGTGCTTCCTGGCATCACCGGGCCCTTTCAGGTGCTGGGGCGCAAGCACCTCTCGTTTGAGGAGCGCATCGAGCTGGAACGGTTTTACGTGCGCAACTGGAGTCCCTGGATGGACTTCCAGATTCTCATTCGGACGGGGATGGAGGTGCTGCGGGGGGAGGGGGCGGCGTAGGTCGGTCCGTTTCCCGGTCCGGGAAAAAGCCCAGACGGTGTGGTTCCCCCGGTTTAATGTGGATGTGGGTGATCACTTCCCCGAAGGTCTCTTTGAGCCGGGCGTCCACCTGGTGGGCCAGATGGTGGGCCACCTCCACCGTTTCCTTTCCGTCCACCACCAGGTCAAAGTCCACGAAAAGCACGGGCCCGATGCGCCGTGTTTTCAGGTTGTGGGCGCCCAGGATCCGATCGTCCACGTGCTGCAGGAGGTGAAGAATCTGGGCCAGTTCCCGATCGGACACCGCCTGGTCCATCAGCACGATGACCGATTCCTGGATCAGTTTCCATCCGTTCCAGAAAATGTGGGCCGCCACCCCGATGGCGATGACGGGATCCAGCCGCAGCCACCCCGTGAGCTGCACCACCCAGAGGCCCACCAGCACGGCGCCGGTGGTCTGGGCGTCGGTCAGCCAGTGGGTGCCTTCCGCCCGGAGGGCCACCGAGTGGAGCTGACGCCCTTTCCGCTGCAGGAACCACCCCAACGCCGTCATCCACAGCGCTGCGCCCACCAGCAGTAGTGTGCCCTGGGATAGCGCGTGGATGGGATGAGGATGCACCAGCCGCGCCGTGGCCTCTTTCAGGATCAGCAAACCGGCCAGGCCGATCAGAAAACCTTCCAGCGCCGAGGCGAAATATTCCGCTTTTCCGTGCCCGTAGGGGTGGGTTCGGTCCGGTGGGCGGCGGGCCAGCCGGGTGAGCACCAGGCTGACCACGGAGGCCACCACGTTCACCAGCGATTCCAGGGCGTCGGAAAGGATCGCGGTGGACCCGGTGTGCAGGGCCACGCCCAGTTTCAGGGCCATCAGCACCACCCCCGTCCCGAGGGAGGCCCACAGGTAGCGTTCCGGCGATTCAGGCGAGGGCGAAAAACGGGGCATAGAGCGGATGCTCCCTCAGGGCGGCCCGGTACGGTTCCGGGGTGTGACGTTCCACATGACGGAGAATCCGGTACGCACGCGCGGCCAGGTCACGTTGCCGTTCCGGACGGGGACACCGGGTGCGCAGCACGTGGAAGAGCCAGATCCATTCCGTCCACTCCATGTGGGAAGGCACCGTGGACAGCACGGCCTCAGGTGTCCGGGCGGCGTCCGGGTGGTCAAGGGACCAGCGCCAGGTGAACAGCGCCCAGTCCAGCGGACGGGCGAGAGGTCGGGCCCACAGCGCCAGACGCCGGGCCGCGTCGGGGCGGCCCCGCTCCATCAGCACGTGGGCATACAGAAAGGCGATGCCAGCTCGCAGACGAAGGCTTTTCAGCGCCCATCCCGCCTTCAGGGCTTCCCGGAAGGCCCGGTCGGCCGTGTCCAGGTCGCCCGTTCGCCAGCCCACGTACGCACGCAGGAAGGAGCCGTACACCCGCGCCAGGCGGTTGTGGATTTCTTCGGATCGGTCCATGTAGCGATCCAGCCAGGGATCCACCCGGTCCCACACCCCCAGATCCGCGTACCATGTGGCCATGTTGTAGGAAGCGATGGCCTCTCCCAGCCGGTCCCCGGTTTTTTCGGCGATTTCCAGCGAACGCTGCAGGTACCGCCAGGCACGCTCCATGTATCCCCGGGCGCTCCACTGGGTCAGGTTGTTGGTCAGCACCTGCTCCATGGCCACGTGGCGGTGCTGCCGGGCCAGGTGCAGGGCCTGTTCGTAGAGCGCGAGCCGCCGTTTGATGGCGTGTTCCGGCAGGGTGTTGGCCCGGAGATTCAGGCGATGAATGGTTTCTTCGGGGGTTTCCAGCGTGGTGTAGGCTTCCAGTTCGCGCCAGAGGGCTTCCAGCTCGTCCACCCTGCCCAGATGGTGGAGGATCCAGATCTGCAGCAGCGTGCGTCGCCGCATCAGCGACGGGCGATCGGGGTGGGCTTCCATGCGGGACAGCAGTTCCAGGGCTTCGGGATACCGGCTCTGGCGTTCCAGGGCCTCGGCTTCCAGCAGGCGAAGTTGATCCCGATGCACGGGGTCCGTCAGCCGGGCGCGGGCCCGCGCGATCATCTCCTGAGCCTGGGGGTATTCCCCCCGGTGGATGTGGGCCCGAATCAGCGAGGTGTAGAGCGACAGGAGGGTGTCCGCCTCCAGGTCCTCCACCGCGGGGTGGTCCAGGATGGGGTGCAGGATATCCGTGATTTCCCGGTAGGCCCCGAGATGTTCCAGCGAGGTTACCACCGTACGGGCGTACTGCACCATGCGCGGCCCGTCTCCCGCCTGCTCGGCCAGGCGGAGTTTCAGCATGGCGAACATGGGGAGGGGTGGGGTGCCGGCGTCTTCCAGATAGGCGAGCAGCGCCCGGGCAATCCGGGCCCGGCGGTTTCGCGTCAGGGTGGAGAGCACGGCATCCCGGAGCAGATCGTGACGGAACATGTATTCCCGGTGGTGGGGGAACTGGCTCAGGGAACGGGGCCGGATCAGCCCGTCTTCCAGGGCCCAGCGCAGAGCCCGGTCCAGTTCGTCCCGGTCCATGTGGAGCACGGCCATCAGCGGTCCGTCCCAGAAGATGCGCCCCATCAGGGAAGCGGTTTCCAGCAACCGGCGCGTTTCGTCAGGCACCCCGTCCACCCGCGCCAGCACCGTTTCCTCAATCCGCTCGGGCAGTTCGTGTTCCAGGTCCCCCGGATCCAGGATTTCCCAGCGGTCCCGGGTCCACCGGATTCGCCCGCTGTGGATGAGGGTTTTGACCAGTTCTTCCAGCAGGAGAGGGTTCCCCCCGGTTCGCCGCCAGAGCAGGCGGGCCAGCGGAGGATGATCGGTATGCAGCACCTCCTGAAGCCATCGTTCGTAGTGCTCGGGTTGCAGGGGCCGAAGATGCAGCAGGATGGAGGGGAAGCGCTGCTCCAGGCGCTCCAGGAAACGGCGCCAGACGTGTTCGCCCGACAGGGGCGGCCGGGCCATGGTCATCAGCAGCACCGGCAACCCCCGGTCGGCCAGGGTTTCCAGCACGTGGAAGGTTCCGCTGTCCGCCCACTGGAGGTCTTCCAGCACCAGGAGGAACGGCCCTTTGTGCCGGGCGTGTTCCTCAAAGAACGACAGGAAGAATTGCTGCATCTCTTCGGAACGGAACCCCGACGGGTAGGGCCGCAGAGAAAACAGCATTTCCAGCAGTTCCAGCGGGGATCGAAGGGTGTGGCGCACCAGGTCCGGGGCCCGGAGATTCAGGTATCGCTCCAGGCGTTCGGAGGTGATGGGGCCTTCGCCCAGGAGAATGCGCAGGTCGCGGTGGATCAGGTAGGCCAGCGGCGCATACAGCGCGCTGCCGTAGGGGAGGGCGCGCCCCATCAGCGAGGTCTCGGGTTCGCCGATCCGCCGGTAAAACTCGGAAAACAGGCGCGATTTGCCGATGCCCGGTTCTCCCAGGATGCGCACCATCAGCGGGCGGTGGGTGCGCTGGAAACGCTCGTATGCGCGGTGCAGGCTTTCCAGCTCCTCATCCCGGCCGATGAAGGGCGTTTCCAGCGAGGGCAACCCCCGCCAGGGCTGCCTTTCCTTGCGCCGTTCGGCCAGCCGGTAGACGTGCACCGGTTGCGTGAATCCTTTGAAGTGGTGCGGCCCCAGCGGCGTGTAGAGAAACAGGTGTTCGGTCAGCTTCCGCACGGGCTCGTGCACCAGAATCTCGTTGCCTTCGGCCAGATCTTCCAGGCGGGCCGCCAGGTTCATGGGTTCGCCCACGAAGCGGGGCGGATGCCCTTCCACCACCAGCACACGTCCGGTGGCGATGCCCGCGTGCACGGTGAGCTGCAGCCGTCGTTGCAGTTCCGCCTGGATGTCCAGCACCGCGGACACGGCCCGCTCGGCGGAGTTCTCCAGCACCCGGGGATAGCCGAACACGCAGAGGGCGGCGTCCCCCAGTTTCTGGTAGAGCGTGCCGTGATACGCTTCGGTCCGTTCCCGGACGATCTCAAAGAACCGTTCGGTTTTTTCGGCCACGTCCTCGGGATCGGCCTGCTGCACCCACCGGGTGAACCCCTGAAGGTCGATGTAGGCCACGGTGAGCGGAACGTACCGCTCTTCGCGAGCATGCACGGGAGCCCCGCATCCCGGGCAGAAACGGGAACCCTCAGGGAGGGGCGTGCGGCAATGGCGGCAGGTGGCGCTCATCGGTATTCTCCGATCCAGAACCCTTCCCCCACGGCATGGACGGCGTGGGCATCCTCCAGCGCCTCGGGACGGGTCTCCAGACGCAGCAAACATCCTTCGGGCGCGAGCCAGCGGCGAAAGCGTTGTTTCAGCCGTTTCCAGGGGCCGGCGGGCAGGGCCCGCACCACCACCCGATCCACGGGATACTCGGGGGTGTAGGTCTCCAGCGGACGTTCCACCACCTCCACGTGGGCAAGCGCCAGACGAAGCGTGATGTGGCGCAGGAAGGCGGCGCGGCGGCTGCGGGGCTCCAACAGCACCAGGTACAGATCCGGACGTTCGATGGCCAGGGGAACGCCGGGGAACCCCGCGCCCGAGCCTACGTCTACCACCCGGGCCCCCGGCGGCAGGAAGGGAAGAAACAGCAGCGACTCCCGATACAGCGCCGCCAGTCCTTCCGGATGGCTGCGGCCCTCTCCCACCAGCGAGAACGCACGGGCCCAGCGGTGCAGCTCAACCAGAAACCGCTTTTTCTGCATGGTGTTCTGAACCATGGAGCGGAAAGGGTTGGGGGAAAAGATCGCGCAGGAAGGAAGGATCCTCCAGGGTTTCCGGGGGAAACGGTCCGCGAACGCCCCGGTCGCGGGAGAAGGTCCAGAGCACGTCGGCAGACCGCGCAACGCCGTGCAGGTCGTGGGTGATCCACAGCACCATGCGCCGGGAGGAGCGGCACTCTTCCCGAAGGAGGTCCAGGAAAGCGTGCCGGTGGGGATAATCCAGATGTCGATCGGCTTCGTCCAGCAAGAAGAGCACCGGATCCTGCGCCAGCACCCGGGCCAGCTCCACCCACTGGCGTTCCCCTCCCGAAAATCGCTGCAGCGGCCAGTGCCGCACCGGCCACAGCCCCATCCGACGAAGCACCTGTTCCACCTTCTGTCGGTCCTCGGGGCCCGGTCCCCACAGGCTGGGAAAGTGAGGAAAACGCCCCAGCATCACGGTTTCGGCCACGGTCAGGGTCGGATCCGGTGGGGTGGTCTGCGGCAGGTATCCCACCCGCCGGGCCCGTTCCCGGGGAGGCAACGCCAGAAGCGGGCGCCCCTGAAGTTCCAGCCGACCGCCTTCCGCGGGGAGCGCCCCAATCAGGGCGCGCAGCAGGGTGGATTTCCCGCTGCCATTGGGCCCGATGCCGGCCGCCAGCTGCCCGGGGGCCAGGTGAAGGGTGTACACAAAGGTGGGGCCCTCCGCATAGGTCACGCGGAGGTTGCGCAGCACGAGCCCCTCAGGGGAACCGGTCATGCAGGCGCGTCATGCTCCGGCTCGGAAGGGGACGCCGCGTCCTCCTGGAGTTCTTCCAGAATGTCCGGATCCAGCACCCGGGTGGCGGCGCGTTGCGTTTTGGTCCGGGTGTCGATGCGCAGGGTCTTGGCCGTGGATTCCGTGATTCTGCGGTGCGTTTTGAGTTCCTGCATGGCCCGGTTGAGCACCTGGGTCAGGTGTTCGTTGCCCAGTTTCTGCGTGAGGGCCTGCACCAGTTTCAGGGTATGGGCCGCGCCTTCCGGATCCACCTGGGCCCGGGTGACCGCCTCGCGAATCAGGTTCTCGATGTTCCGCTGCTCCACGTAGGCCATCACCTCGTCGTCGATTTCCCGGGAGAGTTCCACGTCGTCCGTGAGCGGGAGCGACATTTCACGGCTGCTGAGCTCCTCGCGCTGATCGCGGGTGGGAATGTAGTAGGACCAGCGGAACGTGGCGATCTTGCGGGTCTCCCCTTCAAAGGGGGGCGAAACGCCGAACTCCGCCACATAGACCGTATAGTCTTTGTTGACAAGGTTGCCCATGTGGTAGGGCGGTGTGGGCGGGATGGGAAGAAGGTTGGGATAGACCCGGGAAAGGGAAATGAGCCGCACGCCTTCGCCCGTTTCGCACTGCATGGTCAGATCGGTCACCACTTCCCGGGCAATCATCCCCACTTCCTGATAGAAGATGGCCGGGAGCAGGAACATGTCTTCCAGGTGATACACGCGCCCCCGGGTGATGTCGGTCAGGCGAATCAGGAACTCTTCGTGGTACTCCGTGCCCAGCCCCAGGGCTACGATGGGGATTTTTTGCGAGAAGTACACTTCGGCCAGCTTGAGCGCTTCCTCTTCCTCGTAGGTGTAGCCGTCGGTGAGAAGGAACACCTTGCGCACCACCGTGGGCGGCAGGGCCGACAGCTGATCCAGGGCCAGCTGCAGCCCCTTGGCAATTTCGGTGCCCCCTTCAAACTCTTTGAGGCGATGCACGCCCTGGAGGATCATCCCTTTTTCGCCGATGGGGGTCAGGGGCACCAGGATTTCGCCGGTGTCGTCAAACTTGACCACAGAGACCTGGTCGGTGGGAATCAGCTCCGGATAGTCCAGCAGCTGTTCGATAGCCTGAATGGCCTGGTCCAGTTTGCCGCCTTCTTTCATGGACGTGCTGGTGTCCACCACCAGCGCGAAGGCGATCTCCGGACGCTCGTGGGCCATCCCCTTCTGGAGCAGAAACTTCAGCATCACAAAAATTTTCTGCGGCTGCTCCACACCCCGAAGCAGAGCCTGGCGGTGCGGGCGAAGAATGACGCGAACAACAGGCATCATACACTCCCTGTTTTGGAACGTTCCCAGGCAAAGAGCAACAGGTCGCCTTTCTGCGTGGTGGCATAGACATGCCCACCCTGCGCCACCAGCAGAGAAAGCGGTTCAGGAATCAGCATGGGGGCACTGTAGGTTTCTTCCTTTTCGTCTTCCCATACCTTGAGGGTCCCTTCCTGGTCCAGGGTGAGGAAGCTGGGGTGATCCACGCAGGTCCCGATGGCCCGGAGGGCGGCAGGATGGGCCCGGAGCTCGTGCACCACCTTGCGTTCGTGCAGGTTGAAGAACTTCAGGCTGCCCTCGGTATCGCCCAGCAACACCGTCATGTGCATTCGGTGAAAGGCGGCCGTGGTGAAGTGGCCCGGGATGTCCAGCTGTTCCAGGATTTTCTGGTGTTTGAGATCATAAAAATACAGCGAACCGGTGACCGAAACCAGCACCAGGGTGCGGGGAGATACGAATTCAGCCAGCAGGAACCAGTGCGGTTCCAGTTTACCTTTCCCCACCACCTTTTTCCCTTCCACGTCCCAGATCAGCAGACCGCCGGCGGCGTCCACGGAGACCAGTAACCGCTGATCGGGATGAATGCCCAGAGTGGTGACCCAGGAGGTGTGGCCTTTAAACAGGAGACGGGGTTTGTAGGAGACGGTGGACCAGACCCGCACGTGCCCCTCGGCGCATCCGGTGGCAAACCAGCCCGCGCTGGAGGCCGCGTAGGTGGTGACGATACGCTTGTGGTGCGCGTGTGGGATCCTCTAGAGTCGACCTGCAGGCATGCAAGCTTGAGTATTCTATAGTCTCACCTAAATAGCTTGGCGTAATCATGGTCATAGCTGTTTCCTGTGTGAAATTGTTATCCGCTCACAATTCCACACAA